>Ga0209972_10003025_pt1 | contig 13360 bp, 8 predicted proteins | sample NOAtaG_7_FD_187302 | JGI IMG/M metagenome (GOLD analysis project Ga0209972, IMG submission 187302) | Freshwater lake microbial communities from Lake Erie, under a cyanobacterial bloom - NOAA_Erie_Diel1S_2200h metaG (SPAdes) (version 2) | ecosystem: Environmental > Aquatic > Freshwater > Lake ... | reverse complement strand
AAATCTCCTGCGGCGACCTTAACCTCCATTCCGCCTGCGGCAAACCCTCACTCACCCCCACATACACCAACGGCTCCAACGTATAGCGCACAATCTCCTCCGTCAAAGCCTTCGGCGTATAGTGAGTACCCGACTCCCGCCGATCCGTCCCCGCCGTCACATACACCGACCCTGCACTAATAATCACAGGATACTCCCGCGAATCCTTACGAATTAACCGATAAAAAGGCTTAACCCGATGCCAAAGCGCCAGATCATTGCCACAACGAGTTAAATAACGCGATTCTTCGTAATGGGACAAATTGGTAATTGGTGATTGCGGGTTGGTAATTGGTGATTGGTAATCGGTGATTGGCTTACTTTGCATTCCCAATTCCCCATCACCCATCACCAATTCCCGATTCCCAATTCCCAATTCCCCATCACCCATCACCAATTCCCGATTCCCAATTCCCAATTCCCGATCAAAACTAAGCAACTTTTTCAACGCCGCCTCACCCCTTCCCGTCTCCTTCTTCAGAAACTTGAGCAACACCTCCTCACCCTGCGCCGCCAACGCCTCCAAATCCTCTAATAAAATCTCAGGCTCCTTATTTTTTGTCCCCTCCAAACCCAACACCGTCGAATTAGACTTCACCGCCTGATGATCCAGCAACCCCTCATAGACATGACCAATCTGCTCCACCTCGATCGCCTTAAAACTCATACGGCGCGGCTCAAAACCACCCCCCGCCACCTTAATTCTCAGGATTTGCAAAGATTCCAATAGATGTAACACCGTGCGATTATCCACCGCGATCGGTTCATCATGCCCCTCAAAACGTCCCTCCAAAAATGGAAATGCATCAGGATCGAACAAATTCCCACCATAGGCAGGCAGCTTAAAATTAGGATGATATACACCCCCATGCACCGCCCGAAATAGCGCCATCAACCGACACCAAGCATCATGGCGACGTTCGAGAATCTCCTCACCACTATGATCGGCGATCGCCCTCAAACTCTCCTGCAAAGTCGAAACCGCATAATTCTTGTCATAGCGCTCCTCACCCAATAGCAATAAGCCACGCTCCTCCGCACATAGCAAAAACACCAAGCGCATCATCACAAAACAAGCCGCCTGATATAGCTCCTGCGTCGATACCCCCGCCAACATTCGCCCCTGATGATCCGTATCAATTTCCGCTAACTTTTGAATCAGAATTTCGACCGCCTTGCGTACCTGTAGCCCCAGTTGATCGGTAACTTCCTGTTGCGAATTCTTAGAGCGATCGCACAGACTCGCTAAAGTATCCTGCTCCTGCACCCCAAAGAAGCGCTCCACCCCCAGCAAATCCCGAAAAGCGCGTAAAGTAATCTTCTCCTCAATCCAAATATTCGCATACCAAGAAACCGTCGATGAAGTCCCACCCTGCGGCGCATAGACCAGCATCCATTCTTCACCATTAGTAATCAATCCCAAACTCACCCGCAGCCCCCGCAATAGCTCCACCATCCGCGTCACAGGCGAAGCCGACCAATTGGAACTTCTAGTTATGCCCTTATAAGTTCCCTCCAATTTTTGATTTGGTTCAAAAATCTGAATCAACAACTCAGGCTTATTTGCCCTCTGAGGATCACGCGGATCGACCAATACCCAATCAGGCATCATCGTTTCCTGTTGCTGCTCCAACCTCACCCGCCAATGCTCGCCAATCTCCTGCCCCGTTTTCAAATATTCCTGCGGATAGCCCAAAGTATTTTGCAACACCCATTCCACCCATACACGATGAATCTCTTGATCAATAGAGCGATCGCGCTGTTCCTGTCCCCACTCCGCATAAACCTGTTTCAAGAGCGCAAAATGCTCACTATCATGGGCGCTCAACCCCTGCGGAAATACCTCTAGCAATACCTCCATACTCAAAAATGAGCCAACAATATCAAGGAGGCTTAACCATTCAGCATGATGACGGGCGATCGACATAGATTTAGACGTGATGTAAATATATTAAAAATATTAAAAAATTAAAATCTCGTAGGGGTAGAGCATTTGCGTATTAAGGTTTTCTTTGAATTTCTAAATTGTCGCGCAAATGCTCTACCCTCTTCATTCTCGCGCAGTTGAATAGATAGTTGATTATAGCGAGGGTTTGGGGCAAAGCATTGTCGTTAGAGATTTAAGCTGCATAAGATAGAGCCGCAAAAATATCTTCTTTCTCTAAATAAGGATAAGCCTCCAAAATTTTATCGGGAGAATAGCCAGCCGCCACCAGCCCCACAATAGTTCCCACCGTGATCCGCATTCCTCTTATACAGGGCTTACCACCCATCACCGCAGGATTAAACGTAATTCTCTGGAATTTCATTAACTTATATCTCCTTAATTAACTTCGTTAACTTGCTCAAAAATTTGATTAATCGTAAAGGGACAAATCTTTGGGATGCGACTTGAGACTAAGTACATCTTAAAGCACGACTGCTAGAATGACTATAATTCCCTGTTTCCTGACTGTTTTCTAAAAAACTATGCACTTCATCAATCCTAAAATCGACTACGCCTTCAAAAAAATATTTGGCTCCGAACAAAGCCATGATATTTTAATCAGCTTTCTCAATGCCCTACTCTACGACGGCAAAAACACGATCATCGACCTTGAAATTATTGACCCCTATTTAGCCCCCCGACTGCGTGGCATCAAAAATACCTATGTCGATGTCAAGGCAACTATCCAAGATGAACAGGGCAAATCTAGCAATGTGATCATCGAGATGCAAGTCTTGAATGTGGAAGGTTTGCAGGAAGAAATTCTTTACAATGCAGCAAAAGCAAAACCAATTCAAATAGAAGATTATCCAGTTTCAGGATCGATAATTGCGCTTACAATTGCTGATTTTATTATGTTCCCAGCCTTAGACCATATCAAATCTCACTTTATTGTCAAGGACAAAACCTATCTCTTTGATTACCCTATTTATGACATTGAACTAGTATTTGTCGAGTTACCCAAATTCCAAAAGTCTCTAGAAGAACTAGAAACCCTTAGCGATAAATGGTTGTATTTCCTCAAAACTGCCCGCAAATTAGAATCAGTCCCCCCGAATATGGGTAATGTTCCTGAAATCAATAAAGCCTTTGCGATCGCCAATCAAGTAAACCTCTCTAAAGAAGAGCTAGATGATCTAGATCGCGCTGCTATCTTCATCAGCGATCAACGCAATGCCATCAAAAAGGCAGAGCGTCTTGGCTTAGAGCAAGGCATGAAAAAAGGGATCGAGCAGGGTATTGAGCAGGGTGAAATCAAAACTAAACTGGCGATCGCCCAAAAATTGCTTAATGTCTTGGACGATCAAGCCATTAGTGAATCCACAGGACTATCTATTGAGGTGATCGCTAAACTCCGATCTAGCTAATGCAAAGGTGGCTTTGAGTATTCCAGAAATATTTTGACTCAGCGTTGCTTCGCAACGCTGAGTCAAAATATTTCTGGATTTTAATTAAGCGCAAAGCGCTGTAAATTAAAACAACTTTGGTGGCACGAGAAAGGCGATCGCTAAAGGAAATAACCTCGGCTGTGGGTCAGCATACCTTTGGCGAATAATTTCCTGCTCTTTTTTAAGTTCATCAGGAATTTGCTTGAGGCGCAATTCCAAACCTTGACGATTACGTTCAAACTGCTCCCTCTCATCATTGCTAAACAAATCAAGCTGAAGCGGCTTATTGGTATCGGCAAGCTCCTTCTCGATACTCTGTTGCAATTCCGTCAGAATTGCCTCAATATCCGCACTCTCCTGTTGAGCGCGATCAGCTAATTGCTTTTGCAAAGAATTTTGGCGATCGCCCATCCGAGATTCCAGACTTCTTTTTAACGGCTCCGCGTAAGTATCCCATAGCCCAATCAGCTTATTAGTCATTGATTCTGGGACAGGTTCAGGCGTGGCACTTTGCAATAAATTGGTAAGTTCCAATACATTCAAGCGCACAAACTTACCGCCACGAATCGCACCACCCACCGTAATCACCTCTTCATTCAAACGCTGTTGATCGCTACCCAAAATCACCAGCCGCCCATAGGCGACGACCACAGGCTCAGCACTGAGATGATTGGGAATTTGGAGTGCGGTGACGCGATTGATCTTTTTAGTCTGTCCCCGTAGCCACACTTCGGCGCGGAGCAGTCGCAAACACATCTGTACTAACCGATGATTGAGGTGGGCAAGTACCACATCATCTTTATGCCTAGCGCGATCGGGATTGAAGGTAATCGGGCGGATTTCACCTGTGTGGGGATGGGCTAAGCCCTGATTGCACACCGCCCAACTGCCTCGAAATGCTTGTAAATAGAAGGCATCAGGATCATCCTCAATGGGAATTAATTCAGGCTGTCCTGCGAGATGCAGACCCACCTGTACCACCGATTGAATATTGCTTGGTTCGAGACGCAACTCCTGACGGGTCTGGTCAAGTTTCTCCTTTAGCTTCTCAATATCCTTTTGTACCTGTCGCTCAAATTTAAGCAGGCGGCGCATCGGTTCCGCATCCTTTTCCGCTTGAGCCGTATCGAGGCGCACTCGTTTGCCGAGCATCGCTTCCTCCACCTGTGCAGCGATCACGGGACCAACCTTGCCCAAGTCCTCACGGATATTATTAATCTTCAACGCCGCCCGCATCAAAAATTCCAGATCACCTTCGAGATCGCCCGCCTTCACATCACGCATCACCTGATTTTGATAGCCCTGTCCCACAAAGTGATAGATCTGCACCTTGTCCGCCCTTTGTCCGTGGCGATCGATCCGTCCATTGCGCTGTTCCATGCGATTCGGATTCCAAGGGATTTCGTAATGGATTAACTTCGAGCAGTAATTTTGCAAATCCAAACCCTCAGAAGCGGCATCAGTCGCCAGCAAGATCCGTACAGGCGAAACTTGGGGATGGGTTTGAAAGGCAGCTTTTACTTTTTCGCGATCGTCGCTATTCATGCCACCATAGAGCGTCATCAGGCGATCGCCCTGTCCTAACCCACGACTGAGCAACAAATCTGCTAACCATTTTTGCGTAGTCCGATATTCCGTAAAAATAATTACGCGCTCCTCTGACCATTGCCCATTGGGTCGAATATGTTGATCTATCCAAGTAAGTAATTGCTCAGCTTTGCTATCAACTTGACGCGCTGTTTGTTCCGCCCAAGCCTTTAGATCTGAGAGTAAATTTTGCTCTTGCGTCGATAGCGATCGCCATAGCACTGTACTTGTCGCGATCGCCGCCGATGTTGATTCTTCATAGAGATCATCATCGGCAAATTCTTCTTCAATATCTTCAATCTGTCGCCGCAATAGCCCCACCGATGGCTGCGCTAAACGTTTTGATAGATTTTTACCCTTTTTGAGTGATTCCTCATGCTTGATTAAAGTCGTCAAAAAGGCTTGAGGACTAGAGAATAAGCGCTTTTTTAGCAATTTCAATACAAACTCAGTGGCAGTCTGCTCTAGCTTATTAGTCGCCCCTTCTCTTCGCAATTTTGTATATTCATTGAGCTTGCGATTAGCTGCACGCTCGGCATCAGTATAGGGAACAGCGATCGCCTCCAAGCATCTCTCTGGAAAGCGCGGCGTACCATCCCAATTGGGCGGCAATTCCCGCTTGAGACGACGGATCATGATCAAATTCAACTGCTTAGGATCAGGTAGAATCTCCCTTGCAAAGCGTTGAGAATCCAATAGTTCCAATAGCGCCGTAAAGCTCTCACTATAACCATTATGGGGCGTTGCCGATAGAAATAACTTATGCTCACAATGGGGAACTAAAAATCTTACGGCTCCCGTTCGTTGCGAGTCCACAGCGTATCTACCACCCGCCGACGGTGCGATATTATGGGCTTCATCAACAATTAATAAATCAATCCTTCTAGGATAGATCGACTCACCTTCCGATGGCAATGATTCGCGTAATAACCGTAACGGGCGATCGCGCTTAATAAAATCAATGGAAGTAATTAAACGCGGATAATGCCCCCAAGGATTAGTATGCAGCCCGCGCCGCCGCCGCAAATCTCGCATTAACTCACTATTCACAATCCGAAAATCTAAGCCAAACTTATCGCGCATCTGCTCTTGCCACTGCACCTGCAACGCTGATGGACAAATAATTAACATCCGATGTGCCCTTTGCCGCAAGGTTAACTCCTGCGCCACCAGTCCCGCCTCAATGGTCTTCCCTAAACCCACATCATCAGCAATCAACAGATTCACCCTTGGCATCTGCACCGCCCGCACCACAGGATCGAGTTGATAATCCTCAATGTCAATGCCACTGCGAAAAGGTGACTGCACACCTTGGCGATCGCCCCTAGATACTGCTCCCCACTTGACCGCATCCAAAAACGCTGCAAACACTTCAGGACGATCCAAAGCACTGGGATAGGGTAATTCCCTCTCTTCAAATAGCTTTGCCCCCTTCTCTAGTTCCCATACCACCTCTAACTCTTCCCCCAAACCCTCATCCTCAATTGAAGCAAGAGTTAGCAAATGGTGGTTCGGCAACTTCGCAAGGTGCACAGGATTCGCCATCATGCCCGAAGCTTGGACATTCATCACCGCAAAAGTCCGACCCCGTACTTTGACTAACTGCCCTTGTTCTGGCAAGGCCTGAGCTTGTTCGTGAGCTTGATAAAATGGCATAAATCCTTGCTTGAATCTATAACTATCGCCATCTATATTACTCCTTTCCCATCCAAGAACTAGCAGGGAGGTGCAAAGCACCTCCCTACATGACATTGTCATCGGTCTGTTTATCATAGCGATTTTCAAATGAATGCATACTCATTTGAAAACAAAAAAATCAATCCCAGTAAAGTTTTTGAGTTTTCATTTTGCCGTAGGCAAAATGAAAACCGCTATAACAAATATGATAGGACTTACATAAACCGAACGAATTTATTAGACTTGAGGTAGATGTGGTGCGGGCGAAGCCCGCACCACATCTACCCAATGCGTAGTCCTACTAGCAACAGGTAATGTTTCAAACTTGTTGGGGAACAAGTAAAACTTGGAAGTTAGGAGCACTGGCTAACTTGTTTTTCAGCTTTTATCCAATTTTCTGCTCCAACAACTTTGAAACACCACCCAAAATTCTATTTAGATAATTCCGTCTGCGACCATATCTTCTCGGGTGTAATTAACAGAAAAATCTAGGACAGACGAATGAAGTTCAATTACAGCAACTGTAGGAAAAATTCGTAATGCACTAATTCCTATGTCTTTAGGATTATCAGCTAGCCAACCAAAAGCCTCGCGAGTATGAGTATGAATGATTAAAATTTCGCCCTCAGAAGTTCTATTTAATGATAATTCCGCGTCCCCAGGGGTCAAATACATTTCGCTATAAATTTGTCCTAGCATCCGCCACTGTTGCTGCCAAGATTTCATCCCCTTTTGTTCATAGGCGATCGCATATTCTGCAAGAGAAGTAATATTTCGCCATGTAATATCATCTCGTTGAAAAATGATGCGTAGCTCTTTGATAGCCTGTTCGCAATCTTCGTCAAACTTGAGATATGGAAGTGGAATAGCAAGACGACGAGGCTTTTTACTTAATGTCATCATTGCTTGAATCACTGCTGACTCAATTTGACTAGCCATTTGCTTTTTTGCCTTTCGGTTTTGCAAAGCTAATCCTTGCTCAGTAGTTGCATACATAGGCGGTAGTCGATTGAGTACATATGCCGAGATGTCAGCAATACCAACCTTTAGCGGCAATATATTTGCCATATTTACTAATTGATTTTTTACTTCCTGCTGCACTAAATCTTCGAGAACATTAGTAACTGAATATGAAGCAGAAATAATGTAGGAATTTAGATCAGGGTTAGGTATTTCTGTATTTCGTTGACGCCAATTTTCAAGATCATTATCATGCCCCTTACGCCGTAAATAGCTTTTGATTTCGCGAATGCGATTGCGATCGCAGATACTTAATTCCACATATTCTGAGGATTGCGACACTAAGGCAAGTGTTTCTTGAAAAGCTTCTGGCACATTCTGCCATAATAGGGTTGGTTTGCTAAAAAGTTTTTGTAAGTTAACCAAGACATGGGCAGGGGTTTCAACTTTTATAGCTGTGATATGGGTGTCTTTGCGAATTGGATTGCGCTTTACACCCAGTAAAGCATTTTGGACGGCGCTTACAACCTGATCTCGCAACTCATTGTGGGCTCGTTTGCGCTGTTGTAACCAACCTCGGCTATTACTAGCATATAGTGCTGGCAATCGATTCAAAGCAAAGGCAGTTACTTCACTAAGGTTAATTATTTCGCGTGAAGCCTTGCTCAGTTGCTTGAGCTGATTCTGTACTTCTACGACAACGATTTCCTCAAGGACATTTTTGAGGCTAGTCATAAGTTTGTGCTACGAGAAATTTTATGTGTATAAGCTTTGTTCGATTTTATTGTTGTTCTTAATTCAGTATAAATACGAGGCTAAGCTTTTTCTTTATACTGAAGTGAAACCTAGCAAAATTTTTTGTACTATTTTAAGCCTGAATAAGCTGTAACTAATAGGTTTAAATTTTATGCTATTTACGTAAAAAAATAATATTACATCTGGATTTATCTGTAACTATTTCAGTTCACTAACAATTGCGGCGAATTGCCCAAAGGCTGTTTGTAGGTTATCGGCAATTTCTTGGGCGAGAATATCAGGTATGGGTATATCCTTGGTATCTTCGAGGCTTTTATTTTTGAGCTAGAAAATATCGAGGTTGACTTGATCACGCTTGATGATGTCAGCATAGTCAAAGGTGTGGGTTGCATGACATTGACGATCGCTTTAATCAGTTTTTGATGCGTGAAGTATTGCTCTGCGCCTTTGGTTGATTCTTCAGCATTTTGATGTTTTGGATATATAGGACTTACGCATTGGGTAGATGTGATGCGGGCTTCGCCCGCATCACATCTACCTCAAGCCTAATAAATTCGTTCAGTTTGCGTAAGTCCTATATATATAGATATATATATAGACTTTTGGTTGTAAGGGGGTAGGGTTTGCTCTTGGGGTATTTTATTTTTATATTATTTTTATTTTTATACCTTGGGACAGGCTAAAAGTGCTTGCATCGCCGCATGACTACCCAGAACTTATAGACGCTTCACTTTTTTGTCCATTATTTTTTTCTCTATTTCATTGATCTGGACTTCTCGTAAGCGCGTTGCATAGGCTGGGAAGGGAAAACCAACTAGGAGAGGTGATGGCACTTCAGGCTGATGGATAAACATACTGCCAGACTTTAATAGCAGCGATCGCTTGCGACAGGCTCCAGTTAAAAAATTATATTCAGGGCGTTCTACTTCGGCGGAGTCAAGACGACCGACAACGCGCACTGCTGCTTGCCCGACGACACGACGCTCCACCTCAGAGGCAGTTTGTTGAGCGCCAATTAAGATGATGCCTAGCGATCGCCCGCGTTCAGCAATTTCCACTAACAAATCTTTGATCGGGCTACGACCCTCCTTGGGTGCATATTTGTTCAACTCATCGAGCACGATAAAGACTACGGGATATTGTCCGCGCTTTTCCTTTTCCATGAACAGCTTTTGTAACAATACGCCCACGACAAACTTTTGTGCTTTGCTACCAAGTTTGTTGATATCCGCGATCGTTAACTGATATTCCGCCGCCAGAGGATCGAGCTTATACTTTTGTAACTCCTCCGCAGGCAGATCGCCGCGCACCAGATGCCCCATTTCGTCAGCAATCCCCCACATCCGACGAGTGAGCGCCTCGGCTGTCGCAGGAGCATTACGCCCTAGCCATTTCTGATCGGGATTCTCCACCAACTTATCTTCGAGAAATTCAATCAAATCTCGAAAGGTTTCCACTTTATCCTTGCCATCTTCGCCATAGCTATCATCTAAATCGAGACTAGTTCTTGGCAAAAATCCTAACTTCTTATCATACTTGTCATTATCCGCAGCTAGTCTGGCTAAGCGCTCCTCAACAATACTCGCTAAAAAGCCAATATTTCCTCGCTCTAGGTCATCACCTGCAAATAAGAAACGAAATAGGCGATCGCGACAAAATTCACGCATTCCCCAGACATAGGCGGAAATATTATCGGAACGTTGATCGAGATGGGGTTCGATTTCCTGAGTATTTTTCTTAGGGGCAACGCAAAATCTGACATCACGGAATGGTTCTACGGGTAGATCGAGAATGTGATAACTCGCGTGATCCTCTTCCCTTATTTTGTTATTAGGCTTATCTAAAAAGAATAAATCTTCTCCCTTAACATTAAAAATTAGCGCCTTCGTATTTGCTCTCTTAGAACCTAGGGCTGCTGAATTGAAAATGGAATGGAGAATAAACAGGGCAAAGGAAGTCTTGGTCGCCACACCTGAAATTCCTGAAATATTGACATGAGCGCCCTTTGTGCCATCGATAAATTCGTAATTCAAATAGGCAGGACTGCCATTTCGCATGATTCCTGCGGAGATGCGCTGCTCCATACCATCAAAATTCAATGCAAAGCGCAAATTCTCATCTTCGGCTAAATAGACTGCATCGCTAGGTTGTGGTGGCAGATATTCTTCAGGTTCAATGCGAGTGACTTGGATATGTGCGGCATAGGAGACATTTACGGGCATACTGCCAGTGGTAACGAGAAATGTATCCGTATCAAATTGGGTTCCTTCATGGATAGTTCGCACATGATCGACGACACCATAGAAGTTGACGACACCTTTTTTATCGGGGCGATCGGTTTTCACCTGCACGACATCATCCAGACGTAGGACTTTGCCATCACTTACCGCTACCCAAAACTCAAGGGGGGTCGCATCTTTGGTTCCCAAGATATATCCTATCGGCTCGATCATGTCACTATGTTCTACATTATTTTCCAAGTATATAGCGCTTTCCCAGCAAGTGCGGATGAATGCAATTAGGTTTGAGATCGTTGTCAATAATTTCTTGGAAACGCTCCTGTACTAACTTTTTTAGAGCTTCGGGTATTTTAGGACTTGGCTCTTTTTTTGGAGAATATACCCATTCATACTTTGATCTTGATTTCGATCTTGCCATTTCTCGAAGTCCTCTCTAAATCTTTGTTTTAAACGCGATGATGATCGTTTTTAAATTTAATTATTTTAGCCGACTACCCGTTCAGAGACTAAATGTAAAATAGTTGGATCAACATCATTTTTGATAATGAAATTAACTTCTTCAGTCTTAGTAGCGATCGCGATCGCTACCACATTTTTGCCAAGAGCTTCTGAAGCTCTACCGAGGCTCAGCCTACAAAAAACGCAAAGTCATCAGACTCTAAATGCATCCTTAACTAAGCAGTCTCAAACAAGCCCAGTCTATTCCGTTCCACAGAATGCGATTCTACTGGAAGCGGTTAAGAATGAGGATTTGGATTTAGCGAAATTGGCTTTATCTCGAAACGCTGACCCTAATACTCTTGATAACAATGAGGAAGAAGCCTTAAACGGTAGAGCTATTTTACAAATTGCGGCTGAGAACAATAGTCTGGAAATTGCCAAACTATTAATTGCCTATGGGGCAAATGTGAATGGTAATCCAAAATATACCTATATTGGCGGTACTCCCTTATCTACAGCCGCAGCTATGGGGCATCTGGAAATCGTGAAACTGTTAGTTAATAAAGGCTCCAAACTGGATCTGGCGGCTGATGGCGGATATACGGCGCTTGATGAAGCGATCGCTGAAAATCGGGCTGAGGTGGTGCAATTTTTATTAGAACGTGGCATGAACCCTAACTATTATGTGGAGGGATATACGCCGCTTTATGATGCTGCTAGTCGTGGATATACCAACATTGTCCGTCTGCTAATCAAACATGGTGCGGATGTCAATTTTGGTAATAGCTTTGCGAAACCGTTAGAGATCGCTATCAAAAAAAGCCATCTCGAAATTATTGACATCCTCAAAAAAGCAGGGGCAAGATCAGCCACTCTGTGATGGGGATTAGCATATAATGAGGTTAAATTTTGTAAAAAATTCAACTCAATACATGACCACTACCATTGCGCCCGAAACCGTGACCGTTAAGCACGAGATTAAGGACATCACTCTTGCACCTCTAGGCAAACAACGCATCGAATGGGCTAGCCGCGAAATGCCCGTATTACGTCAAATTCGCGATCGCTTTGCTGCCGAAAAGCCCCTTGCAGGTATCCGCATCGCCGCTTGCTGCCACGTCACCACCGAAACCGCAAACCTTGCGATCGCCCTCAAAGCGGCTGGCGCAGATGCCGTATTGATCGCCAGCAATCCTCTTTCAACTCAAGATGACGTTGCTGCTTCCTTGGTTTACGATCACGGGATTTCGGTATTTGCAATCAAAGGTGAAGATAACGCTACTTACCATCGACACGTTGAATTTGCCCTCGCCCACCATCCCCACATCATTGTTGATGATGGTAGCGATGTCACCACTAGCTTAGTCCTACACCACGCCGATCAAATCCCTGAAATCATTGGTACTACCGAAGAAACCACCACAGGTTTAGTTCGCCTCAATGCGATGTTCAAGGATGGCAAGTTGACCTTCCCTGCGATCGCGGTTAATGACGCAGAAACCAAGCATTTCTTCGATAACCGTTACGGTACTGGTCAATCCACCCTCGACGGTATCATCCGCGCTACCAATATCCTATTAGCAGGTAAAGTGATCGTCGTCGCTGGCTATGGCTGGTGTGGTAAGGGTGTGGCGTTGCGTGCTAAGGGCTTAGGTGCAAACGTAGTTGTTACCGAAATCAACCCTGTTGCCGCGATCGAGGCTGCAATGGATGGTTTCCGCGTATTGCCTATGTCGGAAGCTGCTAAGGTTGGCGATATCTTTATTACCGTTACTGGTAACAAGCACGTTATCCGTCGTGAACATTTTGAAAACATGAAAGATGGCGCGATCGTCGCTAACTCTGGTCACTTTGATCTAGAAATCGACCTCGTTGCACTTAACGACCTCAGCGAATCGGCAAGCTTTGTGCGGAACTTCACTCAAGAGTACAAGCTGAAGTCTGGCAAGTCGGTCATCGTCATCGGTGAAGGTCGCCTAGTTAACCTTGCGGCTGCCGAAGGACACCCTGCGAGTGTGATGGACATGAGCTTTGCAAACCAAGCGCTTGCTTGTGAATTCCTTGTTAAGAACAAGGGCAAGTTGCCTGCGGGCGTTGTACCAATTCCTAAGGACATCGACCAAGAGATTGCACGTCTGAAGTTGCAAGCAATGGGTATCACCATTGACACCCTCACTCCTGAGCAAGTTCACTATCTCAATTCTTGGACTGAAGGAACATAATCAAAAAGTCAACGAAAAGGGAGCGCAAAGCGCTCCCTTTTCTGTCATTGCAATACTTCGCTA
>Ga0209972_10003022_pt1 | contig 13369 bp, 10 predicted proteins | sample NOAtaG_7_FD_187302 | JGI IMG/M metagenome (GOLD analysis project Ga0209972, IMG submission 187302) | Freshwater lake microbial communities from Lake Erie, under a cyanobacterial bloom - NOAA_Erie_Diel1S_2200h metaG (SPAdes) (version 2) | ecosystem: Environmental > Aquatic > Freshwater > Lake ... | reverse complement strand
CGCTTGCCTCACAAGGCGCCCCACAAGCATATGTCTTTTCTCCACTAAAGTATTGGTAGCAAATATTTTCAAACCACTGCTCTACAACACTCTCATCGCTCAGATTACGAACATGTTTCAACATCAGCAAAGAGACCATCAACCGGATGGGCTTTGCCGGACGACCTTCTTCTGAGTAAAGCTTAGAAAAGGCTTTTTCGAAAACATCCCACTGAATTTGGTTGGCTAAAATATAGAGCGGATGACGATGACTCAACTGCTCTTCGAAGGTACTATAAAAACTAGTTTGAGACGATGATGCGTGTTTGGAGAGCATAAAAAATCTGCAAGGTTTTCGATATAAATATCTACTTTCTTGCAGATTTCTTCAACGCAAGAATGCCTGTTTTATGCGTAAACAAACTTAAATAAGGTTTTTAAGGGACGACTAGCTAAAGCCGACATCAACAACCGTGGCTACAACAAATTCCTGAAATAAAAAGGGGAGATCAGCGTTACCCTCGACCAGGGAAAAATCGAACAGGAAAGCAGGTGGGACGGATTGAAGGGCTACCTCACAAATACCCAAATCAGCAAATACCTGGTTATTGAAAATTACCAACATCCGTGGCAAATAGAAAAAGCCTTTCGGGTGGCTAAGTCGGATCTGAAAATCAGGCCTGTTTACCACAGGATCGAGCGCAGGATCCAAGCGCATATCTGTATCTCTTTCGTTGCCTATAAGCTATACAAAGAGTTGGAGAGGCAACTCACCCCGAAACAGGCAACCATCAGCGCTGTAAAAGCGATCGAAGTATCGCTGACACTGCCCCAAAGCGGGCAAATACACAGAAAAATCCTTCTTCTTACCGAAGAACAAAAATATCTCGGCTCAATTTTTAGTTTTGGGTGTTAAAACGCGGAAGTCAGGAATAAGGCAGGGTAATCACCCGGCCTTTTTTTGAATCCTGTACTACCAAAATACGGCATACAAAAAGGCCGTGAGGACAAGCACAATAATCGCCCCAATGTTAAACGCAGGTTCCGTTTTGAAAAAATCCTTGGTCAGAATAATTCCCTTGGCATCTGTTTGCCCCTTACCTTCAAGGTGACTGATGAGCAAAATAACCGCCATCGACAACAAAGCAGTGATGAGCATCTGGTTCAGGAATGGAATAACGACAAACAGCGGTGAATCAGACCAGCCGTTCGGCCCCACTTTAAAGTACAGCGCAATTGGAATGGACAAAATTACCCCCCAGATAGCGGCATTGTTCGTGGCGCGTTTCCAGAACAATCCCATTATAAATACAGACAGAATTCCCGGGCTCACCAGGCCAGTATATTCCTGAATGAACTGAAAGGCCTGGCCCAGATTTCCCAGAGCCGGGGCAATCACCATGGAAATCAACAGGGCCACAGCTGCACTGATCCGGCCTACATTCACCGTCTGCCGGTCAGTGGAATTCTTGTTGATGTAGGGCCGGTAAATGTCCATCGTAAAAATGGTGGACGTGGAGTTGAGCATGGATGCCAGTGATGATACGATGGCAGCCGCGAGGGCTGCCATCACCAGTCCCTTGAGCCCGGCTGGTACAAATGTGCGCACCAGCCACGGGAAGGCGTTGTCGTTCGCAATTTTTCCCTCAGCATTGATAAAACTAGGATCGAGGGTTGCCTGGGTAAGCTGCCCGCTGGCATCGGCATTCATCACATAAGCGATAATGCCGGGAATAACTACAATCAACGGAATGATCATTTTAAGTGCCGCGGCAAACACAATTCCCTTCTGAGACTCCTGCAGGCTTTTTGCCGCCAATGTCCGCTGAATGATATACTGGTTAAAACCCCAATAGTAGACATTGGCCACCCACATGCCACCAATCAATACCGCCAGCCCGGGCAAATCCCACCAGGCGTCTTTGCCGTCTGGCGTGATGATCTCCCCTTTTTCGAGAATCATGGAAAACTTGCCCGGCACCGTATTGTAGACGTGAACGAAACCATCTATAACATTTCCGGTAGGTGATACATCCACCAGCGCGATGTACGTGGTCACAAGGCCTCCGATCACCAGCAATACCACTTGAACCACGTCTGTCCAGGCCACGGCCGAGAGCCCGCCCCAAAGCGAGTAGGCTGCCGCAAACAACCCTAAACCGATGATGCTATACATCATCAAACTGCCATCACCGGTGCCCACTACCGTATCCATCGCTCTCGCGCCCAGATATAACACCGTGGTTAGGTTAACGAAAACGAATAAGGCAATCCAAAAAATCGCTAAAATCGTTTTTAAGTTGGTGCTGAATCTTTTTTCAACAAACTCCGGTATGGTGTAAATACCTTTTTTGATAAAAACGGGTAAAAAGAACTTACCCACCAGCAACAACGTGATGGCCGCCATCCACTCATAACTGGCAATGGCCAGCCCAATAGCAAAGCCGGAGCCCGACATGCCAATAAACTGCTCGGCAGAAATATTGGCCGCGATTAACGATGCACCAATAGCCCACCAGGGTAGCGACTTACTGGCCAGAAAATAATCCTCTGCATTTTTCTGCTTGCCTTCTTTCTCCCGCGATACCCACAACCCAATACCCAGAATGAGTACACAGTAAGCACCAAAAACGAGATAATCGGTAATTGATAAACCCATGGGAAATATTTGGTTAGGTTAATCGATGATATGTACGCCTGCCGAGAGGTTAACCAAATAAAAGTCAGGTTCTTTTTTGAATTGCGCAACAAATTTTTTCGACAGCCGGTCCTTGACTTCATCAACAGCATCCTTGCGTACAATATTCAGTGTGCATCCGCCAAAACCTCCGCCCATCATACGGGCGCCCAAAAACCACTCGGGCTTTTCCTGGGCCAGGGAAACCAGGAAGTCCAGCTCGTCACAACTCACCTCATAGGCCTGGCTGAGGCCCCAGTGGGTCTCGGTCATCAGCTGCCCTACAGCCGGAAGGTCACCCTGCTTCAGAGCATCCACCGCTTTGTTGACACGACTCATTTCCTCGACAACATAAAGGGCCTTGATGAACGTATCGTGCTCCAACTCCTGCTCGTGTTGAAGCAGGTCAGCTGCGCGTACATCGCGCAACGATGTAATGCCTGACTTGTGGCGCTGAAGAGTTTTCACCGCTTGTGCACAAGCCTCCCTGCGTTGGTTATACTCCGTTGACGCCAACTCGTGTTTGACTTTTGTATCGATCAACAGTAACGCATACCCGCCCCAGTTGACGTTGAGGGTCTGGTGTGTCAGCGAACGGCAGTCCAGAACCAGAACGGCATCCGGGGCTCCCCATAAACTGGCGTATTGATCCATAATGCCGCACCGGACTCCGGCAAATTCGTGCTCAGCCCGCTGGGCAATCAACGCCAACTGCGTGCGGTCAAGGCCGCAGCCAAACAACTCATTGATACCAAAGGCAAAGCCACTGCACAGCGCTGCGGAAGAACTTAACCCCGCCCCGGCCGGGATTGTGCTGCCCAGCACACAATCCACACCACGAACCGAAAATCCTTTCCGTTGAAACCCATCCAGCACACCCATCAGGTAATTGATCCACGCTTCGCCCGGGGCCAGGTCATTGACCGAAAACGAAACGCCTTCCTCCAGATCAGCCGCAAAAATGTTGCATTTATCGTCTGCCGCTGCGGCCATCGCCAACACAAAATGGCGATCAATGGCGGCCGGCATCACCACGCCTTCCTGGTAGTCAACATGTTCACCGAGTAGGTTAATACGGCCGGGTGCTTTTACAAGCAGCGGGCGACTTTTAAACCACTTCGAAAACTCCGTCCGAATGCGTTCTTCGATCATGCCGTCATTCCCTGCGACTTGATACACCTAACACGGCCGCGAGCAGCAGCACCAGCACCCAGGAGGAGGCTTGCGTAACCCGGTTACCAATCGTATACGCGCGTGGCTCGAATCGAAACTCGATAGTGTGCTTGCCCGCTGGAACTTCGAGCGCACGAAGCACATAATTCGCCCGAAGAATAGCTGCGGGTTCACCATAAATGGTGGCCACCCAGCCCTCCGGGTAATAGATTTCGCTAAACACCACTACACCCCCGGTTGACGCTTGTGTCTCGTATTTCAGATAGTTGGGCCGTTGCTCCAAAAGGGAAACGGCCGCCATTGAATCGGCTGTGCCCGTGAGCGAAACTTTAAAGCATGTTTGGTCAATTACCGCCTGCGTCCGTGTATTGATGCGCCCGGTTTCGGCCAGTTCATCGTTGGCCGAACTAACCGGCACCACCTGCGACACAAACCAGGCCGGACCATTGGCCCCGGGGTTTGGAATGACATTGCCCGCCTCTGCGCCAAAGGTAATATACTTAACGTTAAGCATGTTGATTACCCCGTAGCGATCAAAGTGAGGATCACCTTGCTGCAAGTCATTGACCATCTCCTGGGTGTCGGCCACGATCGCGGAGTCGTACAAATCCTGGTATCGCTTCATCTTCGCGCCATGATATCCTCCAATGGAATTGTGGTAGTAGGAAGTGTTCGCCTCTGCCATCGTTCCGTTCAGGTTATACACGCGGTAGTAGCCTTTGTCTTGTAAGATGGCCTGGTCGGCTGCCGTTAACGTAAATTTGGCTTCGCGCTTGGGCTGAAAATTCTGTTTGGAAAAGTAACGGCTATCGAGCGACAGATGATCGCCAATGGTGATCACCACCAGCGCAACAAAAAAATACACGGGCTTCAGCACATTTTTCACTGCCAGGGCCAGCAAGCCAGCCGGTATCCCCATCAGCCAGAACGACCGCCACGCATCGGCCGTAAACAAGGCCTCGCGGTCAGCCGCCAACGCCCTTCGAAACCAATCGGGCAGTTGATATTCCTCCGAACGCAAAAAACTGCCCCATCCGCCCGTGATCGCCAGTATAAAAACAACGCCCAGCGAACCACCCAGTACGTACCAAAGTTTGCGCTGTTGAACCGGTGTGAGCGCTGTACCCAGAATCTTTTCAATGCCCAACGCACCCAGCAGGGGCAGGCAAAAAAGTGTAATCACCAAAGCGAACGTGACGGACCTAAACTTGTTGTAGCCGGGCAGGTAATCAAAAAGAAAATAGTTAAACGAACTGAAGTGGCTCCCCCAACTCAACATGATTCCCAAAAGTGCAAGGCCACCGAGCCACGCCACGTAGGGACGGTCGGCAAAGGCGAGACCAATCAGGAAACACAACACGATGGCCGCTCCGGCATAGTACGGTGCGGTCAATGACTGAGGCCCCCAATAGGCCGATGTATAGCTTGCCAATTGATTAGCCAGTTCATTGTTGCCGGATGAAACCAGTGCGCGATACGTTTCACTTTTTTGATCATTCACCAGGAAATCTCCCGAAGCGCCACCGAATACGTTGGGTATCACCAGCGTGATCGGCTCGGCAATACCGTTGCTATGGTCAAACGCATATTCTTTGGACAGGCCACTTCCGGCTTTCTCACCCGGCTTCGAGAGCTCCGAGGCTCCCCGAATCGAATACCTCGAATATTCAGCAATGGCCCAGAACTGGCCAAAGAACGTGCACGCGGCCAGCACCGCTGCCGGCACCAGCACACCGAGTGTCTTGCCAAAGTCCGTCAGCTGCTTCTGCCGCCAGGCCATCACCAATTGCATAAGCCCGTAACCAGCCACGATCAACAGCAAATAATAGGTGATTTGCAAATGGTTCTCCCGCAGATGCAACGCCAGGCCCGCGGCTGTAATGGCCGCACCAAGCAAACGCCTGCCGTTGAAAGCCAGATGGATGCCCGCAACGACCAGAGGCATGAGGGCAATGGCTCCAATGCGGGCATTATGGCCGGCCGCCAGCCCAATGATCATGTAGGAAGATAATCCAAAGGCAACGGCCCCCGCTATGGCCAGGTGCGGACGCACGCGAAACGTGAGCATCAAAATGTAGTAGCTGACAAAGGCGAGGAAGATGTTGTTGATCGGGTGAGGCAAAAACAACGTCATTACCTTTTTCAACAGCACGACAGGGCCATCACTCCATTGCACATTGACGAGGTAAGCCGGCATACCCGAGAACGTGTTGGGCGCCCATAGCCCCTCCTGCCCGGTGGCATCCCGGTAATCGCGGAGCACTTTACTGGAGCCTAGAAACTGCGTGATATCATTTTGGCGCAAGACCTTGTTTTCAAAAACAACCGGACCAAAAATGATCAGGGTAACCAACAGAAAGATGACCACCGCCAGTAGGTGCGGAAGCACATGTTCGGTAAATTTGATTTTCTTCATAGATGAACATGCAAATTAGGGAAACAATTAATCGAAATGCTATGAAACCCGCGATTGTAGGGGCAATTTGCCTTGGGCTCATTTTCGCTTGTACGCCTCCTCCCCAGCCGGACGAGGACGCAACGGCCAGTATCCGGGCCCTGTTACGTCAGCAAGAGGCTGACTGGAACCAGGGTAACATCGAATCGTTTATGGAAGGCTACTGGAAATCCGACTCGTTGCAATTTGTGGGCCGGGCCATTGCGCTGGGTTGGCAGGCTACGCTCGAACGCTACCAAAAAACCTATCCTGACCGGGCGGCCATGGGGCAATTGACGTTTGACTTGTGGCAAATCGTTCCGGTAGATGCGGGCACGTATCTGGTGACGGGGCAATTCACGTTGGTGCGGGCAAGTGATCAGCCTACCGGTCGGTTCACCTTACTGGTTAAAAAGAAGAACGGCAGATGGGTTGTGGTGTATGATCATACGTGTTGAAAACACGGAAAGAAAAACTGGGCCGCCTGAGTTGCTGTGATTAAAATTTCAATACCGCATAACCTTTCATCTGGTAATGCGTGAGGGTTGTGAGCATCGAAGTTGCAATTTTCACTTCGGGTAACAACTTGTGGCGATCCACCTGGCGGTTAATCAGGCTTTGCCCGCAAATCAGAATCTTAACACCCGCCTCCTCCAAAGCCGTGTACAGTTCCTTATTCGGATTCTCCACTTCGAATTTCGCTTTATGCGCATCGTCATCCATGGCTGTGTAGGTAGCTTCCCCATGAATAACCATGACCACATCCAGATTTTGCTTTGGCACACCGGCCGACACATGCAGGTTGACAAGCCGCGCCACATTGTTCACCGCCCAACTGAGCTCATGCGGTTTTTCATGCACCTGCTCAACCTCAATCACAATCTTGTACACCTGGTTTGTATCCGGCTTTTCCACGGCATACGGAATAGGGAAGATTCCACCATACTCTTTTATTATCGGATTGATTCGGGCCGGAGCCTGCGCGTGGGCCCCAAAACCAAAAAGGATGAATACCGAAACCAAACTGAGATGTTGCATAAGGGTAAGGTTAGGGATCAAATTTAATCGTTCGGCCCTTTCGTTGGCGGCCATCCATCAAAATCTCACCCCCTGGCAGCAAAATTTGCTATCTTCAAAACCAAAATCTCCCGATATGCACAGGTTTATAATCCTTCTGGTTGTCCTCGCCACGTTGGCCTCATGCCAAAAGCAAAAGTATGACGTCATCATCCGTAACGGCACGGTGTACGATGGTTCGGGACAGCCCGGCCTAAAGGCTGATGTGGGTATCAATGCCGACACCGTGGCCTTTATTGGCGACTTGAAAGAAGCGCAGGGTACACAGGAAGTCGATGCCAGCGGGCTGGCGGTAGCCCCTGGGTTCATTAATATGCTCAGCCATACCTATGAGGCGCTCCTCTTCGATGGAAATTCACAAGGCGACATCCGGCAGGGCGTAACGCTGGAAGTTTTTGGAGAGGTGTCGATGGGGCCCTTGAACGAAAACATGAAGAACGCGCAAAAGGAAATGATGAAACGCGACCCCGACTGGGCGTACGACATCACGTGGACCACCAATGGCGAATTCATGGAACAACTCGAGAAGCGCGGGGTGAGCCCCAACATCGCCAGCTTCGTCAGCGCCATTCAGGTGCGCGTACATGAACTGGGCGAGGCCAACCGCGCACCCACACCGGAAGAGTTGGAGCGCATGAAACAACTTGTGGCACAGGCCATGGAAGAGGGCGCAATGGGCATTACCACGGCCTTGATCTATGCCCCGGCTTTCTACGCGAGCACGGAGGAACTCATCGAACTGAGCAAAGTGGCCTCACAGTATAACGGGATGTACATCGCCCACATGCGCAGCGAAGGCAATGCGATTTTCGGGGCCGTTAACGAAACAATTCGAATCGCACGCGAGGCCAACCTGCCGGCCGAAATCTATCACCTGAAGTTCAGCGGCAACACCAATTGGAATAAAATCGATTCGGTGATCGCCATGATTGACCAGGCTAACCGCGAAGGGCTTAAGATCACGGCCGACATGTATACCTACACCGCGGGTGCTACCGGACTTGATGCGGCCATGCCTCCGTGGATTCAGGAAGGCGGAATTAACGAATGGATCAAACGAATGAAAGACCCGGCCCTGCGCAAGAAGGCCATTCAGGAGATGCGCACGCCCACCAACAAGTGGGAAAACCTGATGATGTTAACGGGTGATTTCGACAAGGTGCTGTTGCTTGGCTTCACCAACGACTCGCTGAGAAGAAATTTCACCGGCAAGACGCTAAAAGAGGTAGCCGCTATTTATGGCAAGTCGCCTGAGGAAACAGCCATGGATCTGGTGATCACCGATGGCACGCGGGTGGGCACCGCTTACTTTTTGATGTCGGAAGAAAACGTGAAGCGGCAAATTGCTTTGCCATATGTCAGCTTTGGGTCCGATGCCGCCTCCATGACCACCTCGGGTAACTTTATTAAAACACCCACGCACCCCCGCGCTTACGGCAACTTTGCGCGGTTGTTGGGCAAGTATGTGCGCGATGAAAAAGTAATTCCGTTGGAGGAGGCTATCCGCAGATTAACCTCGCTGCCAGCCGGTAATCTGAAAATTCAAAAAAGGGGCTCGTTGAAACCCGGCTATTTTGCTGACCTTGCCATTTTCGATCCGGCAAAAGTTCAGGACCATGCCACGTTTGAAAATCCTCACCAGTACAGCACGGGCATGGTGCATGTGTTTGTGAACGGCACGCAGGTATTGAAAGACGGAGAGCACACGAATGCCAGGCCGGGCCGGTTTGTGCGCGGACCGGGCTGGAATGGAAAGGAAGCAATTGCTGAGTAAGGGTTTGCAGCTTGCCTCTGACTGGGCTTTTGAAACACCTCTTTTCAAGCTACAATTAGTTCTAATTCAAAGTCCAAAAACCTCTGCCACCATGGTCGCCCCGTTTTTGGCAGGGTAATGTTAGGTGAAGGCGACTTGTAACCTTTGTTTGAAAGAAATTCCCGGCTTTTTTTGCAGTAAGGGGTCCAAAAATATTTTGATCTCATTTTTCATAACAACGAATTCTTGAACTGTAAAATTTCTAACGACTTGAGCGAATGTCTCGTTACCGTGAGCGAGACTATTTCGCTTGTTTTTGATTTTTAGCATCGGATCGCACTTCCTTGTGATTTCCGGCAACCCATAGGTTTGAAATCACTCTTGTCCGACTAAATAGTCAAAAGGGTGGAGATTAGGCCACCCTTTTTATGTCATTTTTGTGGTTGTACCCAACATCAATGACATGGATAAAGGAAAAAAATTTGTCGGACAGCCGATACTGGCTCAAATTATTTCTTGCATCCCTAAAAACGAAGTTCAGCTTATATCGAAAGCTCACCGATCGGATCGCTATTACAAGAAAATTCCGCTTCAAACTCATTTGATCACCTTACTGTATGGGGTGCTATCGTGCTGCACCGGATTGCGCGAAATCTGCGAAGGAATGCTGGTTTGTGAGGGGAAGTTGAACCATTTAGGGCTTGCGAAAGCACCGGCTCGAAGCACCCTTTCGGATGCCAACAACAAGCGCCACTGGACGGCCTTTGAGTCTATTTACTATATGCTGCTCAAACGCTACCCTAGTTTTTTGTCGGACAGCCGGCTGAAAGGTCTGCGCATAAATAACCTGAAAATCATTGATAGTACCACCTTACGATTATTCAGTGACCTGCTGCGCGGAGTAGGCCGTAACCCTCATCATGGCGGTCGCAAGAAAGGAGGAATTAAAGTGCATACGATGATGGATGCCTTTAGTGGAGTGGCCGGCTTCATCCGCATGACGGAGGCCAAGGTGCACGATCGGAAATTTTTAGCCCATTTGACGCTGGAAACGGGCCGTTTTCTGGTTTTCGACAAGGCCTACAATGTATACCGGCAGTTTGCCCAATGGAGCAGCGAGCAAATTTGGTTTGTTACACGCATGAAGAAAAATGCTGTCTTCCATGTACGCAAAGTCATTACTGATAAAACCCAAAAGAAAAAGGCCAAAGGTGTGCTTAAGGAACAATACATTACGATCTCTTATACAGAGGGAGGTCAACCTAACAAATTGCAATTGCGCAGGATAACGTACAAAGACGATCGGGGGCGTGTGTATATCTTCATCACCAATAACTTTAAAATCACAGCAGCCCAGGTGGCCCTCATTTACAAGCACCGCTGGATGATTGAAATTCTGTTCAAACAAGTCAAGCAAAATTTCCCCTTGAAGTATTTTTGGGGAGAAAGCGAAAACGCCATCCGAATCCAGGTATTTTGGGTTCTCATTGCTCAGGTGCTCATGGTAGTCATCAAAAAGAAATCGGAAACAAAGCGCTCATTCACCAGCATCCTAACCGTGGTGCGTTTGCACATCATGAGTTATATTGAGCTATTTGATTTTTTGAAAGATACTTACCAGGCCTGGAGAAGTTCACACAGTCCTCCCGTAAACACCAAAATAGGCATTGCATTAAGTCTTGGGTTTAACTGACCGGGGGTTCCTTTTTCAAATTCAACAAAAGTGTGTGAATCCTTCAAGAAAACTTGATTATTTTCTCCATCAAATTTTTAGTCGGACAAGAGTGATAAATTTATTAAACTAAAGTCTTCGCCTAAAGGCGAGGGATTTTCCCCCAGATGCAGACATTAAAGGCGAGGCGGGAATATGGACGCAATTGATTGAACTCGTGAATGCCACAGACAGTAAGCGAGGTAAGATACACGAGGTATTTGAGCCTTCGTTTGTCCCGATTATTGTCGGGAGGAAGGAATGCCGTGACAACAAATTCATTGATCAAAAATTGAATTACATCCACGCCTACCCCTGCTGAGGTGCTTGGGATTTAGTCGCGGATGAATGTGAATACCAGCATAGTTCAGCACGATTTTAGGCTACAGGCGAGCAAGGAGCCTATGTGGTTACGAACTACCCCGAACTTGAAGATGTTGACTTAACGAAGTAAATTGAGCCATCGGAGCGCAGAGTTCCTGAAACGGGTAACTCTGCGAAGAAAAGAGCCGTTCAATTGTACATCAGTATTAGATTCTCATGACAATTCCGGATTCAATAATCTTTACATGGTAATGGAGCAGTCCATCGCCACTTAATGCCTACCACATGATCACCAAAAAAATCACCATCACCGCGCGCGATGGCTACCCGTTGGCAGCCACGTGGCGACAACCGTCAACTGACACGAAGGGTGTAATCCAGATCCACGGTGGTACCGGCATCCCACAGCAGGTTTACGGCAACCTGGCCGCCTTCCTATCCGAACAGGGTTATGCTACCATCACCTTCGACTACCGTGGCATTGGCGAATCAAAGCCGGAAACCCTCCGCGGATTTCAGGCTTCTTTGCACGACTGGAGCGTGGACATGACCAGCGTTTTCGATTGGGTAATCAGTACATACCCCAACGCCAAAAAAACCATCATCGGCCACAGCATGGGGGGCCAACTCATTGGGCTGATGGAGAATCACGCTCACGTCCACCAGCTCTTCCTCATTGCTTCCTCCACGGGTTACTGGTCGGATATGAGCAGCCCGTACAAATGGCTGATGCCGCCCCTCTGGTTTGTGTTCATTCCGGTAACCACCGCCATCTATGGCTTTGCCCATGCCAAAAAAATTGCACAAGGTGAAAACCTTCCCAAAGGCGTGGCACTGCAATGGCGAAAATGGTGCATCGACTCCCGGTATTTCGAACGGGACTTCCGTGAATCAAACATTCCGGTTTACTTCGACCAGATCCGCGTGCCCTTGACCTCCATCCAGATCACAGACGATCCGATCGCAAACCACATCACTGCCAACAAGATACTCGCTTATTACACGAATGCACAAGTTCAGGTGAGGAAAGTAACGCCCTCCGATTTAAACGTAGAAAAAATCGGACACACCGGTTATTTTTCTCGCAGGTTTAAAGATTCCCTTTGGCAAAATTTACTTTCGGATATCGACCGGATGCCGTTACTTTGAATTGGTAGCGAACCAACTAAATTCGCACTACCCATGAACCCCTTCATTCGCTTCCTGCAGCAATACAGCCACCTTGGCCCGGCTGAGCTCAACCAACTGCAACACGTGCTCACCACAAAAAAATATCCGGCCGGCCACACCATCCTCGCAGCCGGCAGCGTTTGCTCGCACATCGCCTTCATGGTGTCCGGCAAGGCGCGCTCCTTCTTCATCGACCCCTCCGGTCAGGAGTTCACGTGGAGCTTCATGTTTCACGATGCCGACTCGCGGTTCGATAATTTCTTCGTCCACGATTACAACTCGTTCCTGACCCGGGCGCCCAGCCCGCTCACCTTTACCGCCATCGAAGACACCGAAGTTGCCTTGCTCGCCTTCGAAGACCTGCGCGCCTTCATCGCCCAATCCATCCACGCGGCCACCCTCGCCAGCAAAATGTCGGAGGCCGCCTACCAAACCGTGCACAAACGCGCCTTTACGCTGCTCACCCTCAACGCCCGCGCCCGCTACGAGCTGCTGCTGCGCGAAGAGCCCCACCTGCTCAACAAATTTCAGCACTACCTCATCGCCTCCTACATCGGGGTAGCCCCCCAAAGCCTTAGCCGACTGCGCAAAGAAATTTCTCAGCCATAGCGCATTTCTTCACAAATGGGGATGTACCGTATCCCTAGGCTGAGGTCTCATGGTGTGAGGAAACCATCCATAAACATGACCACAACAAACACACGTAATGCCATGCGCTGGGCACAAATCAGCATTGGCATCACCATCTCAGTCTACATCTACTCAACGTGGGTGACTAATGCCACCGTTGGATTGACCACACCCAACGCATGACTGCAAAATGGATTTGAGGATATCCCCGTTTGCTATTGGCACAGGTTTGAGTTTTTTTAATAGCGGCCCACACAAAAACACACGTACGCATGCAACCTTTTGCCCAACCGTGCGTATATCGATTTCATTAACCCGGAATTGTCATTAGGAAAAAGTTCTAATGGCGGCCATTAGAGAAAACATGTGAAAAAGATTTGATAATCAACATTTTAAGTTGTGCAAAGAGTCCATAAATTCGGTCAGATTTTCTGACAAAGT
>Ga0209972_10003020_pt1 | contig 13381 bp, 10 predicted proteins | sample NOAtaG_7_FD_187302 | JGI IMG/M metagenome (GOLD analysis project Ga0209972, IMG submission 187302) | Freshwater lake microbial communities from Lake Erie, under a cyanobacterial bloom - NOAA_Erie_Diel1S_2200h metaG (SPAdes) (version 2) | ecosystem: Environmental > Aquatic > Freshwater > Lake ... | reverse complement strand
AGTTTGGCCGGCTGGTGGAACTGGCCGACAAGGACCTGTGCCACCAGACCAACCCACGGCCTGTGCAGCGGGCGGACTTCGAACGGTTCTTCGAGGCGGCGTACTGAGGGCGGCGCAGCGGGCAGGCACGCGGCCGGGCAACCGGGCGCACAACCGGGCGCACAACCGGGCGCGCAACCGGACACACAAACGGACACGCAGGCGGACACGAGGACGGACACGAGAACAGGCATGCAAACAGGCAGCCAGCGGCTGAAGATCGGTATTTCGGCGTGCTTCTTCCACGCCGATCCGCAGCGACCCATTTTCACGGGCAAGACGCTGCAGTATGCCGAGCAGTCCATCGTTCACTGGGTGCAGAGCCAGGGGGCGATTGCCTTCATCGTCCCGTCGCCGGCCGGCAGCACGCGGCGCGGCGACGTGACGCTCGCCCACTATGCCGAACTGCTCGACGGCCTGGTGCTCGAAGGCGGCTCGGACCTGTGGCCGGGCAGCTATGGCGAAGAGCCCTTGCGGCCGGAGTGGAACGGCGACCGGGTGCGCGACGAGTACGAGATCGCGCTGACCCGCGAGTTCGTCGCCGCGGGCAAGCCGGTGCTGGGCGTGTGCCGCGGGCTGCAACTGCTGAACGTCGCCTTCGGCGGCACGCTGTACCAGGACATCGCCACCCAGCAGCCCGGCGCCCTGCGCCACCGCGACGCCGCGCTGTACGACCGCAACTTTCACGCGGTCGAGTTCGTGCCCGGCACGCGGCTGGCGGCGCTGCATCCCGGCGTGCCTTTGGCGATCGTCAACAGCGTGCACCATCAGGGCATCAAGGACCTGGCGCCGTTCATGACGGTGGAGGCGCGCTGCCCCAACGACGGGACGATCGAGGCCATCCGCTACGACAACGAGCGCGGCCCGGTGCAGAGCTACGTGGCGGCGGTGCAGTGGCACCCGGAGTTCCATGACGGCGCCGGGTTCGACCTTGCCCGCTTCAAGCCCGCCCTGTTGCCGGGCTGGCAGCCGCCGGTAGACCCAGCCAGGCTGCCCCGGCTGATCGATGACGACCCGATGCTCGCGGACTTCCTCGGCGCCTGCGAGCGCGCAAAGGGCGCCCGCTGATTTATGCCGAAGCCGCAGCGCCGGCCCGCATCCCGTTACCCGAATCCCGTCCCTCGGCTTCCGAAAACCCACTCCCGAATCTCATGCTCTCCATCACCAACCCCGCCAACGGCAGCGTCATCGCCGAACTGCCCGAAGACACGCACGAGTCGGTGCACGCCAAGTTCCTCGCCGCCCGCCGGGCGCAGCCGGCCTGGGCGGCGGCGCCGCTGGCCACCCGGCTGGCGACGATCCGGCGCTTTCGCGACGGCATCGTCGCGCACCTGGAGCGGCTGGCCGCGGTGCTGACTTCCGAGGTGGGCAAGCCGATCCGGCAGTCGCGCAACGAGCTCAACGGTCTGCTCGGCCGCATCGACTTCTTCCTGGCCGAGACCGAGCGAACGCTGGCGCCGCGCGCGGTGTTCGACGAGGGCGGCATGGTCGAGACCATCGAGCAGGTGCCGCTGGGGGTGGTGGCCAACATCTCGGCCTGGAACTACCCCTATTTCGTCGGCGCCAACGTGTTCGTGCCCGCGCTGGCCGCCGGCAACGCGGTGCTCTACAAGCCGAGCGAGTACGCCACGCTGACCGGGCTGGAGATCGGCAATCTGCTGCACGCCAGCGGCGTTCCGCAGGACGTGTTCGCGGTGCTGGTCGGCGGCGGGCGCGTGGGCATCGAGCTGCTGAAGGAGCCGGTCGACGGCGTGTTTTTCACCGGCTCCTACCCCACCGGCAAGCGTATCGCCGAGGCGGTGGCCGGGCGGCTGACCAAGGTGCAACTGGAGCTGGGCGGCAAGGACCCGACCTACGTGTGCGAGGACGTGGACGTGGCGGCGGCGGCCGCCTCATTGGCCGACGGCGCGATGTACAACACCGGGCAGAGCTGCTGCTCGGTGGAGCGCATCTACGTGCACGAGCGCATCCACGACGCCTTCGTCGAGGCGTTCGTGCAGGAAGTTCAGGGCTTCAAGGTCGGCGAGCCGGCCGACGAGACGACCTACATCGGCCCGCTGACGCGCAGCCAGCAGGTCAAGGTGCTGCAGATGCAGGTGGCCGATGCGGTAGCCAAGGGTGCCCGGCTGCTGGCGGGCGGCCACACGCTGGACCGCCCCGGCGGCCACTGGTTCGCGCCCACCGTGCTCGTGGACGTCAACCACGACATGGCGGTGATGCGCGAGGAGAGCTTCGGCCCGATCATCGGCATCCAGAGGGTAGGCAGCGACGACGAGGCGGTGCGCCTGATGAACGACACCGAGTATGGGCTGACCGCCGGCGTCTACACGCGCGACCCGGCGCGCGCGCGGCGGCTGCTGGCGCAGGTCAACGCAGGCAGCGTCTACTGGAACTGCTGCGACCGCGTGAGCCCGCGGCTGCCGTGGAGCGGCCTGAAGCACTCGGGCCTGGGGCTCACGCTGTCCACCGAGGGCATTGCGACCTTCACCCGACCCAAGGCCTGGCACCTGCGCAGCGCCTGACCCGGCCGCCATGTCGCGCGCGCGCCATGCCGTGCTGGCCGGCGCCACCGGACTGGTGGGCCGCGCGCTGCTGGCGCGTCTGCTGCAAGACCCGGCCACCGCGCACATCTACGCACTGGCACGGCGGCCGCTGCCGCCGCACGCGAAACTCACCGCCTGCCCGGCCGACTTCAACGATCTCGACCGCGCGCTGGCCGCCGTGCCGGCCGAGGCCGCGCCCGACGTGTACTGCGCGCTCGGCACCACCCTCCGGACCGCCGGCTCGCAGGCGGCGTTTCGCCGGGTCGACCACGACTACGTGCTGGCGCTGGGGCAGTGGGCGCTGCGCGCCGGTGCACGCCGCCTGCTGGTGGTCGGCGCCGTGGGCGCCGACGCGCGGTCCGGCAACTTCTACAGCCGCGTCAAGGGCCAGACCGAGGCGGCGCTGCGCGCGCTGCCGCTGCGCTCGCTAGTAATTGCGCGGCCGAGCCTGCTGGCCGGAAAACGCGACGAGTGGCGCACCGGCGAGCGGCTCGCACTCGCCTTCACGCGCCCGCTGCGCCCGCTGATCCCGGCGGCCCTGCGGCCGATCGGGGCCGACGACGTGGCCGCCGCGTTGTGGCAGGCTGCGCAGCAGGCGGAGCCGCCCGCGGTGCTCACCTCGGCGGCCATGCAGGGCGCCGCACAACGCAAGGCACCGCCCGGCCATTGACCGCAGCCACCTGCGGCACGCAGTCCATCGACAGACCAAGGGAGAACCGCATGACGCACTCGAACACCCGCCGCCGCTTGACTGGCGCGCTCGCGGCCGCCGCGACGCTGGGCGTCGCACCGGTGGCACGCCGCGCGCACGCGCAGGCCGGCAAGCCACTGACCATCGTGATCGGCTTTCCGGCCGGCGGACCGCTCGACCTGCACGCTCGCCTGCTGCAGGACCGCCTGCAGGCGGTGCTCGGCACGCAGGTCATCATCGACTACCGCGCGGGCGCCGGCGGCACCGTGGGCGCGCAATCGGTGGCCAAGGGCCCGGCCGACGGCAGCATGCTGCTGCTGGCCAACACCGGCACCATGGTGATCAATCCGGCGCTCTACCCCAAGCTGCCCTACGACACCCTCAAGGACTTCGTGCCCGTGGCGCGCAGCGCGCAGCAGCCGCTGGCGCTGATCGTGCATCCGTCGGTGCCGGCCGGCACGATCCAGGAGTTCGTCGCGCACGCCAAGAAGAATCCGGGCAAGCTCAACTACGGCTCGGCCGGCAACGGCGGCATTTCGCACCTGGTGCCCGAGATGTTCAAGCGCGCCGCCGGCATCTACATGGTGCACATTCCCTACCGCGGCAGCGCGCCGGCCTTCAACGACCTGATGGGCGGCCAGGTGCAGTTCATGGCCGAGTCGGTGCCGCAGGCGGCGCAGTACGCGCGCCAGGGCCGGGTGCGCGCGCTCGCCGTGACCAGCCGCGCGCGCAACGCGGCGCTGCCCGAGGTGCCGACGCTGGTGGAGGCCGGCTACAAAGACATGGAGGTGGTCGGCTTCTACGGTTTTCTCGCGCCGGCCGGCACGCCGCGCGAGGCGGTGCAGCGGCTGTCGGCTGCCTTGCGCCAGGTGCTGGAGACGCCGGAAATCCGCGATCGCATGGTGGCGCAGGGCGCCGACCCGGCCTACCTCGACGCCGAGGCCTTTGCGCGCTTTCTGACGGCCGAGATGCCCAAGTGGGCCAAGGTGGTGAAGGAGTCGGGCGCGAAGATCGACTAGCCCGGATGTTTCATCAGGGACGCGGGATTTGCGCGGATGCGGGCGCGAGCCAGATCGCGCGAGAGGGGCGCAGCCGATGCCCGTAGGCATCGGCGAACGCTTGAGCGATGTGGCCGCGCGGGCGCCGCGCAAACCCGCGTAGCCCCGGCCGTCCAAAGTGGCTTGGGGCAAGTGCAGGCGACCGCCGCGGCTTTCAGAGACAGATCGTGGATGCACGGGGGCGACCTGGTGAAACATCCGGGCTAGCCCGGATGCTTCATCCGCGACGCGGGATTGGCGCGGAGGCGCGCGCGCGCCTGCCGCCGCGGCCAGCGTCCGGGCCGGCAGCGGCCCGCCCGGACGCTCGGCCCGGTCACTCGTCCACGTCCACCTTGCGGCGGGCCTTGTAGTCCTGCGCGAGCTGCTGCTGCACCGCCGGCGGCACCGCCTCGTAGTGCGCCAGTTCCATCGCGTAGCTGCCATGGCCTTGCGTGATCGCCTTCAAGCGACCCGCGTAACCGTCGAGCTCGGCCAGCGGCACGATGCCCTGCACCACCATCAGGTTGCCGGCCAGGTTGCCGGTGCCGGTGACCTGGCCGCGGCGCGACGACAGGTCGCCGGTGATGTCGCCCATGTGCGCATCGGGCGTCACGATCTCGATGCGGACGATCGGCTCGAGCACGGTCGGCCGCGCCTTCTCCAGCGCATCGAGCATGGCCTTGCGGCCGGCGCTGACGAACGCGATCTCCTTGCTGTCCACCGGGTGGTGCTTGCCGTCATGCACCACTACGCGCAGGTCCTGCAGCGCAAAGCCGGCGATATGGCCGGTGGCGAGCACTTCGCGCACGCCCTTTTCCACCGCGGGGATCAGGTTGTGCGGAATGACGCCGCCCTTGACCTGGTCGACGAACTCGAAGCCGGCGCCGCGCGGCAGCGGCTCCACGCGCAGGAACACCTCGCCGAACTGGCCGGCGCCGCCGGTCTGCTTCTTGTGGCGCGCATGGCCTTCGGCCGCCACGGCGATCGTCTCGCGGTACGGCACCCGCGGCGGGCGGGTGGTCACCTCCAGCTTGTACTGGCCGCTCATGCGCTCCAGCACGCTGCGCAGGTGCAGCTCCGACAGTCCGCGCAACACGGTCTCGTTCTGCACGGCGTCGTGCTCGAGCGCAAGCGTGGGGTCCTCGGCGGCGATCTTCGCCATCACCTCGGAGATCCGCCCCTCGTCGCCGCGCCGCCTGGGCTCGATGGCCAGGCCGAACATCGGCTGCGGGAACTCCAGCGGCGCCATCCGCACGAAGTCCTCGTCGTGCGAGTCGTGCAGCACACAGTCGAACTCGATCTCCTCCACCTTGGCCACCGCGCCGATGTCGCCCGGTACCAGCGCCGGCACCTCCACGGTGTCCTTGCCCTGCAGCGCCAGCGGATGCGCCACCTTGAACGGTTTCTTGCCCTCGTCGCCGCGGCTGCCCACGTACAACTGCGTGTCGCGCGTGATGGTGCCCTGGTGCACGCGGAAGATGCCGATCTTGCCGACGTACGGGTCATTGACCACCTTGAACACGTGCGCCAGCACGTGCTTGCGCGGATCGGGCTCGGCCTTGAACGGCGCGCCATCCCTGCCGACGAACAGCGGCGGATTGCCCTCGGCCGGGTTGGGCAGGTGTCGCACCATCACATCCAGCAGATCCTGCACGCCGGCACCGGTCCTGGCCGACACGAAGCACACCGGGATGAGGTGGCCCTCGCGCAGCGCCTTCTCCAGCGGGCCGTGCAGCGTGGTCGGGTCGACCGCGCCTTCTTCCAGATACTTCTCCATGGCCGCGTCGTCGACCTCGACCACCTGCTCCATCACCTGCCGATGCACTTCGGCCACGCTCAGGAAGTCGGCCGCGCCGCTGTCCTTGTCGAAGCAGTCGATCACCCGCGCGCCGCCGTCGGCCGGCAGGTTGATCGGCAGCACCTCGGCGCCGAAGGTCTCGCGCAGCTCCGCCAGCAATTGCGGCAGCCTGATGTTGTCGTGGTCGATCTTGTTAACCACGATCATGCGGCACAGGTTGCGCCGCCGGGCCCAGTCCATCATGCGCCGGGTCACGAGCTCGATGCCGCCGGTGGCGCTGACCACCACCATCACGGTCTCGACCGCATCGAGCGCGCCGATGGCCTGGCCGATGAAGTCCGGGTACCCCGGCGTGTCGATCAGGTGGATGCGGGCGTTGACGCTGCCCGCCGCGTGGTCGCAATGCACGACGCTGGCGCGCAGCGAATGCAGCACGGCCTTCTCCTGCGGGTCGTGGTCGCTGACCGTGGTGCCGCGCTCCACCGAGCCGGCCGCGCCGATCATCCCGCTCTTGGCGAGCAGTTGCTCGACCAGCGTCGTCTTGCCTGCCGCCCCGTGGCCGACAACGGCCACGGTCCTCAATGCCTCCGTCGCGAATCGATGATTGGTCAACACCTTGCCCTCCTCGTTCTGGCCTGCCCCGCACGCGAACGCGACCGCGGCTCGCCGGTGCCTGCAGGCTCCCTTGGATCGATGACCTCGCGGCATGTTAGGCCGGTTGCACGGCCTTGGCAGGTGGTGCGGGCCGTCCGCGGCTTGAGCCTGCGCAAACCGGCGTGCCCTGGCGTTGCTGCGGTGCACGCCGCGTGCCGTAATGACCGGCCCCGCGGTAGCATGTCTCGTTGGCCGTAGTCGCCCATGCGCTGCGGCCGTCAGTCCGCCTGGTCATTCCGCCCGGTCATTCCGCCGGGTCAGTCTCCGCCGGACGGCTGCGCTCCCCGCCCCTGCCTGCTTTGAACCCCGACACCCCGCCCGTCCCGCCGCCCCACGCCCACGTGGTCATCGTGGGCGGCGGCATCATGGGCTGCTCGGTCGCCTACCACCTGGCGCAGCTCGGCGTCGGCGACATCGTGCTGCTGGAGCAGGGCCGCCTGACCTCGGGCACGACATGGCACGCGGCCGGCCTCGTCGGGCAGTTGCGCGCGCACGAGAGCATGACGCGGCTGATCCGCTACTCGACCGACCTGTACGCGCGGCTGGAGGACGAGACGGGGCTGTCCACCGGCTGGAAGCAGTGCGGCTCGCTGGCCGTGGCGCGCAGCGCCGACCGCATGGTGCAGCTGAAGCGCACCGCCGCGGTGGCGCGCGCCTACGGGGTGGCGTGCGATGTCATCAGCGCGGCCGAGGCCGGGGCCCGCTACCCGATCATGGAGACCGCCGACCTCAAAGGCGCGGTGTGGCTGCCGGGCGACGGCAAGGCCAACCCGACAGACCTGACCATCGCGCTGGCCAAGGGTGCGCGCAACCGCGGCGTGCGTATCTTCGAGGGGGTGCAGGCGCGCGCCTGCGAGGTCGCGACCGGCGACAGCGGCCGCACCGTGCGGGCGCTGACGTGGCGCAGCAAGGCCGGGGCCCAGGTGCACAGCGAGGGCCGCATCGAAGCCGACCTCGTCGTGCTGTGCGGCGGCCAGTGGTCGCGCGAGTTTGCGCGGCGCATCGGCGTGGCCGTACCGCTGTTTTCCTGCGAGCACTACTACATCGTCACCGACCGCGTGCCCGGCGTGACGCCGTCGCTGCCGGTGCTGCGCGACCCCGACGGCTACGTCTACTTCAAGGAAGAAGTGGGCGGCCTTCTGATGGGCGGCTTCGAGCCCGATGCGACGCCGTGGCTGCAAAGCGCCGCCCACCGCGGCGGCATCCCGGAGAACTTCGAATTCCAGCTCCTGCCCGACAACTGGGATGCCTTCGAGATCCTGCTGGACAACGCCATCGTCCGCGTGCCCGCTCTGGCCGGCGCACAGGTCAAGCAGTTCTACAACGGGCCGGAGTCGTTCACCGCGGACAACAACTTCATCCTCGGACCGGCGCCGGGGTTTTCCAACTTCTTCGTCGGCTGCGGCTTCAACTCGATGGGCATCGCCTCCAGCGGCGGCGCCGGCAAGGCGCTGGCGGAGTGGATCGTGCAGGGCGAGCCGACGCTGGACCTGTGGCCGGTGGACATCCGCCGCTTTGCCCGCTTCAACGCCAACGAGAGCTGGCTGCCGGATCGCATCAAGGAAGTGCTGGGCCTGCACTACAAGATGCCCTGGCCCAACCGCGAGCTGGAGAGCGCGCGGCCGTTCCGCCGCTCGCCGCTGTACGCGCACCTGGCGGCGGCGCACGCCTGCTTCGGCTCCAAGATGGGCTGGGAGCGCGCCAACTTCTTCGCCCCGTCGGCGGCCGAGGCCCGGATCGAGTACGGCTGGGCGCACCAGAACTGGCATCCGTGGGTGGCGGCCGAGCATCGCGCCTGTCGCGAAGCGGTCGCGGTGTTCGACATGAGCTCGTTCGCCAAGCTGGTGCTCAAGGGACCGGATGCCGAGCGCGCGCTGCAGTGGCTGGTTGCCAACGAGGTGCCGCAGCATCCGGGGCAGACCGTCTACACCGGCCTGCTCAATGCGCGCGGCGGCTACGAGAGCGATCTGACCGTCACGCGCACCGGCGCGCAGGAGTTCCTGATCGTGACCGGCAGCGCGCAGGCGCTGCGCGACGCCGACACGATCGAGCGGGCGCTCGCCGCCATGCAGCCGCGGCCGCGCTGCGAGATCTTCGACGCGACCTCGATGTTCGCGCTGCTGGCGGTCATGGGACCCCGTTCGCGCGAGCTGCTGCAGCGGGTCTCCACGGCGCGCTTCGACAACGCCTCGTTCCCCTTCGGCACCAGCCAGGAGATCGACCTCGGCTACGCCACGGTGCGCGCCACGCGCCTGACCTACGTCGGCGAGCTCGGCTGGGAGCTGGTCGTGCCGGTGGAGTTCGCGGTGGGCGTGTACGAGGCGCTGCTGGCGGCGGGCGCGGACCTGGGCGTGCGCAATGCCGGGTACTACGCGATCGACTCGCTGCGCCTGGAGAAGGGCTACCGTGCCTGGGGCCGTGAACTCAGCCCGGACATCAACCCGATCGAAGCCGGACTCGGCTTTGCCCTGCGCAAGAGCGACGCACCCTACCGCGGCCGCGAGGCCGTGCTGCGCGCCCGCGCCGCGGGCGTGCAGCGGCGCGTGGTGTCGCTGGTGGTCGATGCGCCCCACACCAACCTGTGGGGCAACGAGCTCATCCTGCGCGACGGCCAGCCCGTGGGCTTCGTGACCTCGGCCGCGTTCGGCCACACGGTCGGCAAGCCCGTGGCGCTGGGCCTGGTCTCGCGCACCGACGGTCTGGCCGATCCGGCCTGGATCGAGGCCGGCCGCTACGAGGTCGACCTGGCCGGCGAGCGCTACGCGGCCGCAGTGTCCCTGCGCGCGCCCCACGATCCGACCGGCGCAAAGGTGCGCGGGTGAATCTCCCCCGCTCGGCCCCGCGATCCGGCTGGACAACTGGCCCGGACCGGTGTGCATGAACGCGAGAAGCCCGTCGCGTTTCTGGCAGCGCTGGCTGCTTGCCGCCAGCGCCCTGGTACTGGTGTTCGGGCTGCTGCTGCTGGTCGCGCCGGCCGCGGGCTTGGCCCTGTTTGGCGTGGTCGCCTACCAGTCGACTACCGCCCTCACGCAACTCGACGCCAATGTGCAGGCGTACCTGCGGCTGTCGCATGCGGTGATCGGTGCCGTGATGATTGGCTGGTCGGTCACCTTGCTCGTGCTGGTGGCCGGCCCGTTTCGGCGCGGCGAGCGCTACGCGTGGTGGGCCGTCGCCGGCTCAATGGCGGCCTGGTTCGTGCCCGATACCCTGTATTCGTTGACCAGCGGCTTCGTGGGCAACGCAGTGCTCAACGTCGGCTTCGCGCTGTTGTTTGCGGTACCGCTGGCCGCCACGTTCCGCGATTTCGCCGCGCGCGACTGAGCGCCGCGCACGGGCCCTTCTGACCTTGCCGTCCCGAGGTCGCCTTCCTGTCGGAGATTGCAGTCCATGCTGATCGGAGTCCCGAAAGAGATCAAGGTCCACGAGTACCGCGTCGGCATGACGCCCTCTTCCGTGCGCGAAGCCGTTGCACACGGCCATCAGGTTCTGGTGGAGACCAATGCCGGCGCGGGCATCGGCGCGTCCGACGAGGACTACCGCCGCGCGGGCGCGCGCGTCGCCGCCGGCGCCGACGAGGTGTTCGCGCGCGCCGAGCTGATCGTCAAGGTCAAGGAGCCGCAGGCGGTCGAGCGGGCGCGGCTGCGCGAAGGCCAGGTGCTGTTCACCTACCTGCACCTGGCGCCCGACCCCGAGCAGACGGCCGATCTCATCAAGAGCGGTGCGATCTGCATCGCCTACGAGACGGTGACCTCGCCCACCGGCGGCCTGCCGCTGCTGGCGCCGATGAGCGAGGTGGCCGGTCGCCTGGCCATCCAGGCCGGCGCCCACTGCCTGGAGAAGAGCACCGGCGGCAGCGGCATCCTGCTGGGCGGGGTGGCCGGCGTGGCGCCGGCGCGCATCGTGATCCTCGGCGCAGGCATGGTCGGCACCAATGCGGCGCAGATGGCAGTGGGCACCGGTGCGCAGGTCGTAGTGATCGACCAGTCGATCGACGCGCTGCGCCGCATCGATGCCATGTTCGACGGCCGCGCGCAGACCGTGTTCTCCAACCGCGACAACGTCGAGCGCGAAGTGCTGCGCGCCGACCTCGTGGTGAGCGGCGTGCTGATCCCGGGCGACGCCGCGCCCAAGCTCATCACCAGGGACATGCTCGGCCGCATGAAGCCCGGCAGCGTGATCGTGGACGTGGCGATCGACCAGGGCGGCAGCGTGGAGACCAGCCGGCCGACCACGCACGCCGAGCCGACCTACGTGATCGACAACGTCGTGCACTACATGGTGGCCAACATGCCCGGCGCCGTGCCGCGCACCTCGACCTACGCGCTGAACAACGCCACGCTGCCCTTCACGCTGCAACTGGCCGACAAGGGCTGGCGCCGCGCGCTGGCCGAGAACGCGCACCTGAAGGCCGGCCTGAACATCGCCGCCGGCAAGGTCACGCACAAGGCGGTCGCCAAGGCGCTGGGCCTGCCGTTTACCGCGCCCGAGGCGCTGCTGCCGACTTGAGCGCCCGGCTCCCCGCCCAGCCGCTGGCGCGGGCGCAGTCGTTCTGCGCCCGCTACGGCCTGCGCCTGCCGGTGCTGCTGGCGCCGATGGCGGGCGCCTGTCCGGTGGCGCTGTCGGTGGCGGTGGCCAATGCAGGCGGCATGGGCGCGCTCGGCGCACTGCTGCATTCGCCGGCGCAGATCGCCGAGTGGATGGCACAGTTCCGCGCGCAGTCCGCCGGGCCCGTGCAGGTGAACACCTGGGTGCCGGACCCGCCGCCGGCGCGTGACGCAGCACACGAGGCGCGCCTGCGCGAGTTCCTGGCGCACTGGGGCCCGCCGGTGCCCGCCGCTGCCGCCGACGCGCAGCCGCCGGACTTTGCCGGCCAGTGCGAGGCTTTCATCGCGGCGGCCCCGCCGGTCGTCTCTTCGGTCATGGGCTTGTTTCCCGACGCCTACGTGCAGCGGCTCAAGGACTGCGGCATCGCCTGGCTGGCGTCGGTCACCACCCTGGCCGAGGCGCGCGCAGCGCAGGCGGCGGGCGCCGACGCCGTGCTGGCGCAGGGCGCCGAGGCGGGCGGCCACCGGGGTGCGTTCGATGCCCAGGCCGGGGCACGCCAGCAGATCGGCCTGATGGCGCTGGTGCCGCGCCTGGTCGATCGCCTCGACATCCCGGTGGTGGCCGCCGGCGGCATCGGCGACGGCCGCGGCATCGCCGCTGCGCTCGCGCTGGGCGCCAGCGCGGTGGCGATCGGCACCGCCTTCCTGCGCTGCCCCGAGGCGCAGTTGCACCGCGCCTGGGCCGACGCCCTGCACGAGCTGGAACCCGAGGACACCATGCTGACGCGCGCCTTCTCCGGTCGCTGGGGCCGCAGCATCGCCACCGACTACGTGCGCGCGGCCGCCGCGGCCGACGCGCCGCAGCCGGCGCCCTACCCGGTGCAGCGCGGCCTGACCGTCGCGCTGCGCGAGGCGGCCACGCGCGCCGGCGATGTGCAGCGCATGCAGGCCTGGGCCGGACAGGGTGCTGCGCTGGCGCGGCCGCAGCCGGCCGGCACGCTGCTGCAGCAGATGTGGGCGCAGGCCGAAGCCCTGCTGAAAGGCGCTGCGCATTGAGCCTCGAGGTCTCGTTTGCGGTCCTGTTCGCCGCACTCCTGCACGCCGGCTGGAACGCGCTGATCAAGGGCTCGGCCGACGTGCTGCTGAAGACGGCAGCCATCGTCGCCGGCGCGGGACTGGTGGCGCTGCCATTCCTCTTCGTGCTGCCGCTGCCGGCACCGGCGTCGTGGCCGTACATTGCCGCCTCGCTCGCCACGCACCTGGCCTACTACTACTTCATGGTGCAGGCCTACCGCGCCGGCGACCTGTCGCTCACCTACCCCCTGATGCGCGGCACCGCGCCGCTGCTGACCGCGCTGCTCGGCATGCTGCTGCTGCGCGAACTGCCCGGCCTGCTGACCTGGCTCGGCATCCTGCTCATCTGCGGCGGCATCGTTGCGCTGAGCTACCGGCCGCTGGATCACAGACCGGCCCGGGCAGCCGTGGGCTTCGCGCTCGCCAACGCGGTGGTGATCGCCGTGTACACGGTGATCGACGGCACCGGCGCGCGGCTGGCGGGCAACGTGTGGAGCTACATCGTCTGGCTGTTCGTGCTCGACGCAGTCCCGTTCACGCTGTTCGTGCTGGCCAGCCGGCGCCGCGCGTTCTTCGCCTTCGTGTCCGCCCACCCCGTGTCCTGCCTGGCCGGCGGCGCGGCCTCCGCCGCCGCCTACGCGATCGCGCTGTGGGCCATGACGCAGGCGCCGGTGGCCATGGTCGCCGCGCTGCGCGAGACCTCGGTGCTGTTTGCCGCCCTCATCGGCGCCCGCCTGCTGCACGAGAAGCTCACCCCCCTGCGCTGGGCCGGCGTGGCGATCATGTTGGCTGGCGTGGTGGCGCTGAAGGTTGCATGAGCGCAGGCCGGTTTACCGGGACGGCGCTGGAGCGGAAGCTCCAAAGCGCGTCACCCGCCCGGTGCTACCGTCGCCCGGGCATGAGGATCAAGTCACCATCGGCCGGGGCGCTGCCGCGTGCCGCTTGCCCGAACGCCACGCCATGAGCACCGCCCGCCGCCGCACGCACTCGCGCCAGCCGCC
>Ga0209972_10003012_pt1 | contig 13401 bp, 10 predicted proteins | sample NOAtaG_7_FD_187302 | JGI IMG/M metagenome (GOLD analysis project Ga0209972, IMG submission 187302) | Freshwater lake microbial communities from Lake Erie, under a cyanobacterial bloom - NOAA_Erie_Diel1S_2200h metaG (SPAdes) (version 2) | ecosystem: Environmental > Aquatic > Freshwater > Lake ... | reverse complement strand
GTCGCTGGCAGGTTATCTGGATCCGGATGACCCGGGCAATCTCGATCCCTCCGGCAACCTCTTGTACCTCGAAGACCTGATGCAGCGCGTCGATGCCGTGATCGTTGACCGTTTTACCGGTCCGCTGCCGGCCGGCCTTTTCAATACCCTCCTCAAACGCGGTAAGCACGTGATGCTCGATGGTTTTCTCCTTTCAGACCTGACCGAATTGCATGCCCTGAAAGAATTGAACCAGGAAGCGAGGGTGGTGTTCCAGGTTTCAGGTGCGTCAGCTTCCAAACCCGTTTTTAAGGCCGCAGAACCGCAGATGCAACGGGTGCAGCTGGTGAAGCTGGAGAAGTTCACGCCCTCATTGGCCGTAGGCAATTTCGCCCGCTGGCTGCATTTCACCACCTGCAACGAAATTGACCTGGCCCTGCGCCTCATCAAGTCTGATGTAAAAGCGCTCAAAGCCAAGCCGGTATTTATGTTTGGCAACCAGCCCGATCTGATCAATGTACACGCTGAGTTTCACAACGGGGCTGTTTTCCAGATGAATTTCGGCCGCATTCCTTCTGAAACCGGTTGCCTGATGCGGGTGTTCAGCCGCGATCGCTATTACAAGCTGCACCTCGACCAGGGCAGTTGGTCTGAATGCAAGGTGGCTGAAACGCCGCAAATGAGTTTCGATATGGACGATGTGCCCGCTCCGCCCGTTAATCAATTGTCGGAAGTGGAGAAAGCCGTTCCCTGGTTCGATGCCGGCAAAGCCGATTTGCGCCATTTTGCCGACAATATCCTGCTCGACCGCAAGCCTGAAACCGGGCTGGAAGAACTGTACAATGTGTCGGCGCTCATACAACAAGTAAAACATCAACTCTCGCGTAACTTCGTGTTTGAGTAACTTCGCACCCGATGCGAAGGGTATTCCGCCGACTATCGCTGGCATTGCTGGCTGCTCTTTCTTTGTCTTTTCCGGCTTGTGAACTGATCAATCCGGACGAGGAAGTACCGTCTTTTCTGTTCATCGACAGCTTCTCTTTCACCACCGTTTACGCCTCTCATGGCCTGGCCAGTTTCGATTTGCCCGATGCCCACGTGTATGTAGACAACCGTTTTATCGGCATTTATGAGCTGCCGGCCACCGTTCCGATCATGGCCAGTGGAAAGGTGAAGGTGAGCATTTTGCCCGGCACACGCGAAAACCTGCAATCCATTGCCCACCGAAATGTGCGGGTGCTGCGTTCCTTCGATTCGAGCATCACCCTGGTGCCCGGTGAATTGCAGCGCATCAGTCCGCGTACCAGCTACCGCGACAATGTGCGTTTTGCCTGGATGGAAGACTTTGAAGACAACAGCAATTCGCTGGTGTTCACGTCCCGAAGTGCGCGCGATACCGTGTATATCATGGAAGGGAATGCGGAATGGAACTTCCCCATTGGTGTCAATTCAACCCGCACACTGCATTTTAACCTGGGTGCCAGCGATTCCTTCAAACTGATGGAAGTGAAGTCGTTCAACACCTTCACAACCTTGCCGAATGGCGGGCGCGATACCTACCTCGAACTCGATTACCGCAGCAATGTGCCCATACAGGCGGGGATGTTCAAGTTTGTCAATGCCCTCTATGAGCAGGTGCCATTGGTTGTATTGCCTTCTACCAACGGCCGCTGGCGCAAAGCTTATCTGAATTACGCAGCCGAACTGGCAACGCTGCCTGCCAATACGCCCATCGAAATCTATTTCGGCATCATCAAGCAGAGCGGATTCCTCGATGCACCGCGTGCGTCGATCGACAACCTTAAACTCAGTTACCTCGAGTGAACCGCCGGCTACAGGTTTTCAAACACCTCTTTTCTGATTATGCAGCCGCCCTCCTGGCCTGGTGGCTGCTGTTTCTTTTTCGGAAAGAATTCATTGAAGCCTCCAAGCACGGGTATTCCATTGCGGTCGGCAACGACAGCAACCTGATCCTTGCGCTGATCTTCCTGCCGTTCTGTTGGCTTGGTTTCTACGCCTTCACCGGTTACTACAAAGACATTGATCGCCGTTCGCGCTTCCGTGAATTCTGGCAAACGCTCTACACCGGCACCCTGGGCGTTTTGGTGTTGTTTTTTGTTTTCATCCTCGACGATTCGGTTTCAGACTACCGCGACTATTACCGCTCTTTCCTGGTGTTGTGGTCACTCCATTTTGGGCTCACCTTTACCGGCCGCATGCTCATTGCCGGAGCCAGTATCCGGAAAGTACAGCGGCGGAAAATCGGGTTTCCAACTTTGCTCATTGGCAGCGGGCCTTCCGCTTTGCGCATTTTTGAAGAGCTGGAAGCCGCGCCCCGATCCGAAGGCTTTAAGTTCATCGGGTATATCGACAGTGGTGCCGGAAGCAGCTTGCTCGAACGGCGTTTGCCCTGCCTGGGGAGTCTGGACAAGCTGCAGGCCGTAATCCACGAACACGGCATTGAAGAAGTGTTGATTGCCGTGGAAGAGCACGAACATGCCCGCGTGCCGGAGCTGGTGAATCAACTGCAGAACGAATTTGTTCGCCTGAAAATCCTGCCCGATGCCTTCAGCATGGTTGTAGGGCTCGTGAAGATGAACAATATCCTCGGCGCCATTTTGCTGGAAGTCGATTTCGAAGTAATGCCCGAATGGCAGAAATCGGCCAAAAGGCTGTTCGATATACTCTTTTCCTTGTTCGCGATTCTGGTCGGTACGCCTGTGTTGCTGGCCATAGCACTGTGGATCCGTTTAGACAGTGCGGGCCCGGTATTTTACCGTCAGGAGCGCATCGGATACAAGGGCCGTCCATTCCGCATCATCAAGTTCAGAACCATGCGCCCGGATGCTGAAAAAGCAGGTCCGCAGCTGTCGGCCGAAGACGATCCGCGCATCACACGCAGCGGCCGCTTCCTCCGCAAAACCCGGCTGGATGAGCTTCCGCAGTTTTTCAATGTCTTGCAAGGCGATATGAGCGTGGTGGGCCCACGCCCGGAAAGGCAGTTCTTCATCGACCAGATTGAGCGCCGCGCTCCGTATTACCGCCGCCTGCACCGCGTGAAACCGGGCATTACCAGTTGGGGACAGGTGAAGTATGGCTATGCGGAGAACGTAGATCAGATGGTAGAGCGGCTCAAGTACGACATGCTATACCTGGAAAACATGTCGCTTTCGCTCGACATCAAAATCCTGCTCTATACCGTGTTGATCATGGTACAGGGCCGGGGGAAATAGGCTTTTCCGAAGGCAAACGCAAGATTCTTGTCATTCTGTGGATTTCCGGGAAGGCAGCTGAAACTAAACCTTTACTTTTGTGTTCTGATAGTATTGCTATACTGAGCATGGATTATCTATTTCGTCATTTGCGCCTTGAACCCGATGCGGCCTTGTACATCAAGGATCCGCAGCGGAGCGAAACAGGCCAGGCCTTGCTGCGCTGCGGAGCGCGGCTGATGGCGGAGGGCGGAATTGAGACATTTACGCTAAAAAAGCTTTCTGTCGAAGCCGGCTGCACCGAGGCGACTGTTTATCGCTACTTTGGCAATAAGCACCAGTTGTTGATGTACCTGATGAATCTGTACTGGGGATGGTTGTTGTACCATGCGAAGCTCGAAACCGCCAATCTCGATGATGCGCGGATGAAGCTGCAGCGTATCATCCGCCTGCTTTCCGGTCCATTGCCCTCCATGCCCGATGAAGAGTTCGCCAACGATTTGTTCGCGCTGGCGTTGAGTGAAGGCGTGAAAACCCATCTCAATTATGCCACGGGCAGCGAATGGAAGCAAGGTCTTTTTGAAGGATATGCCCGCTTTGCTGCCCATGTGGAAGCATGCTTGCGGGAGTATGCACCCGATTACGCATATCCCATGGCTTGGTCTGCGACGTTTATCGATGCAGCGATGCAGCAGCAGTTTTTTCTCCGGCATTTGCCGCATTTCACAGAACTTGCGACTGGCTGTTCCCCCCTGGAGAACTTTCTTATGTCGCTGATACCCACCCAAGAAACGAAAGTTCATGGCTGAAACCCATACCCAATATAAACCCTTGCAGCGCATCTTTATGCTCGTACGGAGCGAGAAGCGCAATGTGTATTACCTCTATGCTTACGCCGTTGTCTCCGGAATCATAAACCTGTCGCTGCCGCTTGGCATTCAGGCGCTGGTAGGCTTGGTGCTCGGCGGAAGATTGTCATCCAGCTGGTTTATCCTCGCCCTCGTGGTAACACTTGGCGTTGGGCTGGCAGGCGTTACCCGACTGGCCCAGCTCTCCATTCTTGAAAATGTGCAAAGGAGGCTGTTTGTCAATACAGCCTTTCTTTTTGGAAAGAACCTGGTTGCCTCAGCCTACCACGAAAAGAAGTACAACAACCTGAAAGAACTGAGTACCAAGTTCTTCGACGTTATCACCCTTCAGAAAAGCTTCACCAAACTGCTGCTCGATTTTACGACATCTGTTTTGCAGATTTTCTTCGGAATCCTGCTGCTGGCCTTGTATCACCCGCTGTTCGTGGCCATCGGTGTAGTATTGGTGATTGTGGTGGTGTTTATTCTGCGGGCTACCTGGCAGCGCGGCATCAATTCATCCCGCTACGAAAGCGATTACAAATTCGAAACGGCGTATTGGCTGGAGGAAATTGCTTCGAACCGCAACGTCTTCAACCTGCAGCTCAAACGCAATTACCATATCCAGCGCACCGACACCAATGTGTACAATTACCTGGTCGGGCGTCGCAGCCATTTCAGGGTGTTGTTCACGCAGTTGATGCTCGCGGTCGGACTGAAGACGTTGCTGGTGGCGGCCTTGTTGTTCGTTGGGAGTTTCCTGTTGGTCAGCGAGCAAATCAGTCTCGGGCAGTTTGTGGCATCCGAGATCCTCATTATTCTGCTGCTCGATTCGCTCGAGAAAGTGGTGATGAGTGCTGAGCAGATTTACGATTCCGCCATAGCCCTGGAGAAGATTGGCAAGGTTACCGACATCCATGATCACGACGACCACGGGGTGCGGATCAACATGAACGAACCGCCTGAACTGAGCATTTACGACCGCCAGACGCACAGCGTGATATTTGAGATGAAACCGGGTGAAATGGTTTGTCTGTGCGGCAAGCCCGGAACCGGACGCACACGAATTCTCAAATGGTTCAGCGGTCTCGACGACACGCGCTATGAAGTGATGGTCAATGGTGTACCCTTGTCAAGCGCTGATTTTCACGAATACGGCAGGCATGTGGGGCTGGCATTGCAGAGCTCCGGGATTTTCAAAGGCACGCTGGTGGAAAATATATCGCTGTCTGAGCACAACGAAGAACGCCTCCTTATGCCCTTGCTGAAAGGCTTGCATCTGGAAGAGTTTATCCGGGGCCAGCAGGATGGTTTAAATTGCTTTTTTGACGGGGATACGAAGTTGCCCAACCATGTAACACGGAAGATTGCCTTAGCACGGGCACTCTATCACCACCCGGTTGTTTTGCTCATCGACGATGTGTGGAGTGCATTTGACCGCGATAAACTGAAGCATATTCTGGAGTTTCTCAAATCCAGGAACGCCACGACCATTGTGGTGAGCAATCTGGTTCCGGTAGCTGCAGCTATGGATCGTTGTATTGAAGTCACGCGCGATGGCTTTTTAGATCATGGCAAAATAGAAGAGGGCCGCGTACCCACTGCCATTCACAATTTCATGTGGAGCTGATATGATGAACCAAGGACACGAACAGATTCAAGCGGAACTTAAATGCCGCACCTTGCTGAACGACAGCATCTGGACGCGCAAGGGTTTTGGCCGCCTGATGTGGGCATTGCTCATCATCGTGATCATTTTCATGTTCCTGCCCTGGACGCAGAACATACAGGCCGATGGAACACTTACTGCGCTGCTGCCCAATCAGCGCCCGCAGGAAGTACAGACCGTTATTGGTGGCCGGATTGAACGCTGGTATGTGAAGGAAGGCGATTGGGTGCGCAAGGGTGATACCATTGTGCATATCACGGAAGTGAAAGATTCCTACCTCGATCCCAACCTGCTCGCGCAAACGGATATCCAGGTGAAAGCCAAGGAAAATTCGCTCATGAGTTATGGGTCGAAAGTGGAAGCCATCAACCAACAGATCAATAACCTCGAGGCACTCCGCGATCTGAAGATTCGCCAGGCGCGCAACAAAGTGCAGCAGGAAAGGCTGAAGCTGAATTCAGACCGGGCCGATCTCGAGGCTGCGCGCATCGATTATGGCATTGCACGCACGCGGTTCGAGCGTGATTCCATCCTGCTGCGCCAGGGCCTGAAGTCGCCTTTGGATGTGGAAAGCCGCCGTCTGAAGCTGCAGGAAACCTCGGCCAAGGTGATTTCAGCAGAAAACAAGGTTAATTTCTCGCTCGCGGGCTTAGAAAACGCAGAGTTTGAGCAACGCAACCTTGTGAACGAATACGCCGAAAAACTCTCCAAGGCTGAAAGCGAACGCTTCAGCGCCATTTCAGCCCAGATGGATACGGAAGCTGAAATCTCCAAGCTGCGCAACTCCCAAAGCAATTACAGCATCCGCGCCGGATTCTACTATGTAACGGCACCCCAAGACGGTATCATTACCCGCGCCGTAACCACCGGTCTCGGTGAAACGCTCAAAGAAGGCGCCGGCATCTGCACCATCCTGCCGGCCGATTACAAGCTGGCCGTGGAAATGTATATCGAACCGATGGACCTGCCTTTGATGCACAAGGGCAACAAGGTGCGGTTCCTGTTCGATGGCTGGCCTGCCCTGGTGTTCTCCGGTTGGCCGGCGTTGACCTACGGCACTTTCCCGGGTGAAGTGGTGGCGGTTGACAATATCCCGGCGGCCAACGGCAAGTACCGCGTGTTGGTGGCACCGCGTCCGAACGACAAGAAATGGCCGGAACAGCTGCGCGTAGGCAGTGGCGCCCGCGGAATTGCCTTGCTCAAGCGCGTGCCGGTCTGGTACGAACTCTGGCGTCAGCTCAACGGCTTCCCGCCCGATTTCTATACCCAGCAAAGCAAGAACCTGCAAAAAGCGAAAGAAGAAAGCGCAGCTAAAAAACCATGAAAAGAGCAGCCCTCCTGAGCATTGGATTGTTGGCAGCCGGCTGGATCTCGGCGGCTGATACCCTGCGGCTCACGCTGCCTGCGGTGATACGCTACGTACAGCAGAACCATCCGATGTTGCGCCAGGGGAATATCGTCGTCAACCGCGGCGATGTGGGTTTGCGCCTGGCCAGGGGCATGTTCGACCCAAAACTGTACCTCCAAAGCAGCAATAAATACTACGCCGGAAAAGATTACTACCAATTGCTCGATGCCGGATTGAAAGTGCCGACCTGGTTTGGGATTGAAGGCTTTGCCGGAAGGGAACAGGCCCGGGGCGAATTCCTGAATCCGGAACACAACCTGCCGGCAAACGGCGTGACCTATGCCGGAGTGAGTGTTCCGCTGGCGCGCGACCTCATCACAGACCGCCGCAGAACTGCACTGGCCAAGGCAAAACTGATGGTGCAGGAGTCGGAGTTTCAGCGTCAGAGTATGCTGAACGATCTCTTTGCCGAAGTGGTCTCCGATTACGCCAGCTGGTACACCCATTGGCTCGAAGTGCGCTTGTATGAAGAAGCTGTTAAACTCACAGAACTGCGCCTTGCCCAATTGCGGAACACAGTTTCCGCCGGATCAAGAGCGGCAATTGACACCCTGGAAACCGATGTGCTCAGGCGCAATTTTCTGATCTCCCTGCGCGATGCCGAAGGCAAGCTGTTTAAATCGCGCATGATGTTATCGGTGCACCTCTGGAACAACAATGGAGAGCCTCTTGAGCCTGACGACAATGTCTTTCCCTCAGACCTTGGCCTCGCATTGGTAGATTCCATGGCAGCCAGCTGGCCGCTCAACCGCATGCAGGCCGATCTGCGCAGTCTTCAGCCCGGTTTGCAGGAACAGTTCTTTAAAATCCGTTCAGCTGAGGTAGATCTGCGCCTGCAACAACAGAACCTGCTTCCTGATATCCGCCTGAAGTACAATGTGCTGTCAGAGCCGTTTTTCAACCCATCCATTCCCGGTCCGGGCCTCTGGAACAACTACCAATGGGGCATCGATGCCGGTTTGAATCTTTTCATGCGGCAGGAACGCGCCCAATACAAGATCGCAGGCCTGGCGCTTGAATCGGCACGATTGCGATACGATTTTAAACAACTCGAGACTGTCAATAAACTCCGTGCTACTTCGCTCACATTCGCCAATTACAGCAGCATTTTTAAGGAATACAGCAGCGTAGTGGATGGTTATCTTCGACTCTACCAGGCAGAGCAGGCCCGCCTCGATGCCGGTGAAAGTGATCTTTTTATCGTTAATACCCGCGAACTGCGCTGGGTTGAAAGCCGCCTCAAGGAGATCGAATACCAGCGCAAATACCTGCTCTCAGGCGTGGAATACGTGCAAGCCGCAGGGCAATACTGGCGCCTGGCGGAGTAGCCCCGCACCCTTGGTTACGTGTGGATAACAATACGCCTCAAATGCCCGTCGCGCGCGGTTTGAGTGGTATTTTCACGGCTCAAATAACCATCTTAGAATAAGGTTCTTGAAGATCCATGAGCGAAACCAACAACAATCAGTATTCGGCCGATAATATCCAGGTGCTTGAAGGCCTGGAAGCCGTGCGCAAACGCCCGGCTATGTACATCGGCGATGTAGGTACCAAAGGGCTGCACCACCTCGTTTACGAAGTTGTAGATAACTCGATCGACGAAGCACTCGCCGGCCACTGCCGCAATATCTATGTTACCATCCTCGAAGACAACAGCATCTGCGTGTTAGACGATGGTCGTGGCATTCCAACCGGCATGCATACCAAGGAGAAACGCTCTGCCCTTGAAGTGGTAATGACTGTTTTGCACGCCGGTGGCAAATTTGATAAGGATACTTACAAAGTTTCCGGAGGTCTGCATGGTGTAGGTGTGAGTTGCGTGAATGCACTGTCTACCCACCTGAAAGTGCGCGTTTTCCGCGAAGGCCAGATCTGGCAACAGGAATATTCCTGCGGAAAGCCCCTGTACGATGTAAAAGTGGTTGGTGAAACAGACCAGCGCGGCACCGAAGTAACCTTCACACCCGATGGCAGCATCTTCCAGTCAACCATTTACAACTTCGAAACACTGGAAAATCGCCTGCGCGAATTGGCCTATCTGAACAAAGGCATCAACCTGACCTTAACCGATCAGCGCGAACCGGCAGATGACGGCAGCTTCCGCAGCCAGAAATTCTTCAGCGAAGGCGGCTTGCGCGAGTTTGTGCAATACCTCGACGGAACAAGAGAAAAGCTCATCCCGGAACCCATCTACATGGAAGGGGAGAAGCAGGGTATTCCGGTTGAAGTCGCTATTCAGTACAACCACGGATACAGCGAAAACCTGCATTCCTACGTTAACAATATCAATACGATCGAAGGCGGTACGCATGTGGCCGGTTTCCGCCGCGCCCTTACGCGCACGCTGAAGAACTACGCGGAGAAGGAAGGCCACCTGAAGAACGTGAAGTTTGAAATCAGCGGGGATGACTTCCGCGAAGGTTTGACCGGCGTGATCAGTGTAAAGGTTCAGGAGCCCCAGTTTGAAGGGCAGACCAAGACCAAGCTCGGCAACAGCGAAGTGTCAGGCGCCGTGGATGTTGCAGTGGGAGAGATGCTCGACAATTACCTGCAGGAGCATCCCAAAGAAGCGAAAATCATTGTACAAAAGGTGATTCTCGCCGCCCAGGCCCGCCACGCAGCCCGCAAAGCGCGCGAAATGGTGCAGCGCAAGGGTGCGATGAGCGGCATGGGCCTTCCGGGCAAGTTGTCCGATTGTTCCAAGACGGATGCATCGGCATGCGAAATTTATCTGGTGGAAGGTGATTCAGCAGGCGGAACAGCCAAGCAAGGCCGCGACCGCGAATTCCAGGCCATTCTTCCCTTGCGCGGTAAAATCCTGAACGTTGAGAAATCGCTCGAGCACAAGATTTACGACAACGAAGAAATCCGCAACATCTTCACTGCTTTGGGTGTGAGCATCGGCACCGATGACGATGCCAAGGAACTGAACCTCGAAAAACTCCGTTACCACAAGGTTATCATCATGACGGATGCCGACGTGGACGGCAGCCATATCCGAACCCTTATCCTCACCTTGGTGTTCCGCTACATGAAGAAACTCATCGAAAGCGGTTACCTGTACATCGCCACACCACCGCTTTACCTCGTGAAGAAGGGCAAGGAACAGCGCTATTGCTGGAACGAAACCGATCGCGAGGAGGCAGTGAAAATTCTCGGTGGAGGGAAAGACGATTCTGTAAACGTGCAGCGGTATAAGGGTCTTGGTGAAATGAATGCCGAACAGCTCTGGGAAACGACCATGGATCCGGCGCGCCGCACGCTCAAGCGCGTAACGCTCGACAGCGCCGCCGAAGCCGACCGCATTTTCAGCATGCTGATGGGCGACGATGTGCCACCGCGCCGCGAGTTCATCGAAACCCACGCCAAGTACGCCAAAATCGACGCCTAAGCTCACGAGTGCTTCACCCACCCGGTCGTTGAGCGCTCGGAGCGCCGTGCCCCTATCGCAGGTAGGGGAAGCGGAGAGCAGTCGAAACGTTTTCGGGTGGATTCATGTGCCGGAAAAAGTAAGTTTATTGTAGTTCAGGACATTGTTTCCCCGACTTTTTTAGTCGGGGAAATGCGCCCGGGTGGATTCGTGAGTCCAAAAAGTAATTTCATTGTAGGGTAAGACAGGGTAAAGGTATCCAAGAGGAGAGGTTTCCCCGACGAAGGAGTCGGGGCAGGCGGCTCAACCACCGCCGCTGCGGTGCTTACTACCGCAACATCGCATCGGTTATTTCATTTTCGAAATCCCGGAATACCTGGCGAAACTTGCTGTCTCCATTGGTTCCGTAGTTAACGAAGAAGACCATGGTGCTGCGTCGATTGGGAAACCAGAACAGGTTCGCACTGTAACCCAGGTCACGGCCGGTATGCCCAACACCGTAGTCTGCCTTGCGTGTAAATTTTTTGATCGCGCCGGCTCCGGTGAAGAAATCATCGTCTTCCTGCACCCAGTCCTGCAATTCAAGCATCGAAGCCGAATTGAGTAGATTCCGGTCGTCGAAGAGTGCTTTACTGAAGCGATACAAGTCAAATACATTGCTGAACACGCCACCATAACCATTGCCGCTGCCTGTGGTAAAATTGCTCACATTGCTCAGTCCGCCATTGCTGTGAAGGTCGAAATAACCTTGGGCGGTATGGTCGGGAAGTTCATCATGGCCTTGGTAAAAGGTGTTGTACATCTTCAGCGGGTTCCAGATCATCTCCTTCAAAAGTGATGCGTGGCTTTGGCCAGTTGCGCGTTCAATACATAATACTACGAGCACGGTGTTGGTATTGCTGTAATATGCTTTGTATTTGTCAAGCGGATAACCCGGCTTGCCATAAGCAAATGGCAGCAAATCCATCGGTTCCCAGCGCTTTATCGGATTGTTTAATACAGCCAGGTAGTAATCAGGGTTGGTAGTGAGATCGTAAATACCTGTGGTGTGATTAAGGCAATGACGTATTGTCTTGTCTTTAGCATTTTCAAGTTGCTCCAGCACCTTGCCGTCAATGTATTTGGAAAGAGGATCGTCAAGGTCCAGAATACCTTTTTCCTGCAACATGAGCGCAAGGGTTCCGGTCATCAATTTGGTGATGCTGGCAGCCTTGGATACATGGCAACTGGTAAACGGTACTCCTCCTGCAATGTCAGCCATTCCTGCTGTTCCTGTGAAGCGGCCATTTGAATCTTCTACTAAGAGCGAAATGCCGGGGAGTCCATTTTTTACATACTTGTTCAGAATAGACTGAAACTCGCCTGCCCGCGCATGGTTTTGAACGAAAGTGTCGTTGCAGCTGAACGTGTTGGTTGGAATTATTTCTGCCCTTTTACAGGATACGGTAAGAGAAAGGATGAAAAATCCGACGAGGAAAAAAAACGGGAGCTTCATGACTTGCCTCCTTTCTTGTTGCTGATTGGTGCAGACAATCCCAGCATCAGTGCATTGGATGGGAGCATCGGGATATAACTGCCTGCGAATGGAAGTTGAATGAAAGACCTCCATCGCATTTCTATGCGCAGCCCATTGGGTTCTGATTTGCGGAATGCCCGGCTTATGCCGATGCCGGCTCCGGCCAGGAATTGCGGGCGGCCGTAAAGGGTCGGAACTTTTTCCCAGCCCCCGTCTGCGTCTTGTTTAAATCGCTCATAATTCGGAAAAGCATGCAAGTAACCTGCACCCAGACCTGCGTGGAATTGCCAAACCTGATTTGGTTGATAACAGTAGTCTCCCCAGGCATACAGGCGCAAACCGGTCTGGAAAAAGCGATGGTATTGGATACCCGCGCTCACATTATAAATCAATTGATGGCGCAATCCAGCTTTCGGAGTCTTTTGAACGAAAAAGTCAATTCCAGGGTGGAATTGACTATGAACAGTGCTGGGAGCTCCTGAAACCGGAAAGGATACGGTTTGATTTGAAATCAGAACGCCCATTCGATTCAGCTGAGCCCGTGCGTCGCCGCCAAAACTGAGCAAAAAAAGCGGGAGGCAGAAGTATTTCATATGATTTGGTTTCGCCAATATTAGCGACATTTTTATACACTTTCAAGGGGCTCGGGCGTGAGACCGGTAGTGAAGTATGGTTTGGATAAACTGCCATTTCCGACGAAAAAGTCGGGGCAGGCGGCTCAACCACCGCGCGCTATCCCTTCAACAGCTCCAGAATTTCACCCTGCAAATCGGCGCTGTTGTTGTGCGCGTACCATTTGTGCACGCGCTCCGCATAAGCATGGTGGTCTTCACCTGCAGCTTTGGCCGCCAACACCATGGCCTGGGCTTCTGCCGGGCGCGGTCCCCAGCTTCCGGTTACTTCGAAAGCCGCATTCAGTTGTATCAGCTTGGGAATGCTGCGCCCGCCATTGGTCAGCCATTGATCCATCAACTCCGTGTTTTCATCGCGCAGCAACACCCGCAGGTGGATTTTCCCATGGCTGTGCTCTGCAATCTTTTCCAGTGCCGGGAGGTTTTGCGCTGCATCGCCACACCAGCCTTCGCTCAAAACCAGCCAATGCAGCGGCTCGCTCAATTGGTCAAGCTTTTCCTGCAGCCCCGGCAGCATCTGAAAACGCTTTTCCACGCGGTCCATGCGGTGGTCGTTCAGACGCGCATAATCCAGCATTTCCGGGCTTTGGTGGGTTCCTGTCGTAAGCCCGCGTGCCAGCAGGTCGCTGACCGTACTGCGGTACATCGCATAAGACATGGCTTTTTTCCAGTAGGCGCTGTAAGTGAATGTTGCGTTTTCGCTGTTCATGGTTGATTGGTATGAAGGGTAAGAATTCAGGATTGGAAATAGAGTGACAATGGATAGG
>Ga0209972_10003008_pt1 | contig 13413 bp, 12 predicted proteins | sample NOAtaG_7_FD_187302 | JGI IMG/M metagenome (GOLD analysis project Ga0209972, IMG submission 187302) | Freshwater lake microbial communities from Lake Erie, under a cyanobacterial bloom - NOAA_Erie_Diel1S_2200h metaG (SPAdes) (version 2) | ecosystem: Environmental > Aquatic > Freshwater > Lake ... | reverse complement strand
AAGAAATCCTAGAACTGGCAAAAGAGAGTTAATGAACATATTATCTTTTGTTCAACCTTATAATATTATTAATTATCATACAGAAGAATATAATGCTCTTAAAGCTTTAAAAGAAAAATATAAAAGACCTAGTAAAGAGGCTAATCCTGAAGAGTACGTTAAATGGAGAAAGTCTCCAGTAGCTATTAGATATTTTGAAGAAGTTGCTAAATGGTATAAAGCAAATTCAATAGCTACTGAAGAAGGTAAAAATTTAGTTACTGGTCTTACTAATAAAATGAAAGTTTTAGAAAAGCAATTAAAAAGTATTAAAAAAGAAGTTAATCCAGATAGGTATGCATTAACTGAAGCTTTATTAGAAGATGCTCGTATAGAACTTGGACGTATATATGATAAAAAGAATGACGTTTATAAAGGTATAGCAGCTCGTCCTAATTCTAGATTTTTAAATCCTAAGTTTCAAAACTTAATAGAAACTAATGGAAAAAATGATTTACGTTTTATAGACGAATGGACTCCTAAAAATCCTGCAGGTAAATATTACTTAGCACTTATGAAAGTGCAAGTTAATAAACAAAAACTATTAGGTAATCAATTGCCTATTAAAAATGAATGGGATAAGTACTCTTATTCTGTTCCAGCAATTGAAGCTGAAGGATTAGAAAAACTTCAAAAAGATAATTATAATGTATTTAAATCTGGAAAAGATTATTTAAATAGAGAGTTTTCATTCTTATCTACTGATGATTCTTACGGATCTGTAATTAATGCTAACAAAGAACAGCGTAATAAAACAGTTCCTGTACATTATATACAACCTACAGATGCAAGATTTGTAAGTCACGATGTTGGTAGTACAGTTCCTTTATTTGCAGGTATGGCTCATATGTATGAAGCTAAATCTAAAATTGTAGGATCTGTAATTATTATGAGAGATATTATAGAACGTCGTGCTGTAATTGATGTTAACGCTGCAAATATTCCAATTGCAAATGCTACTGCTAAAGCATTGGGAATTAATAGAGATTCTTCTAAAAAAGAATTATCTAATAATTTTAAACATTTAGAAGAATTTATCGATCGTATATTTTTTGAAGAAGATGAATTAAAACAAGCATTTTCATTTTTTGGAAAAGAAATAAGTAGTAATAAAGTTGCAAGTAAGTTTACAACTTTTACTGCTTTAAATACTTTAGCATTTAACTTATTACAAAGCACTAATCAGTTATTAATTGATAATGTAAATATTGCAGAAGAAGCAATTGCTGGTCAATTTTATAAAGGTAAAAATTTAGCATGGGCTAAAAGCACATATTTAAAAGCAACTGTATCTGGAGAAACTCTTAAAGATGTTGGTAAATATAATACACAAACTAAATTAGGACGATTTGCAGAAGAGTTTGATTTATTAGGTAATGCTTTAGAAGTAAATAAAAAAGATAAAACTGGTAACCGTTTATTAAAAGAAATGGGATTAGGATTATTTTTTACTACTCAAAAAATGGCTGAACATGAAACAGCTATTACTAGAGGATTAGCTTTGGCAGACTCATATCGAGGTAAGCTTCTAGATGAAAAAGGTAATGTAATTAAAAATGAAAAAGGAGAAGACGCTAATCTTTATGATGTTTATATTCAAGATCCAAATACTAAAAAATGGGGAATAGATCCTAAAGTTGCTAATTTTAAAAAGATTCAATTTATTAATAAAGTTAGTGGTTTATATAAAAAGACTAACCAAATTAAAACTAAGTTTGATGATCCTATGTGGAATAGAAGATTTCACGGTAAATTGTTATTGTTGTTTAGAAGATATTTTCAACCAGGATTAAGAAAAAGATTTGGATTTAATAATGATTTAGGTATACACATGGATACTGAATTAGGAGTTATAACTGAAGGTATGTACGTTAGTTTTGGTAGATACTTAAAAGAACTTTATAAATCAGGATTTAAACATGGTAGTGTATTTAAAATAATGCAAGATTTTGAAAAAGCTAATGTAAAAAGAACTGCTGCTGAGTTAGGATTTTTTGTAGCAGCAGCTACAATTGCTTCAGTTCTTATGGGAATGATGACTGATGGGGATGATGATGACGAGTATGCAATGGCTTTTGTAGCATATCAAGCTCGTAGAATTCAAGCAGAATTATCTCAATTTGTTAACCCATTAGATTTTTATAGGTTTGTATCTTCTCCATCTGCTGTAACAAGTCCTGTAATTAATGGAGTTAAATTAGTAATGCATTTATTAGGACAAGAACTTCCTTACTTAGTAATGGGAGATGATGAAGGTGTATTCTATGAAAGAAGTGGAGCAGGGTATGAAAAAGGAGATAGAAAAGTAGTAAGAATGTTTGAAAAATTTATTCCAATTGCTAATGGTCTTGAGAAATCAAGTAATCCTGAACAAGCAGTTAAATGGTTTAATTTATAACAGACTTAAAAAAGGGGGACATCGTCCCCCTTTCTATTTACTGCTCTTTTAAAGCAATTTTAAGTAACACCAAATACCCAATTAAATCAGAGATAGTATCCTCTGTTTGATCAGTTATTCCTTTGTTTTTAATCCTAGTAAGTTTATCATCTATTCTTAGTTTAATCCCTTCTACTGAAGGTTGTTTACTAAAAACATTACTAGGTGTTAATGCAGAATCTCCATAAGCAGCATTCTTAGAAAGCAATAGAGAGGTGATTTCAGCCATCACCCCTCTTATTTGCAATTCTCTTGGTAATACTTTAGTTTGTAATTCAGCATTTTTTAAAAACGCAGATTTCTCTTCTTGAATACCTGGCGTTGTTAGTGAATTATAATTCATAGAATGTATTGTATCAGTCATTATTTTTTAAATTTAGTTTCGTAATAATCAGTGTTAAATATCTCAATGTTCATATCTGGTTTATCATAAAGCTCTGCGTCTTCATGAATAGTCACTTGTAGCTCTTCTTCAAGCTTTTGTTTAAGTGACGGAGATTTAAATAATATTTTAGACAAATCACTGTCCATAGTTATCTCATGAAATGATACTATTTTAAGTTTATAAAAGTCAGACATTTCTGAATATTTACCTTCTTTAAAAGCTAGATAAGAATTTTCCATCTCTTCTGTAAGATCAAATATGAACATTACATGATAAGGATCTGGATCCATTCTTCTTCTAAAGTTTCTAAATGATTCTAATGCTTTCTCAAATTTACTAAATAGTACATCCCCTGAAAACCTATACAATAAAGCAATACAGTTATCATCAAATGGAGTTCCAACAAATACATTAATTAAGCCTTGATCCCATAAGAATAATTTTCTATTACCTCCCATTAAAGGAAGAATAAAATAAGAAGATTTATTTCTTAAAGCATAAACCAAATCATAACATACTATGTTAGTACCTTTTACATATTGAACAATATGATTAATTTTAAATGCATATCCTCTCTTAGGTTTAAATACTGTCCCTATTTTGTAAGATATGCTATTACATGTAATCTCTGTAATGACTTCATTGTCATCATAAATTGGACGATAATCAGCTAAGTTACCTGTCAATCTAACCACTCTCGGATTGACTACTGTTTGTATCAGATTAATTCCACAATCCTGCATCGTCTTCAATTGGATTAAAAGTTAAACATTGTAATAATGGTAACTCGACTCCAACTTCACGCTCAACATCTTGTCGAGTTTTTAACAAATATACTAAACGAAAGTTTGTATAGAATTGAACTAGCCCTTCAATCATTCCAAACTTCTCCACATATTGCTTTAAAGCAAATCCTTCATAATCTTTAGTACGGTCTTTTAACCAATTTTCTGCAGTCTTAATTCCTACTCCAGGAATTCCAGGAATGTTATCTGTGCTGTCTCCCATTAATACTTGTTTCCATAAGAATAAATTAGCTTCTTCTGGAGAAGTATGTAAGAATTCAGCTTTCTGATAATTATAGTGCATACCAACACATTGTTGTAGCACATCTTTATCAGGAGAACAAATAATAGTTTTACGAGTTTCTGTATACGAATAATAACTAACTAAATCATCTGCTTCAAACCCTTTAACCCCATAAAATTTCCAATGCTGTTTTAGATGAGCTAATAACGCATAGAAAATAATTGGTTTAGGTCTAAATTTTCTGTTCCCTTTATAATTGTCATAGACATTATACCTGAAACAGTTAGCTTCAGTTAAAAACCCTACATAGAGGGAAGTGTTACATTGATTAAGAATATGTTCTATTCTTGAGTTAATCCCTGCAACAGCTTCCTCTAAAGTAGGTTTATCCATTTCGTAATATATTAGACTATCCCCATCAATCAAACACACATGGCCATCTCTCGGCAATCTCTCTACACTGTCTAACGCCATATTACAAAGAAGTTAATTGTTGAGCTTCAGTTGTAAGTTCTAAAACTTCATCCATTTTTACTTTGACAGCTTCTGCTCTCATAATCTCCCATTCTTCGTCAGTCTTAGCTGCATAAGTAGAAGAATGATAAATAGAACCATTAACTCCTACCAAACTAGAATGAACAAAATACTGCAAGCAACGAATAGCACCAGTCTGATCATCAGGGACAGCACCAATATGCATTGGATCTACAAATACATTATGGATTTCTCCACTATAACAGTTAATGTACATCAAACCACCAAAATGCAAACCAGGTACACAACTAACATGATCGTTAGTATTTACTTGATCCCATGAAGCTAAACGATGAGTACATCCAACTTTAATAAAGTGACCAGGTTTAGAATAACCATTAGGCCCTTCACAATAGAATGCATCACCTCCTGTTCCCATAACTGCAGGTTGGAATAAACGATCTTCTACAAATTCAGGGAGACCATCTGATTCAATCTCTCCAGTATCTGCATTGAAAGTACGCTTATAACGATCTACCATTTCACCAGTTTCAGTATCAAATTTGTGAAAGATTTCACTTGATACTTTATAACCATTAAGAAGACCCTCTTTAGTAATCTTCATTTGATACATAGTAGCACGCTTCTCTGCAATCTCTTCTGAATAACCATGCTTCTCCATTAACTCTTTCTTCAAAGTTGGGTGTACATACTGAAGATTAACAAAGTTAAAGAAACGATTAGAAAACTCTACTCCACGACCTTGCTTCATCTTCTTATGAAGAACAGGGTTACGTAACCATCTAGTCCACATTTTAATTAAAGGCATAAAATCTAATCCTTTGTCAATAGATTCGTGAATACGATCTACTAATGCACTTGGCATTGGGATATTAGAAATTACATCTTTTGTTTTAAGGAAGAACTGTCCAGTCTTTTCACTCATATAAATATGCTCACATTTAGATTGAATGTATTCATTAACATCAACCTCTGTAAGCATAGCAAATGCTTCAAGACAAGCTTTATACTCTTCCATTGTAGTAGCTTCTTCAGATGTAGTTTGAAGCTCTACCATTTTATCATAAGTTTCTTTAGAGAATGGGACGCTAAATGCTGTCTCTCCATAAGAACCTACGATTTTCTCTTCGATTACGTTTATACTAATCATTAGATTTTGTTTTAAAATTTTAAATAAAAATACGACTAAATTTCAGAAATGTCAATGTTAAAGTTATAATTGTTGACAACATTCTTAATAGATTCTACAGGGATTTCTATATCAAACTTTTGTCTCCAATTCAAATAACTATACACTTCTTTGTTACATTCTGCAGTATTAATATCATTCATTTCGCAAAGGATATGTTGAACATTTTCGTTAAATGCTTTAACATATTCAACAATATTTACTATGTCTTGATCTTGAATAACTGCAGTTTTGATATCACTAAGCACAAACAATTCTTTAGAAGTTTGCTCTATAAGTTCTACAGAATCTGATTTACTAATCTCTTGCATTGTATAAAGCTTATTAAGATCCTCTTCAATAAATTCAGGTAATTCAGTTGATTTATTAAAAATCTTATCAATTACACCTGCAATAGTTTTAAATATAGGATTAATATTCTTTAATTTATACAAATAATCAGATTCTAGATTTTCTACATACTTACGATTAAAAGCAAGTTTAAGATGTTTATCTACAGTATAGACTTGATCTTGATCATATCCTTCTAACTCCATAGTAGTCCTATAGAATTGACTAATAGGTTTAAAGTTAGAGAACTTGCTAATAATTTTTACATTAGCTTCACTAACCTTTAAGAACTGAGGAGTAGAATTTACATAATCTTCTCCTATTTGTTTTAATTGATTATAAGAATTATACCCATTTACAAATCTATCAGGAGAACATCCCCAGAAATAAACTCTATCACAGCAACTATCTCCTTTAGGAACACTACCATAAGAAAATCCATAAACATTCTGAATATCAGGAAGACTATTTCTAGTAATCCAAGCAGCTTCTCTAATAAGATCTGCATGCTCATCAGTACCATAATAAATAGTTCCTTGTAAATTTTGCAATGTAGATAGTTTAGGCTCTACTTTATCCCATGTCAAAGATCCTGAATTTGATCTACGATAAGAATTATGATGATCACGTAAAGTAAATGCTACTATTTGCTGATTAAGTTTACGTCTTTCTTCATGAGTTAAAGAACTAGCATCTTCAGCATTATAAACAACATCTTCTTTAATTTTAAATGTGCTTTCAAAATCATCGGGAACTACAACGTCTTCATAAGTTTTAAATACACTAGACTGCTTGATTAAAGCTATTAATTTATCTGCACTCATTTTACGTTTGTCATACTCCTTTTGATAATGTTCAGCATCTTCATCAGTTACTGCATCATTAATCTTTTCTACAAGATAATTTAGATTCTTAGGATAAATAGTCAAGAATTTACCACCATGTTGTTCCATTAAATAGAAATCTTTAAGTCTTGTATAGCTATTTTCTTCTTTAAAATAAATAGCATCCAAGTTAAATCCTTCCCAATGATTTAAATCTTCTGATCTACTATGATAAGTTTTATCTTTAATGTAACTAGAGTGCTCTTTAACACTCATTCCATAAAATACAGATTCTACTGGGCCCCACTTAATAGAAGGATCTGCTGAATACTTAGGTTTAATAGCTGATCGATCAATAATTCTTGCTAAAGCAGCAACGGCTGGATCACTATTAATTTTATCATTCAACACATTTCTACAAGCATCTACCCATTTCAAGAAATCTGTTTCTTTCATACTCTCTTGAATAATATCAGTTGCCTCTTCAGCAGCTTTAACTATCAAGTTTTGTACGTATTGCTTAGTATTATCATTCCAGATAACTTTCTCACGGCTTGGAGTTACTTCTACACCGTCCTGTATAAGTACTTCATTACCATCTTCATCTTTATAGACTTGTCTAATAGGACATTTCAATCCTACTGCCCCATAAAGCTGTTCCATTTCTAACTCTCTAAAATCTACATACCCATAGTTAATACCAGTAGATGACCCTGGTTCTTTTACTATTACAATATGGGGTTTATTGTACATGTAAGAGCTAGAAACAATCAAGTTATTTGAATTGTATAATACTCTTGCTTTAAACTCTTCTTCTCTAATAGTACCATCTTCTCTTTGAATAAAGAATTTGACATTAGATAGATAAGTTAATTGTTCTTCTACTGCATCTTCAAATCGTTGTCTATTAAATTTCTTAACTCCGAAACTAATTTTAGTGTTATTTAATGCATTAGTTTCTTCATAATAAACTGTTGAACCATCTGATAATGTAATAGAAGGATTGATATTCCCTGTCTCCAGGTTAAACTTTGGGATGACAAAGTCAGTTTTGTAATTGTAACAGTTTGCTTTAAATCTCATACCATTGTAAACAGTCTCAATAGTATAGAAATCTATACCAGTTGATAATGCTACTTTAGCACCTAAACCAAAAGCTCCGAAGTTGTGTGCAGTATTACGCTTAGTAGAATAACCTAATTCTAGGATACCTTCTAAACGCTTACTACCAATACCAACTCCGTAATCTTGAACTACAAACTCATCACAAAATCCAACTCCATCTCTTTGAATGTAAGTAACAATGATATCGTTATTTATTTTGTCTAATCTGTCTAGATTATAATAAGACTTATCAAAGTTACTATCTTCATATTGTTCTCCATGTCTCTCAATATAATAATCACTAACCTGTGCTTTACCAGTTAAGATATCTATTGCAATCTCTTTCTCTTTCTGAGCATCACATGCATTAGTTACTAACTCTCTAACACTAGAAGGTATTGGATTAGAATACTGAGTAGCTTGAAGAATATCAAATACTAATTTTTCAGCGCCAGCATTAATGCGCTTTTTAATACCAGTATCACTACCGATATGATCGTTACCGATTACTTTTATACTCATAATTTAAATTTGTTTTTAAACTCAGTTATTGATTTTTGAATCTCTTCTGGAATAAGATTCATGGGATACGCTAATACTCTGTATTGTATAAAACTGCCAGTCATATGATTAGAATAAATTTTATCATAACCTGTACGTGCTTTAAAAGATGAATATATCCAAGTATTTGTTCTACTAGAAACACACGCTACATATATAAATCTAAAAATTTCAGGATAAGTATATCTATCATTTTTAGTTTCTTTTGTAGCTATAAGATCTTCTAAAGCTATAGCATAATGCATAGAATTATTAGACACTACAATACACGTATCCCCTTTCCGAACTCGGATTAGGGTCTCCATTAATTAATTTATTAAATAGTTTTTAAATAATCTATTACAGCAAGTGCTTGTTTTTGATTACGGGGCATAAAGAGCAAAGGAAGTTTAGATTGTTTTTGTAACAGATAATACTTGAACATTTTCCATGTATTAGGGAATCGCTCGTTAGCAAATCCCTTACATTCAATAACCCATTCAAGATCTCCATTAGCATCAAACTTCATAAAGTCTGGGGTATAAGTAATAGCTCTAATATTAGATTCATCTTTAATTATTAGATCAACAGATTTACCACGGTTCTCCCAAGTAATCTGTTCATAAGTAAAAGATGGGAGAATAGTAAAGGATTTAGCTTCATAGTTAGTTTCTAGTCCAGCTTCTACAAGCTTACGATAAGTAAATACTTCTAGCATAGAGTTAAAGTCTATACCATCTACTGTTTTTTTAGTAGCTTTAATCTTTGATTTATTTACTTTTCGCTTGGTACTAGTCTTTCGTACAGTTCTGCGTCCAAACTTTGGATTTCCTTTAGCCATTCTTTTTCTAATTGTTTTGCTTTTTCTTCAGACTTAACATCTAATTCTGTTCCTGTCCCCAAATTTGCGAATAATTTCGCACACTTCTCCAATATATTATCAACTTTTTCTTTAGTCTCCATAAGGCAATTGTAATTTTAAAATCTTTTTTGCTGTATCCACTCCGTGATTCTTGATAACATCTGAGATATCCTTAGACTCATAATGATCGGGTATAATAATATTCTGAAGATCATATTCTGAGCAAATTTTATTAGCCATTGTCTGACCTGGATTAGTTTCTGATGCATAATCATTATCATAAAGTATTACTATTGTATGAAACCTAAGTTTTAACTTTTGAATTAACTCTAAGGAAGGCATCAAGGTCTCACTCTGCAATGCTATTGATTTATATCCAAGCTCATAAAGACACATAACATCTTTAAGAGACTTAGTTAATATCAATAACTGTTCTTCTTTAACTCCTTGTAATCCTTGTAACCCTTGAATGCATTTGCTATTTGTGTTACTAAACCACTTATTCTCCTTTTTAAGTGGGCTGTATAATTTGTACAGACCATTAAGGTGATAAGCATAAGTGATAGAGTCACAAGTAAAACGCGATTCATTTATCCAAAAGTGTGAAATAGGTTCAACTGCAAATTTAGTTAAAGTACTTAGTTGAATATTAAACTGTCCCCAATATTCTAAATCTTCTTTTGTCCAAGATCTTTTCTTCTTTTTAATAATAACAGTTTGTTTCTCTTTAAGTACATGATTATCAGCCCCATAAGTAGTAGCAATACTTTTAGTATATTCAGTTTTGTTAGCTAAGTTTAATCCAAAATCTGTATCAATAACTTTTAATGCTTCAATAAAAGTTAAATTATACTTAGCTTGTACATAACTAAAACAATCATGAGACTCCCCAGTCCCAAAATCTTTATATAAAAGTCTGCTATTCAAATAGATAATAGAACAAGTTGGATTATTGTCTGCGCGTAATTCACTACAAAACTTGTCATTAAATTTCTTAAAATTGTGACAATAATGTCTGAAAATATCATACTCTGTAATCCTATCTAAAATAACACTTGTATGTAAATAATCCTCACTTTTTCTCGCTTCAATCATACAAGCAAATATAAAAATGAAACAAGGGGACATATAGCCCCCCTGTTATCATTTTAATTAAACATTTAATTATTTATCCCAAAGATCTCCATCATCTCCTGCAGCCATAGCTGTTGAAGAATCTGCATCTTCGTCTGCAACAATTAGTTCTGGAGTATAAACCTGCAATTTAAGATCTGTGTTATACTCTGCATTGAATGAACCATAGTCATTGTTCAAAGCTTTAACAAAATCTGCATCACGCATAGGTTTAATACGACCAAAATGTTTACCATATACTTGCTGATATTTACCATCTTTCACACCGATTAGTACACGCAAAGAGTTACCACTCAAAGCTTTAACTAATTCTTTAATTTCTTTTACATCACCATTAGCAATAGCAGTAATAGTATCAAATGATACTTCTGCACCATTAGCTACATTAGCCCATGCTTTAGTAAAGTCAATCAACACATCCTCTCCAACATAAGCTTTACGAGTCTTATCTACATTCTTCCACCAGTCATAACTTGGAACATCAGCAGACCATGTAGTTTGACCTACATTATTAATCCACATTGATTTATCTCCGTTATTGTTAACACGATGGCTAGGTTGCATTAAGATTTCAAACTTAACTTTAAAGTTAGGGTTAATACACTCAAGCCAGAAACAAATCTTGTTATACTCTTTATCATTAATAGATACTTGATAACTTGGATCTGATTTAGCATTAATTCCTAGATCTTTTAGTTCATCCATTGTTGGATTAACTGCAATCACTTTTACTGGGGCAATACCTGTATACAGGGTTACGCCACCTACTACTTCTACTTCTGAATTATTCGACTGTACAGCCATTTGATTTAATTTTTAAAGGTTTAGATAAAATATTTAACATGTTTAGGATCAGCATCTAATACAGCGTCTAAAGACATAGCTAAATTTGGATCTACAGTATCTTCAATAGTAGTAACTTGAGACTCATCTTCATCTTCTACAGGTGAATAATCAACTGTCTTTATAGATGTAGTATCATCTACTAATGTAAATCTAACTGCAGGCTTACGCTTAACACGACGACCTTGTAATTTAGGGTGCTTAAATACTTCATTAACTTCTTGTTTAGTTAATCCATATTTAGTAGCAATCTTCTCACGGTCTAATCCGTTATCCAAATCTGCTAAAATTCCAGAAACTGTTAATTTGATAGTTTCTCCTTGTGCTACTGGAGTTACAGTAGTCTCTACTCTTGCTTCAATACTCATTGTATTTGTTTTTATAAAATTTATTTTGTTTAGTCGATGAAAATATTCTTCCAGTCCAGTTCCATCTTCTGGCCTCGTAAATGTTCGCATCTTGATCCTGCGTTAATGTCTTCGCTAGAATCAAATGAGATCATTGTTTTGTCTCCCTCACGATAGATAAGTCCGATAGCATCAGCATTAGCACATGCAATGTTTCTGATTTTACCAGTCAAATCTAAATCCTTACTCGCTACTTCTTTACCTTTCTTGTCAAGCATTTTATCTTTTAAGTGACCGATATAAATGATATGGTCTGCTAGTAATTCTAGTCTATCCATCCATTTCTTAACAGCCATTCTTAGATACAAATAACCTGCACCTTGAGGTAATGAAAGTACTGACAACCCTTTGTTATCAGAATCAAAATTCTTACCCATAGGAGTTTGCTTGTAAAGCTCTTTAGCTTCTGCTTCACACCACACTTCTAATTGAGTAAGAGTGTCAATGGCAATATACTTATATGGTTTTTTATTTGCCATAATAGCTTTACCAATTTCTGCTAGTTCTTTTAGGTTACTAGCTTGAACCTTTAACGCTTCTACCATGTCTGAACCACGCTCTAAGTCGATAATAAGACAATTATCCAGCTTGGCTATCGCTGTTGTCTTACCCACTTTAGGCTGTCCATACACTACTAAGTTTTTAGGGCTTTTTCTAGCCGCTGCAACTTTTTCTGTAGGTAATTGAATCATCTTTCTTGAATTGTAAATGTTGATAAATTAGTTTCAAAGGGTATCATACCCAATAAACCGTCACGATTTTTCTCTATATGACATGCTAATAAGTTAATTGGATCTTCTCCACAATACTTATCTGTAATGCCATACAAATCATACGGTCTTTGTAGCATGATAACTACGTGAGCATCCTGACCAATAGAATCACCACCAAACAAATCGGTAAGTAATGGTTGGTATTGATTCTTTGCTCGGAACTCTTGCTCGATGTTCCTGTTTAACTGAGATAATAGTATGGTTATTGACCCCATTTTAGATTGCATCCACATACAGGCTTTTGATACTGTATTAAGCTTTTGCAATTCTGAATCTTCTGATCCTAGAATAAGACGTGAGTGGTCTAACAAATTAACAATAGTATGGTACGGATACTTCATTGCTACTTTGTTATTAGTCTCTTTAATCTTATTCATGTTCTGTGGGATAGAACAGAAGTAAATGGGGTAGTTCTCATACTTTTTAGCTGCAGTTTCAAAACGAGATAACTCTGCATCTTCTAATGGCTTATCTACGGAATAAAGTTGAGAGAACTTTAGATTCGCATCATTAGAAGCAGCACGCATAATCTGTTGATAATCTGGCATCTCGAAGGTCCAATAAAGTACTACTATAGGAGCAGACTTATTGGTATCTAAAAGATCAAATAACAACTGATTACTAAACGCTGATTTACCTACGCCAGGTCGTCCAGCAATGACATACATCTTTCCTGGTTGCAATCCTCCAAGTAATTGCTTGTTTAGTCTAGGCCATTTAGTTGGGAATACAACTCTCTTACCAGCTTTTGCATTCTTAACTTCATTAATAGACTTTGCAACAGCATCTTTAATATGCCTAAACTCACTTATCTTAGAGTTTTCTTGTAATCCGTCCTTCGGATTCTGTTGATTTTCCATCTTCACTTAAATCGCTATACTTTTCCCATGAATGGTTATTGAGCCATGTTTCTAATTGCTGCATATACGCTAAGCCATTCCCTTGTTTACGAAGTTGTAACTCTCTTATTAGGCACTTAATAATGTGCTCATGTTTAGTAACATCAGTCCCTACAATCTTCT
>Ga0209972_10003001_pt1 | contig 13441 bp, 14 predicted proteins | sample NOAtaG_7_FD_187302 | JGI IMG/M metagenome (GOLD analysis project Ga0209972, IMG submission 187302) | Freshwater lake microbial communities from Lake Erie, under a cyanobacterial bloom - NOAA_Erie_Diel1S_2200h metaG (SPAdes) (version 2) | ecosystem: Environmental > Aquatic > Freshwater > Lake ... | reverse complement strand
CAGATGCAGCCATTGCCATACCCAATTCAGACTCACGAACTACCGAGCCAGGATCAAGCAATTTCATAAATTTAGTTGCTGCTGCTAAATCACCTGCTGGACTTGCTTGTTTTAATGAGTCTGTAATCTGACCATAAGCAGATTGCATTTCGCTGTATGCTTTATATACAGGTTCTGCTGCAAATGTTTTCTTGAGGGTCATTTCATTTTCAAACCCTTTTTGTCCACCTGTCATATCAACAATAGTCTTAGGAGCAGACATTGTTTTAATCTTTTCGTATGCTGTTTTTTGCTCTGGTGTTAATTGCATAAAAGCCATAGCAGACCTAATATCAGCAGGTAATGTATCTTGTTTTGCAGTAAGTTCTGCATACTTGCCAGGATCTGTAGCTGCCAAGAATTGCAATGCTGCTGCATTAGCTTTTACTGGATCTATAGTGGTTGGTAGGTTTCCTCGTAATGCTGCAACAGTCTCAGGCACAGCCATATCGCCACCAAACTCAGGGCGAGAAAGCATCTCTAATTGTGAACCTTGTCCTGTTGCCATTGGAATAGCTTGTGGAACTTCTGCACCTTTTAGCATCTTTTGGTATTGCTCTTGGGCTTGTTGCTTTTTCTTGTACTCGCCCAACTGCATACCTGTAACCATCTGCTTTAGCGTTCTGTCAAACGATTGGTTATAGCCTTCCATGCCTGCACCTAATGCACCGGCTAATACTTGTCCTGTGCTGATAGGCTGTCTTGTCTGACCTGTCATACCTAGTGCAGAGATAGCAGCGTTTAATAGAGCTTGCTGTCCAGCGTTGGACTGTAATCGTTGTTGCTCGGCAGGGCTAATAAACTGAGAGTAGTCTGGTTGCTGACCGAATAAAGCTGATAGATCAATTGCCATAATTTATCCTAATAAAGAATTTGGATTTCTTGCTCTTTGTAGAGCTAGTAAATTGTATAAACCTGAGTAATCAACATTGCCCTGTGGCATCTGTGTTCTACCACCCATCTGCATTTGTGGCATTTGTTGTTGTGGTTGTTGTCTACCACCTAATAAGCCACTTGCTGCTCTTAATCCTTGTAGAGCTTGTCCAACACCTATTCCTTTAGATGCTAAACCTAAAGCATTAGATGTAAGACCTGTGCCTGCTAGTTCTGCTGTTGTGTATGCTTGCGATAAATTTTGTGCAATAGCTGCTTCGCTTAATCCTTGGGCTGCTAAATTAGCTGCATCTGCTGCAACAAAAGAATCTACACCTGATGCTGTAAGGTTTTGAGCAATAGTAGCCTCATTAAAACCACTAGCTGCTAAGTTAGAGGCATCTGCTGCAAGTGTATATGGTAAAGCCTGTGTTGCTGCTTGTTCTGCTGCACCAGATAATAATGTTGCGCCTACTGTATCTGCTAAAGCACCTTCTCCGGCTAATGTTGCTAAACCTGTTTCTGTTGCACCAGCAAATGCTGCCTCTGGTGCTGCTAATGCTGCTAATTCTGGAATAAGATAAGGTGCTGCTACGGCTGCTGCAATATGAGGCAATTTATATCCAACAGATTTATCTGCCTCTGCTAAAACATTACTTGCGCCTTGAGCAATATCTTCTAAACCACCACCAACAGCCTTAGCAGCAACATCTGCAGCACCTAAGATACCACCACCATCTCCAGATGTTCCTAGAACATCAGATATGGGATCTGTAACAGCAGAAATAATATCTCCGCCTCCACCGCCTTGAGGTTTAATCTTGCCATCTCCACAATGCTCAAAAGCACCTTGTGGTAGGTCAGGAATGTCCATTAAGGCACAGGCTCTGTTGTTAAATCTCATAATTTATGTTCCACCAATATTTGTTTTTCTACAAACCCAAGTCGTTTTGTTAGTCTTGCAACAGAGTTTCTGACATAGCCTTGAACTTTTGTTGCTCCAAATGCTTTAAACAATAAACACAATTGCTTGTATGCCTCTTGGTTGGTTACAAACTTACCACCATAAGCACATATAAAAGCTACTTTTTGTTTAGGATACTGAACAAAAGATATGACAATGACACCTTGTATTTTATCTTGTTCTACACCTACAAATAAATGCAAATGCTCATTGATTAAAGAACTTCTTACATCTTCTACATCATATTCATCGCACTCGCTTTTAGTGAGTGCATCGGCAATATAACCCTCAATAACAGCCCATTCAGACTGTATTTGTTTTGGGCTATATCGCCTTACTAACAATTAGAAAAATCCACCACCTAATAATCCACCAAGTGCTGCACCGCCTAATGCACCATAAGTACCACCGATTTGTGGGAACGCTTGACCTAGTGCGTAACCGCCTAGACCGCCAGCTATACCGCCACCAAGCACACCTGCTCCACGATTCTGATAGGTAGGCGCAGTAGTTGTTTGTGTTCCATAGCTTCCTAATGGAGTGCCATAGACCGATGATAGATAGCCTTGGAGTTGCTGATAGGGCAACTGTTGTCCGAACTGATAACGAGCCAATTGCTCTTGTAAAGGTTGTGCTGCGATAGCCTCTCTTTGTGCACCCACTTGAGCTAATGTCTGAGAAGGTAGGAACTGTTGACCATAAAACTGTGGTGCTAGACCAGCTAACTGAGCTTGTTGCAATTGAGCTTGTTGTTGCAGTCCTCTTTCTTGTTGATACTGTGTGCCAGCTATATTAGATGTAATATCCCCTAGAGACCGCCCATAAGCCTCTGTAGCAGTTCCTAATGCTCTTTCCATAGCACCGCTACCCAAACGACCAGAACGGCTGTAAAGGCTCGATATGCCTGGCAATACTGCTTGGCTAAATTGTTGGGTTAGTGGGCGAGTAGCTGCCTCCATCATCGCTTGTTGATACGGATTGGCATTTAAGAATCCACCGGCAGCAGTTTGTCCGACCTGACCTAAAGACGATGTATAAGCCTGTTGAGCCTGTTGTAGAACAGGAGACTGTTGGCGAGCAATAGCTTCCTGTTGGGCAATCGACTCAGTAGTCGCAGCCGATGGGCTTACATAGGTCTGACCAGGAAAGAACTCAGGTTGTTGTCCTGTCAAAAATAGACTCTGCGCCCTTTCTAGACCTTGGGTAAGGAAAGGTAGTAACGCTGGATCAATTTGCGAGCTTGTAGTAGTTGTTGCCATAGTTTTATCCTACGATGATGTATTTATAAGTCATGCCTGATACTGTGTTAGCTGGATGGCTAATAGTGGCACTTCCGTTGGTTACTGCTGATATATAAGGCATTGTAAAAAGATTACTGGTATAGCCATTCGATGATAGATAACTCATGGTGGCTATGATGCTTGGTGTTGCTGGTCTAGTTGGGCTTGATTGGGTAGCAAAATGCTCAATGCTTACACCAATGTCGCTTGGTCTCCAAACTAACTCTACATAATCGTCTTTTTGCAATGCAATGAAGAAGTTTAATGCTGCAATAGCTTGGCTTGCTGCACCACTTGATTTTCTAGCTTTAATACCAAACTCACTATTACTGTTTGCTACATTTGTTCCGTTTTTACTAAACCAAATACTGACTGTCTGTACATCGTTGGTCGTATTAGTTAGTTGTACAGAAAACTGTATGTTATACAGTCCAGAGTATTCTGCTGTTAGTTTCGTATTACTTACTAGACTTGCACCTAACGCATAATCAGTTGTAGAAAACGACATAATGTTTACTGCTGTTGTCGTTGTTGCTGCTTGGTCTGTATCGTCTTGTACCGCTAAATAAGGGTAATACGCTGTAGCTGATGTATCGTCTGTAGCCATCAACAGAATGACAGAATCTACACCAATCCGAGCATCTGTAATTGTTGTAGTAGATGCACCAGCTGTTGCTAAAGTAACAGAGCCAGTATTGTTAGTTTTGCCATTCATAATCCCATTGACTACCTCGGCTACTCCACGAGGATCGCTACCAAATGGGGGTAATGCTCTAAACATTATCTAGTTCCTAGAGGGCTTAAATCGATGTCCATTCCAACTGCTGATGTCCAACTACCTGTAGGGGTTAATTGTAGACGATGATAGCGACCAATACCACGCACAGACACTCTATTTTCGGCATCTGCTGCAGTCTGAGAGCCAAATACTGTGGACTCTGTTAAAAGCCTACGAGATAGCAATGCAACGCTTCCAGATCCATCATCTACGATAGGTTTAACCATTGTGATAGAGGAAGTAGATCCTGGCACTTCTATATCGCCTGTTTCTAGGTACGCTGTAGCGTTAGCACCAGAGAAGGTAACAATCTTTGCACCATCTACACCGGCTAACAGCAGTCTGCCACCAAGCCAAAGTCGGCTATCAAAGGAGGTCAAAATGGTGTCTAGGTTTCCATAGACATCCATACCTTCTAAAGTAACGGCAGGAGTAGATGTAGATGCAATTCTGTCTACAGTTGTTGTTCCGCTAGTCCAACGCTGAGTCTGAAAGTTGTAAATTAACAAACTATCAGGAGTTGCAGAACTATTAGATGCGTATGCCCAAATAATAAGTTTCTTAATAGGATCAACTGCTGCCGACATAAGGTATAAAGTACCTTCATCTACATTATCAAAGAAAAACCTGTTTACTTTCTCATTCCCGATTGGAACTACATTTTGTCCATCGCAGGCATAAAAGCCATCGTCTCCTAGGAAAAACGATGTTCCTCCATACTGAATAATGGAGTTAGCCTCATAACATCCTAAATTACGACTAATATTGTCGAACTGGAATACAAGAGGACTACCAACATAAGACATCCGATGAATAGAACGATCCATAAAGACTAGACCAAACTCACCACCTGTAACACCGACTACAGAGCCACCATCTGGAATATCTTGGAAGTCTGCTTGGGTTGTAGCGGAGGCTGTCCAACTAGACTCATCTCCCAATGCTGACCATTGCACTCTATTTTGGTAACTTAATTGATAGCCCGATACTACAAAGTCTCGCACTACAGTTACATATCGCGCCTCTGGTGCATCTGCTGCTAGGTTTGCAAATAAAGAAGAACTATTTAAGTTAAATCCTTGTAATCTATCGAATCCATTAGCTGCAACAATTACATTACCAAACTGTGTAAATCTAAAACGCTGATCGGTAGGAGTCGAGTAGTTTCCTGATTTGGATACATTGTCTAATGCTAAAGTTGCAGAATTTAATTTAAATAACTTTGTAGAACCACCAGCAAATACTAGTGTAGCACCTATAGTTGTTTTTCCTGCAACTACATTGTTAAGGTTTTCAGATGCTGCTGCCGAGTAATCTACAGCAACAGGAATAGCACCATAGCCAACAAGTTTAGAGTAAACATTCTCTGCTCTCCTAAGACCATTAGTAATGCCTGGCTGATCTGGTGTCCATTCTCCGAATGTTATTCTGCTGATTGCCATTGTGAGTTTCCGCTAGATATATTTGACCAAGTTGTTACTGTTGGTGTTGTTCCTGTCCAAGGCTCTGAGCCTACCGATGATACTGTCCAAACTGTCGTACTAGGTGCTATACCTGTCCAAGCCTCTGTTCCTGCTGTCTCGCCTGTCCAATTATCGCCTAATATTCTGCCTAGGCAACTTATTGTAGAAGTGCTAGAAACAGATCCTAAAGCAGAAAATACTGCGTTTGCATAACACGCTATGTTAGCCAATGCGTTAACACTAGCGTTGCCAGAAAAGTCTACATTACCAAGTGTACTAACTGTCGTTACACATAGAATTTCACAGTTTGCTAGTCTTTGTCTAATTGCACTTGCTGTTATTGTTGCACTAGCAGAAATAGAACCACTAAAATCTCGTACTCTTGTACTAATAATATCTATGGTTGCATTTGCTGTAATACTAGCGTTAGCAGATTGAACTTTACTTCCAAGTACAGTAACAGAGGCTACACAATTAATAGATCCATTTGCCTCTGTAGCGGTTACATCACCTACACAATATCCTGTATCCCAATATCCATATACAACATATTGGTCTGTATATTTTGACATTAATAAACCTAATTAGAATGTGTACCATTGAGTAGCAGTTGTAGCCATTAGCTCGGTTGTTGAGCCAGCAGCCAAGGTAAAAGCAGCATTAGCCGACAAGGCATTAATCGTACCGCCTGTTGCTGGATAAATACTTAAAGTATCCGCACTATCTGAGTTTCTAACTAGGATACGCATACCAGCTACTGCAGTTGGTAGTCTTACTCCAGCAGCCGCAGCAGTTACTACAGTCACATTATTGATATTAGAAACTAATCCAGTAGCACCAGCTTGTGTAGTGCCAGCCGCACTTACTGCCGCACTAATACTATCTATTACTAACCCGTTTAAGGTTGTTGTGCTAGTTGCGCCTGATACCGCAGAACCAATACTAATAGTAGTAGTAGAGCCTGATACACCAGCCGTACCAATATTTAATGTTTTTGTTGTTGCATTAGCAGTAGCACCAGTACCTAAATTTAATGTTTGTGCGGCTGTTGATTGACCAACAGTAATTGCACCAGTTTGGGAAGTGCCACCTATAGTAGTTGTTCCAGTTGTGGCAGAAGTTCCAAGTGCTGTTGTGCTTGATGTTGCACCCTGTAATGTTATGGTTGAACTAGCAGTTAAAGTACCGCTAATACTTGTTGTTCCAACTGTAAGGTTTCCAGCAGCTAAAGCGGCATCTATATTGGCACTGCCTTGTACTGCTAAGTTACCTTGTACCCTAGCGTTGCTAGTGGTATTAAATACATCGGTTACTGCACTTATTGAGTTAGTTGCTGTGTTGTATTGATAAACTGCGTCAGTAGCTGAGCCGACTAAGTAAACACGATTGTTAGCGGTAGAATCAATAAACAAACCAGTTGGGCTGGTTTCTTGAAAACCAATATAGAATGAATTTTGAAATACTGCGGTAGAAACATTAAATGCAGTTCCAAGAGCATATTGGCTAATATCATCACCAATTGCACCAAAAACCCACATGGTTAAACCATCAGCACTAAGGTTTACTTGTTGCCCAGATGTTTCTTGTGTTGCAAAGCTAAACGAAATTCCTGAATAAGATGCTGTAGATACATCCCAAGCCGTACCTAAATTGTATTGAAATACTGCGTCTGAAGTTGTACCAATAACATACATTACTGTGCCATCAGGCTTAAACCAAAGACCAGTTGGTGCATTTTCTTGAGAAGTTACGCTAAACGATTTAGATGCGTAAGTTGCAGTAGAAATATCAAAAGCAGAAGATAGTGTGTATTGAAAAACAGTATCGTTAGTGCCGCCCATGATAAACATAGACAAACCATCAGGTTTAAAGAAAATATCTTGTGGAGAAGAGTCTTGTGCTGATGTAGAAAACAATCTTACAAAAGTTGCCGTTGATACATCCCATGCGTTTGAAAGCGTATATTGGTTTACATCGTCACCTGTAGCACCATTGACATACATATTTAAACCGTCAGAACTAATAAATAATCCGTTTGCAACGGTTTCTTCAGCCGTAATAGATTTATTTAAACCTGAGTAATTCCAGCCAGTAATGCCTGTGTTTGGGGCTATTTCTGCATCTGTTCCGCTAGTAGCAATATCTATAGTCGCAAATGTAACTGCTTGACCATTCTCTACCTTGTCTGTATTAAGATTGGTAAAGTTAGCATCTACCTCTACATGGGTAAGCGGAGAGCTTTTACCGGCTCTGGTAACAATAGTAGACATATTAAGCTAAGGTAACTGATAGATTACCGATTGCGATCTTAAATACATCTCCTGTTTCTATTGTTTTAGAACTGTCTAGTGCAGTATGGTAGTACAGATTACCGCTTGTGCTTGCATCCAATATTCCAATATGGCTTACTGTTCCCCAAGTCGATGTGCATTGTGGGAACTCTACCGCAGCAGAGTTTGTAGATACACCATTGCTCGGCGCACCAAAAGTTACTGATTGGCGAGCATACGATCCACCACTTACCTCTGTGCCTGTACCAGCATCTGTTGGGTCTGCTGTATAAAGACCAACATAGACTACAGAAGGAGAGGTAAAAGTTGTTGCTCGTAGAGTTGCATTGATTAGTGCGTTCTCTAGGTAGTTTGACATTTCAGCCATGGTATTTCCTTATCGTGAGGTTACGCGCATTTGTAATGGAACACCCGAATACTCGCTATTTTGGTCTGCATCGGATATGTTTTTAATTGCTCTGTCGTACAAGGTTGCCCATGTCTGACTTCTTGCATCATTAATTAAGTATGGCTCTGCTTCTAAAAGCGAGGCATAGAGGAGAGCATCTGGATAATTAGCAAGAAATACATTGCTTGCATTACCAGTAGACAATACAGTAGGTTTAGCATAGTAGAGAATCTCCAATGTATACGCTGTGTCTGGTTTTGGTGCTAATTCAAACTCGCTTGCCAGGATTGTGTAATAAATTGGTTTGCCACTCTCGTCTGCCGGAGCATCCCTAGTAAACAGACTAGGAGACATATAGGTAATAGGGTATCTTGGGTTGCCTTGGATATGCAAATCCCGAATCTCTAAAAAGTCTGTAGGTAGGGCTACTTTGCCATCACCACTTACTGTTAATGCTGTAGCTGACTCTAACATCTGCCGAGTGCGTAGGTCTCTAGCCATGCGTAGCTCTGCAAAGCTAATAAAGTCGGGGATAACCGATGTTAGGTCTGATCGACCTAAGTAGTTAGCCACCGATGCTTTGAGATCGGTAAAGTTTGTATAAGCCATAATTTCCTAATCTTTTGGTAGTTCGATGTTATGCCATCCATAGACATACTGCCCAATATGCTTAATTTCTTTGGATAGATTGTGGTCTACCCAAGTATCAACTCCTGCGTCTTTTGCCTTAATGCAAAAGTAAATGTCCTCGCCTAATATCTTGTTGTTTAAAAGTTGCTCAAAGTAGAAGTAGGGTTTTTCCATCTTCTTAATGACACTCTGTTTAATCAACATAATTCCACAGCCAATCCCATCTACCTTCTCTATGCCTTCTTTGGCATTAGAGTAAACCGCTACCCAATCTACAGATCCATCCTCGTTAATATGGATGTTCCTAGCTGTAGGGCTAACTGGTTCTGCCCTTGTAGTTGCGTTGACCCCAATAATATCTTTATCGTGAGCCATTAATATTTTTAAGGTATCTTTTGGAAACCTCATATCTGCATCTACAAAGAGCAGATAGTCTGCCTTGTTTTCTATTGCTGTTTCTACCAGCTTATTCCTCTGGTCAAATATTAGCGTTCCAGAGCTAGTAAACAGGTCTATATCGTGTTTTGTGGTCTTAATGGTATACGCACACATTGCTACTAAATCAAACGCTGTAGCGACTTCCATTTGCCCTCTAGCTGGCATTAATATAGCGATCCTCATACCTGACCCCCTCTAGTTCTAAATACCTTATTATCAGGGTTATTTAGCCACTTCTTGAGGGCATTTTGGTCAATTATATAAAAGCCTCGCATAATTCCCATTACATTTAGAGTCTCAATAATCTCTAAAGGTAATGATGCTATTTTATTCTTTGCATCTAGGGGAGAGTCTCCCCATCCTGTCTTTTCACTACGCTGATTGTATTGTGCCTTTGTATGGTCAATAAAGTCGGTTAAATCTGTTTCTGTCTTAATAATAAGACCGCCCTCGCCATCTGCGTAGGCTGTTTTTACTACTCCGTTTACTACACCTAAGTTACCTCGTTTGCCGAGTTCTGACATAAAGACTCCTAGAAAGGGGGCAGGTTTTGCCCACCCCCTATTCTACAACTTATCTACTATTTATCAAGATAAGTCGAAAGCACCACCATGAGCAGCTTCATTGCGAACTTCGAGGGTCAATTCAGCCAAGATTTGTTTCTTGTCAGAATCGCCTACTTTAGCAATGTCGTTGGTCTGGAATGGTCGCAGATATGCTAATGCTGCATATTCTGGATCAAGGATCAACGCATCACGGGTACGCATAAAGCGGTTAGGAACGATCTGCAATACACCAAAGTCGGACTGATATAAATCAGCACCGGCTAGGATGGTTGCTTGACCACTCGTAGGTACTTGGTAGCGTTGTGCTGCTAATCCTGTAAAAGCTGATACTACTTGCTTTTGTGCAGGGCTAACAAACAATGCTGATGGTGTACCACCACTTGCAAACACTTTAGCGATAACATCTTTGAGGATGGTCTCGGTAAATGCACGAGTTGTACCATCGGTACGAGTAGAGACACCAAGGGTTGTTGGGTCTACACCAGTAACGGAAGTACCATTCTTGCTTGTGTTGGTCTTGATATACGAGAGCAAAGAACCCATCTTACGAGCAGACGAACCAGACGATCCTGCTGCCTGACCTTGGTTTGCTGTGATGATGGTCTCGATGTCGCGCTTGATCTCAGCAGATGCTTTAGCCAACTGGTAAGCCATCTCAGACTTACGACCAGCAAGATCAGAAGCCAAGAGAGTACCAGAAACCATAACAGTCTTACCTACGATCTGTGTCAAGTTTGCGAGACGGGTTGTTGGGGTGATTGTTGCCTCAGAAGCACTTGCACCTTCAACTAATGCGTTGGCTGTGGTTGCTGCTGCGAGACTATCTGTTTGCCATTCATGCGTAACCGATGTTGCTTTGGTTTTGCCAATGGTTGACATGATGGGCGTTTCTGTTGGCGAGATATCATAGATGACATCCGTCAAGTCCTCACGCGCACCAATAGCGGTATAGCGATCATATGCTGCCATGATTAAATTCCTTTATAAAAATCGTTCAAATAAACGAGCTGCATCCTTTTTATTGCCAGATTGGCGTAATGCTGCTCTATCTTTTTTTGCTGTTTCATTCTCGGAACTCTGCGGATTAGAAGTTCCTGGTCGAATAGTCTTTGGAGCAGTAGCTACTTTCTTAGAAGTAACACCCTTGTTTGCCATCAACTTATCGTACTGTGCTGCTTTATAGAGGGCTAGTACAGCGCGACTATCGTAAACCTGAGACAACTCTTGATCTGAGAATCCTTGAGCCTTTGCATAATTGCGAATGTCTCTACGGATTACTTCGGCTTTCACATCATCCTTAAACTCTGGGATAGCCTCTACAAGTTTTGCCTGCTCTGCTTGGATATGCTTTTGCAACTGTGCTTGTTGGTGGGACTGCTGTTCTTGTTGAACTCGCTGTCTTTCCATCTGCACCGCTTGCAACTGCTTATCTCGTTCCATCTTCTCTCCCATTGCAACTGCGTAAGCAATCGGATCTTCTGCCTTGAGTGATGCTAAGTCTTGGCTTTGATCTTGTTGCTGTAACAATTGTTCAATGACTTGGAGTCGTTGGGCATAGGTTTCTCTGGTCTTTGCTGCTTCATCAATCTTTACTCGTTCAGCTTCTACAGCCTTGCGTTGTTCCGCTAAAGATTGGGTTTTCTTCTGATAATCGGCAGTCCTACTGTAACCATTCAAAAGTTCATCAAGGCTAACTTCCACTTCTTCACCAGAGACTTTAACTCGGTATTTGGGGAGTTCCTCTACTTCTTCTTCTTGGCTTTCAGCTTCTTCTGCACTTACATCTTGCTCCTCGGACTCGGCAGAATACTCTGCCTCACTAGGTTCTGGTTGGGCTTTCGCCTCCTCCGCTTGTGGTTCAAGAAAAGACATAAATGCATTAGCTGCACCTGATACAGAATTGTCTACACTCCCTTGTGGGTTGGTGTTTTCACTCATTTTCGACCTCTATGGTTGTTAAAAAACCTTTACACGCTTCTTTTCAATTTCGCCATTGTGTGCGATTGATTGAATAGATGCTTCAAATTCCTCTAGTGCCTTTAGTTTTACTAAGGCTTTCTCTCTGCCTTCTACATCATGCTCGGCAGAACTAAAGATATACGACTTGAATGTGTCTTTCTGAGTCTGTAATAACTCTTGGAAAAACTCATCACCTAATAATGTTTTAGCTCTATCTACTTTGTTCATCCAGGTATCCTGACATCTCCGCTAATTTTAGCCCCGATTTGTGCTGCCTTCAATTGGGCTTCTGCTTGGAACTCTGCTGTCTTGAGTTCTAAGTTAGCTGCTGCCTTCTCTCTTTCGAGTTGGATAGAGGCTGCTGCTTTTGCTTTAGCGATTTCGATGTCGTTAATGGCTTTGGCTCTGTCTGTTTCAATCTGTGCCTGTGCCTGTTGCATCATCATATCTAACGCAGGGTTAGGCTGTTGTTGCTGTGGCTGTGGCTGAGACAACTGTTGGTCTAGCTCTGGTGGAATCTCTTTAAAGAACTCCATTGAGTCTTTGTACCCTGCTGCCTCGATAAACTTACCAAGTGTGTTGCGATACTGACCCACGCTTACTAACGGATTAGCAAAGCCTTGGGTTGTCAGAATCTGCTCTTGTTTTTGCATAACCATCGCTGCCATCGCCATCTTCTGATCTTGGCTACCTGTGCCTAGACCGACATTGACTGTTACATCGTAGTTGTTCTTCCACTCTCTTGGGTCGATAGAGACATACTTGCCTCGTAAACGAATAACCCTTGGCTTGTCCTGATACTTTAGGATCAAGTGGAATATGCCTGCGAATAAGTCTTTTACACCTGTATCGGCAAAGATTCTAGCAATCATCTCAAGTTTGCCAGAGCCTGCTTGTTGCATCGCTGCAATGGCTGTAGCTGTAGTGTTTTGTAGAATGTTAGCGTCTAATCCCTGACTTGTCTGCGTAACACCTGAACGCTTCTGCAATACCTGATCCATGTAATCGAGCATTGGGAACGACTGTGATGCTGTTGCCGGTACAGATAATGGTTGAACCGCACCTTGAGACTTAATCCGCACTACACCGCCTGGTGATGTGGTTAGTAGGTCATCTAGGTTTACTTGTCCATCTAGGGCTGTAACCCTAGGCATATTGGTTAGGTACAGGTTATCTAGGATCTGACGAGTAATCGTAGACTTAATAAGCTGTATGTCGATTGCTCTGTCGGCTAGACTCTGACCAAAGAACTTGTGTGGCATAGGAATCGGGCAGATGCTTGCAAAGGGAATATGATCTGTTTCCTCATTGTCAATAATCTGATCGCCTGCATAGACTACCTTACGGAGTTCTGCAATCCCATCACCATCAAAGTCGGTACGAATATAGCACTCGAACAACTCTACTTCTTGCATCGTAAAGTCTAGGCTTTGTGTTTCGTCTGGCATCTCGCCTGCGCTGTACCTTGCTACTCTTTCAGGAGTGTAAGTAAGGTCGTTGTACGCTGGCATCTTGTCCACTTGATCTTGTGGATAGCCCATAGCGATTAAATCTGAACGAGTCTTGACTGTGCGATGTGCGACAAATCGTGCGTTCTTGATGCTCTTATCGCGCTTGGCGATTAAGAACTCCTCTGGTGGCACATTCTCTACACAGACCTTGCCGACTTCTTTTTTCTTCTTGATGACTACATTGTAAGAAAGGATAGGCATACCCATTGGGTCTATGCCGACTTCCTCGGTCTCTTGGCTGATTAACTCCATCTCGCCATC
>Ga0209972_10002997_pt1 | contig 13450 bp, 7 predicted proteins | sample NOAtaG_7_FD_187302 | JGI IMG/M metagenome (GOLD analysis project Ga0209972, IMG submission 187302) | Freshwater lake microbial communities from Lake Erie, under a cyanobacterial bloom - NOAA_Erie_Diel1S_2200h metaG (SPAdes) (version 2) | ecosystem: Environmental > Aquatic > Freshwater > Lake ... | reverse complement strand
GCACGAAGAAGCTCTCTTCGTTGTAATCCGTGTCCACGAACCAGCAGGCGATGCCATCCACGTCGTCCGAGCGCACCTCGCCAGTGCTCGGGTCGAAGACGTCCACCCCCTTCACCGTGACGCGCAATCGGTCCCCGGCGACCTTCTCGATGGCGATATCCGGCTCCCCGAAGACCACGAACAGGTTGGCCTTGTCCGTGGTCTTGAGGTCCGCCGCCATGTGCAGGTCGGCGTTCATCCGCGCCTTGAGCACGGGCATGTTGGCGAGCTTCTCGAACTCCGTCGTGTGCGCCTCGAAGTTGAAGGCGCAGGCGATGAGCACCTCGTAGCCGGCCTCTTTGGCCTCACGGGCGGCGCTGACCAGATCCGGCCGGGTCACCGTACCGAACTCGGGACCGATAAAGATGGCTGCTCGCTTGGGCCGCTTTCCTTCCTGATAGATCCCCTCAGCGCAGACGAACTCCCCGGGCCACGGTACGAGTGAGTCGAAGGTGATGCGGTCGGCCTTCGCCGCCTGCTGCACACCGGCGACCTTGAGGTTCGCGAGGATGCGCTCGGGGAAGCTCTGGCCAGCCGCCACGTAGCCCGTCTTCTTTTCTAGGACCTCAGCCGGGCCCGGCTGACCATCATCATCGGCGACGATCATCCTATGGGGAGAGAGCGACTCCACGGTGAACGGTCCAGCCACGCGGACGCGCTTCTTGTCCTCGTAGGGCCGGTCGTAGAGGTACTCGTACTCCGCCTTGGCGGCGATTGAGGCATCGACTTCCTTCTGGCGACCGATGCGCGCCTCCCACCACGACGCGTGCAGGGCCTTGGCCTTCTCAGACCACTTGGCTTCCGCCTCGCGCGGGATCTCCCACTCCTCCCACGTCTGCTTGAGCGCGGCGTTCAGGTCTCGGCGCAGCGGCTCGAGCTTATCCTGCCACTGCTCCCAGATGACATCGATCTCAGCGTTATTGGCGATGGACTTGAGCGTGATATGCGGCACGCGCTCGTACACAAACCCGAGGCGCAGGTCACCGTGCACGGGCTGCGTACTGGGGGCGGTGCGGGTGACCTCGGCTTCCTTCAGCTGGCCTTCTCGGGAGTCGGCGAGGAGGTAGGACGCGTAGCGCGCGCCCATTATGCGGGAGCGCGCCAGTGCGAGCGCGACGCGAGAGGTGTCGATGGTGATCCAACGGCGGCCCCATTGCTCGGCGACGGCAGCCGTTGTTCCTGAGCCGCAGGTGGGGTCGAGGACGAGATCGCCCGGGTCGGTGGCCATCAGGAGACAGCGCTGGATGATCTTTGGCGCAGTTTCAACCACGTACCGACGATCCGGCGCCCCGCCCGTGTCCGTCCAGACGTTGTTGAGGCCGTAGACAGAAAAGTCCTCGAGGCGACGTACGTAGCGCAGCGCGCTCTTCTGAGGTACGGCTCGACTCGCGGCCAGAAGTCGCTGCATGCCTAGCTCGTTCGTCTTCCAGCGCGTCTTCTCCGTTGGCCGGAACGTGCGACCGGCAGCACTGACTGCGAACCACGACGCGGCGCCCTCTCCCTTGTCGCGCCCAACACTCGCCGACTGTAGATCGCTAAGCGTTACCAGGCTGGCTCCAGCGGGTAGAGCTCTATCGTTCCTGCGTTCGTCCTCATTGGCCCGACGTATCTCGCCGTCTGCCGTAAGCACGAGCCCGTAATGCTCGGCACCTTCCTCACCGGCTGCTTTCTCGCGAAACACCGGTCGGTACTTCAGGGCTGTCTTGTTGCGGCTGAACCAAAGAATGAAATCGGTGACTAACGGGAGGTGCACATTCGTGGCGCTCGTAGTCTTCTGAACCGTGATCTGCGCCACAAGGTTGTCGTCACCGAAAACCTCATCCATCAGTGCCCGCACCCGATGCACATTCTCGTCCCCAATCTGCACGAAGATGCTTCCACTCTCCGCTAGCAGATCCCGCGCGACCGTCAAGCGGTCGCGCAGGTAGGTGAGATACGAATGAATGCCATCCCGCCACGTGTCACGGAACGCTTTAACCTGCTCCGGCTCACGCGTAATGTGCGCCGCGTTCCCATCTTTCACGTCACGGCTGGTGGTGCTCCATTGGAAGTTCGAGTTGAACTTGATCCCGTACGGCGGATCGAAGTAGATGCACTGCACCTTCCCCCGTAGCCCCTCGCGCTCCGCCAGCGACGCCATCACCTGCAGGGAGTCCCCGAGAATCATCCGGTTCGTCCAGTTCTGCTCGTGCTGGTAGAACTCGGTCTTGTCCACCTCCTTCGGAATGCCATTGAAGTCGGCGAACAGGTCCGCCATCAGCTCGCCACTTTCGTGCTGCTGCTCGCGCGTCTGCCGAAGCAGGTCGTCAATCAGCGCCTTCGGATGCACCTTCTCCTGGATGTAGAGCGGCGGCGCCGGCACCACGAGGTCGCTCCAATCCTGCTCATCCTTGCCCCGCCAGACGAGCTGGGGGTCCAGGTCGCGGTTCCGACGCTCATAGGCCACCCGTTGCGTGTCGTCCGCCTTGCCGTGCAAGGCAGAGTACTCGGCGGTGGGGATGTTCTTGCGCTTGGCCTCGTCGTGGACAAGAGTCTCCACTGCCTTCGTGGCCTTCGTGGAGTTTGTGGCGGGCTTCTTGGGCATCGTCACCGGCTGGCAGGCACCGCCACGGCGGGCGGTGCGGTCAGGATGTCGAACAGGCGGATGTTGATGTAGTACGTGGCGCGGCCAACTTTGAGCTTCTGGAGAATGCCTGCGGACGCCAGCGCGTCGAGATACTTCGTTGCGGTTACTCGCGAGACATCGAGATCAGCCGTCACGAACCCGATCTTGGTATAGGGATTCGCGAAGAGGTTGTTGATCAGATCCTGGGAGTACATCTTCGGGAACTCAGCCCGAACGCGGTGCTTCACCTCGAGCAGGGCCGTTCGGATTTCGCCGATCTTCTGGATGCCGTCCCGTGCGCTCGCGGTCACGGCGTCCAACATGTAGAGAATCCAGTCCTCCCAGCGCCCATCGTCCCGTACTGCCTGCAGTAGTTCGTAGTAACGTGTCTTCTCGCGCACGATCGGCCCGCTGAGGTAGAGCACCGGCAGGTCAAGCAGACCTTCCTTGAGCAGGTACAGGACGTTGATGATGCGGCCCGTTCGGCCGTTGCCGTCGTAGAAGGGATGGATGCTCTCGAAGCAGTGATGAATGACCGCCATCCGGATCAGCGGATCCGGGCCATCATCCACACCGGCGTTCAGATCCGCCTCGAGTTCGCCCATCAATCGCAGAATCTCGTTTGCGTCCTGCGGCGGCGTGTACACAACCCGACCAGTGCTTGCGTCTCGGAGGGTCGTGCCCGGCGTCTTGCGAAAGCCAGGCTTGTTGGGCTCGAGCGTCCGCTGGATCTCGAGGATGTGGCTATTGGTGATCAGGCCGTGCTTGGCCACCAACGTCCAGCCGACCTGGAGCGCCTCCCGGTAGCGCAGGACCTCCTTCGCGGCGGGGTTCTCCGGACCGTCGGGACCTGAGAGGTGCCGGAACAGCTCGTCGTGCGTTGTGACGATATTCTCGATGGCCGAGGAGTCCTTTGCCTCCTGAACCCCCAGCGTGTTGATGAGAATGCGCTGGTTGGGGACGGTGACGACCGATCCCTTGAACTCCGCCAGCGCCCGCGATGCCTCCGTGACCCGTCTAAGAATCCGAGGGGCCTCCAGGGCGGTGGTCGGGACGTCAGAGAATCTCAAAGGAAACCCGCCTTTTCTTGCTATTCACCAAGGATATGTAAAGAAAAACGCCGTTTCTTTACATATTGTCAAGACATGCAAAGAAATTCCGCGAACCCCTACAGATCCCCCCTCAGCCAACCACGGCGCCAGCAACGAGGCGATCGAGCTCGGCTTCGATGGCCCGCTCCAGATCCGACTCCATCTCGAACGGGTCCGTGAACTCGGCTGCGGCCCAGCGCCCGTAGCCGCCATGGTTGTTCACGGCGGGTATCCAGCGTTCGCGGAGCACACGGGCCTTCTCCTTGTCGTCCTCGCCCCGCTGGCCCTTGATCTCCACCACCAGATGCAGAGGGTCGTCGTGCCCGTCGTCCACCAGCAGGATGAAGTCCGGCCGATAACGCCTCGCCGAGGCGCCGAAGCGATACGGGACCTCGAAGCCAAGAGCATGGTTCTTGACGAAGGCACGCACCCTCGGGTGCCGCTCCGCGACGCGACACAGCTCCTGTTCCCAGGCGCTATCGCAGATGATCCAGTTCAGGTGGCAGCGGTCGGGGTTCGGCGCCCATCGGAGCGTCTTGGAGGTGTTGAAGTGGACGTGGCGGGTGGACCCGGTCGGGTTGTAGGGGTCGAGCAGCGCCTCGATGTTCGTGCCGTCGCCCACCCGACTCACGATGCCGGCGGTGATCTTCTCGCAGGCCATGTCAGCCAGCTCCTTGTGCAGTAGCTGCGCCGGGTAGGTCCCGCCTTTGCAGACGAGGTAGCCGTCCATCCACTCCCTGGCGAGGCGCTTGAGCTGCCCGAACAGGTGGAGCTTCGGCGCGCCGTTCGGATCGCGCCAGTGCGTGAGCAGCAGGTGCTGGGCCAGGTGGAACAGCACGGTGTTCTGCCGAGTCTCGCTCAGATGCTCGACCGTGAGGTTGACCCCCTCGCCAATCAGCCCCTCCTGCCGGACGACCGTGGGCCCAATGAGCTCGGGGGTCAGCGTCAGCGTGCTGTCCGGCCCGAAGGTCGCCTCGAGGCGTTCCTCGGGGAGAGCCACCCGGTATCCCTCGACACGAGGGAACCGGATCTCGAGGTGATCGCGGTCCGGTGACACCGCCTTCACGGTGACCGTCGGCTTGACCGGGTTGATCACCGGAACCACGGGCTCGGCCGTGAAGTCGAAGGGGATGCCAAGGACATCCGCGTACTCGACGTCGAAGAGCCCCTGCTCGTTGAGTTCGTAGGACTGCCGGCGCAGCGCGCGGCCAATCACCTGCTCGCACAGCAGCTGCGTCCCGAAGGCCCTGACCCCGAGAACATGCGTCACGGTGCTGGCGTCCCAGCCCTCCGTGAGCATCGAGACAGACACGACGCAGCGGATGCTCTCCCCGAGCCGGCCCTTCTTGCCGACCGTGTTCATCACCTCGCGGAGGAGCTCGGCATCGGAGATGTCATCTGCCTTGACCTGCACCCCCGAGCGCTGGCTCTGCTCGCGACGGAAGTGCTCGATCTCGGCCGCGGCGACCTTCCGGAAGTTCTCGTCCAATCCCTCGCCGGACTCGAGCTGGGCGCTATCAATGAGCAGCGTGCGAGGGCGTGAGAGTGCCTTGCCCTCGCCGTCGTGGTTCTGGAAGAGGTTGAACTTCCCGGGAATGTGCTGGACCTGCCCATCCGGCAGCCGTCGCTCGAAGCCGCTGATGAAGTCGAAGACGAGCTTGGAGGCGGCCGTGTTGTTGCAGACGACGATGAAGCAGGGGGGCACGTCCACCCCGGGCGTCTCCTGCCATCGCTGGAAGGTCTTCTCGTAGTGTCCGTACAGCGCCTCGAGAGCGGTCTGCAACTGGGTCGGCAGCAGTTGCGGGTCCGCCTCCCCCCCGCTCCGACGCCCAGCCTTGGGCATCTTGGCGCGAATGTGCTCCCAGAGGTTCCGATAGACCGGGACTTCAGCGCCCGGAATGTTGTCCGCCACCGGTACGCGAGGGAGCTTCACGATGCCGCACTCGATGGCATCCATCAGCGAGAAGTCGCTGAGCGTCCACGGGAACAGCGTCCCCTCGGCGTACCCGGAGCCACGGAGGAAGAACGGCGTCGCCGACAAGTCGAGCACGCGCTGGAGCCCAAGCTTTCGCTGCACCGCCTCGAGCCCGGAGATCCAGAGCCGCGCGGCCTCGGCGTTCTCCTCCGCCTCCTTGCGCTCGTCGCCCTTCAGATCGAGGTCTTCGTCAACGTTGGCCTTCTCGCGATAGCAGTGGTGCGCCTCGTCATTGATCGCAAGGATGTTCTTGAATCCCATCAGCTCCGGCATCACGCGCTGGAGCATCTGCCCTTCGGTCTCCGTGGTCATCAGCTCCGGCCCGTGCCCCTGCAACAGCGCCCGGCCGCCCTTCGAGATCTCCCAACGCTCCCGCAGCTTGAAGGCGTGATAGTTCGTGATGACGATCTTCGCCTGCCGGACCTCGCGCAGCAGGTCCGACGGCACCAGCTCGCGCTGCTGGTAGTACGACTCCGGGTCGTTGGGCTGCAGGACGCGCAGACGGTCCTTGATCGTGATGCCCGGCGTGACGATGAGGAAGCCCCGCGTGAAACGCTTGGACCCCTGGTGCCGGACGGCATTGACCGTCTGCCAGGCGATGAGCATCGCCATGACGGTCGTCTTTCCGGCCCCGGTGGCGAGCTTCAGGGCAAGGCGGAATAATCCGGGATTCGCCTCGGCGTTTGCCGCGTCCAGGTGGTCGAGGAAACGCCGTCCGTCCTTCCCAAGCTGCGGGGCGACCTCGGTAAGCCAGATGGCCGTCTCGACCGCCTCCACTTGGCAGAAGAACGGGCGCACCCCGTTGAACTTGAAGTGCCGCCAGTGGTGCAGGAGGCGGGCGGTCTCGGGCGTCACCATCCAGGATGAGGGATCCGGCAGGGCACGCCAGCGATCCACCTGGGTACGCAAGTCGTTGATCAGCGACCGATGATACCCCTGCTGCTCGGTTGACAGCCCAGCCCCCTCGTCGAGCACCAAGGCAGTCTGCGCCCTGGAGTGCTTCTTCGGCTTCGGGATGGGGGTGATGAACGACACCGAGCGCCGGGTGTCGTTGATATTGCCCGTTGGCTGGCCACTCGCGTCGAGCTCCCAGTGGCGTCCGGGATACTCGTAGGGCGAGTTCAGAATCGGCTTCGAGAAGAAGGCGGTGCTCACGAAAGCAAGTCTAGCGCCAGCGTCTGACACGCGCAGGATCCGCCCTGAAGGCGCGTGGGCACCAGCAAGCGGCGTCGCGCTCCGAAGCGCCGGCGCGTCAACGGAGAGACACGGACCTCCCCCCAGATAGCGCCGACAGTCCCGCCTGGAGGGACGTAGTGTCTCGGGATCACCCCGGCCGCGCCGGGAGCTCGCCGAGTGGCTCATTGCCAGCTTCGGCGTGCCAGTCATCCGGGCGTGCACGTTGGCCGCCTTCAGCCCGACGGTCGGGCACGCCCTGGATGCGGCCATCGTGACGTACGGCAAGCCGCGGCCCGGGAGGCCCACCGACAACAGCTATATCGAGTCGTTCAACGTTGCCGTTGAGCGGCGCCGGAGCGCGAAGCGCGGAGGCGTCCGCTACAACGGCTGGTAAGGCCGCACCACTTTCATGCTAGCTCCTTAACCATGAATACATTGAAATCAGTAGCAACGTAATCACCAAACACGCCAGTCCATTTAAAGCCATTTCGCAGATAGAGCGAGTGGGCCGCTTCGAACGCTGGCCCGGTGCCGGTTTCCAGATACAGCCGCAAGTAGCGTCGATCTCGAGCGACGTGGAGGATCTTGTCTAGCACCGCTTGTCCGACGCCGCGACGCAGGAACTGAGAACGAGTGCGCATGGACTTGATTTCACCAGTAGATGCGTCGAGTTCCTTTAGCGCTCCGCATCCGCACAACGAATCCCCGAGCCAGGCGCTCCAGAACGTGACGGTGGGGTGACACAGTGCTTCAAGGGCGAGGGCGTTCACGTGCCCGGGGGGCGAATTCGAGTGCATTCCCGCCAAGTGCTCGAAGACGAGCGCCTTGACCTCGTCAGAACGCAAGTCGTCTTGACGTACAAAGAGAATCAACGGGCATCTCCTGTGCGGTCAAACGCTCCGGTTCAGCGGCGGCGCGGAGCGCCGTCCGCTGCAACCGGTTGTTGGGCCGCGGCCTTCCGTGACAACAAGATGAACATTGAATCTGATCCCAATGTACGCGATGGCGAAGCTGATCATGCACCAGATTTCGCCGTACTGCTGCGGCGTTCAGCATCGATGAGCGCACGTTTGCGATCGATGCCCCAGCGGTAACCGCCAAGGCCGCCATCGCCTCGTAGGACGCGATGGCAGGGGATGAGGACCGCGATGCGATTGGCGGCGCAAGCCGATGCCGCCGCGCGCACGGCTTTCGGCTCTCCGATGCCCTTGGCTACATCCGAATAGCTCACGACATCGCCTTCCTTGATCCGCATCAGAAACCGCCACACCCGAATTTGAAACGCCGTGCCGCGCAGATCGAGCGGCAAATCCGGCCGGGGGCCGCCCGCGCTCAAATGAGCATTCAGCGCCGCGATCCACGCATCCAGCTGAGATGACGCTCCGGCTGACGAAGGGACAAGCGCAGCGTTCGGATACTCGCTCTTCAACTGTTTGAGCAGCGCCACGTCATCATCACCGAATTGCACGAAGCATACGCCGCGCTCTGTGCCGCCCATCATGATGGGTCCAAGCTCCGATCTTCGGCATGCGTAAGAAATGGTTTCCCCCGCGCCGCCGGCGCGGTAGGCCGAAGGCGTCATGCCCAGGCGGCCATCGACCTGCTCGTAGATGCGGCTTGTCGAACCAAAGCCGGCCTCAAACACAGCGCCGATGATCGCGTCGCCCGCACGCAAGCTAGACTTCAGCCGATTGAGGCGGGCAGCCGTCTGAAATTCCTTCGGCGAGACGCCGAGAATGGCCTTGAAGCTGCGCTGCAGATGGTAGGGGCTGACCCCGACCCTCTTGGCAAGTTGTACGAGCGAAATCGGCTCGTCGGCGTGCGCCTCCAGGTATCGCGACAGGCTGACCATGGTCGCCGTCACGGGATCCTGCCCAATTCCCGTCAGCGGCCGGCACCGCAAGCAAGGGCGAAAGCCGGCCGCCTCGGCCTCACTCGCAGTTGCGTAGTACGAGACATTCTTCCGCAGCGGCCGCCGTGCTGGGCAGGACGGGCGGCAAAAGACCCCCGTTGTCTTTACCGCGTAGAAGAACCTCCCGTCGGCGTCCTTGCGCCGATTCACGACGGCGTGCCAGCATGTTTCGTCATCAAGCTTGGACATGAATGTGCCCTCGATACGTGCAGGTCCGAGCGCTATGCGGCGCATTACGATCGCGCCAGCTTAAGAATTGTCGCCGCCAATGCATCCGGCTGGGAGAAATACGCCGAATGGCTCGCCTCAATGCTCTCGACCCGGTCGACGCTGGTTTCGTTCAAAACCCGATCCTGCAGCGGCACCGAGACCGCGTGGTCCTGCGTCAACCGAATATAGGCGCGCGGCACCCGCCCATAGCGGGCGTCGGTGAGTCTGAGCCGGGTCAGCGCCGGTCGTAACGGTTCGCGCACGAGAAGCGCGCGTGCAAGCGCGATGTCGTCTTCGCTGCAGTCGGCATAGAGCGCGTCGCGATAAGCCTCCGGCCGCAGCCAGTCCCACAGGGCGAACCGGTTGACATCAACTCGGCCGGTCAGAAGGGAGGACCGGTTGTTCGGCAGATAGTCCAGCACGCGCTTGCCGTCCGGCAGCATGAACGAGGCGAGGTAGATCGTGCGCGCGATTCGATCGGGGGCGCGCTCGGCGAGACTGGAGGCGACGATTCCGTTGCGGCTGTGAACCACGACCGTGGTCTTGCCCTGCGGCGCCAACGCCGCCTCGGCCACACGCACCATGCGCGCGAGGCTCACCGCATAGGCGATGGCCGGCGCGCGTCCGCGGCCCGGCAAGTCGATTGCTGTAGCCGCATGACCCGCGGCCTGAATTCGCGGGAGCACCTTGTGCCAGCACCAGGCGCCGTGCCAGCTACCATGAAGAAACAGAAAATGTGCCATAGATACCTCCGAATTTGATTTGACCAGAGGATTGTGGCTGGTCCGGATCAAAACGGCGCTCCGATTGTTGCGGTCGAATTTGCCAACCGCCCGCGGGGCACGCGGGACAAGGCGGCGCTCGCCGCCGCAGACGGGCCGGGGCCACCCGCCATCGCCCCTGCGCCCCGACTCGCGCCGACCGAGGCCACCCGCCGATGGGCGGCCCTCCTTCAGCAGCTCTTTGAGGTCGACCCGCTCGCGTGTCCGACCTGCCACGGCGCGATGCGCATCGTCGCGTTCATTACCCAGGCGTCGGTGATCGACCAGATCCTCGCGCACCTCCGGACCCGCGCCGCGCGCGAGGCACACGCCGGGCCGCGGAGCCCCCCATCGACACGGGTCCCCACGAGCCGGGGCCCGTCACGTGCCCCACGCCCGTCCGCCGAGGCCCCGACTACCCCATGAGGGCGCCCCCCCCGACGCCCCGCGACGACGCGGGGACCTGTGGCGTGGGCGGCAGTCCCGACGGTACGTCTGATCGGTCCCCGTTGGCATCGTCCCCCCACTGGAACCGCCGGTCGCACGGCCCACGAGGCGCGCGATTGAGTCAGCCGGCACGCCGCCGCCCGTCTGGCGGCGCTCGCGCGGGCGGTGATCGCGCCGTATACTCGACCGACCCTGATCGAAATTCCTATCCCGAGGCGGTCTGACACAGGCGGCCGCGCGTGGCGCCGCGGCTGATGGGGGTCGGCTGGTGATCGGCCCCTGCCCTCAGCCCATCAGCCCATCAGCCCCGCAGCGCCAGGCGCGCGCACCCCGCCGTCAGCTTCTTTTCCGGTCACGCTCACCGAGGCCCGCATGCACAAGACCGCGTTCGACACCGCTGACGGATTCACGCTGCACGCCACGACCTACGGCGACGCGGCGCTCGCACGTGCCGGTGTGCTCATCGCGCCGGCCATGGGCGTGGAGCAGCACTACTACGCCGCCTTTGCGCAGTGGCTCGTTGCGCAGGGCTGCTTCGTGGTCACGTTCGACTACCGCGGCATGGGCGCGTCGCGGCCCGCCGCCTACCGGCGCAGCCTGCGCGGCTTCCATGCCGACGTGCTGACCTGGGCCACGCGCGACTGCGCGGCGGCGGTCGACTTCATCGCGCACCGCATCGCCGACAAACCGCTGCTGTGGATCGGCCACAGCCTGGGCGGCCAGATCCTCGCGCTGGTGCCCAACCGCGAGCGGGTGAGTGCGATGGCGACCATTGCCACCGGCAGCGGCTACTGGCGCGAGAACAGCGCGCAGCTCAGGCGCGTCGTCTGGTGGCTTTGGTTCGTGCTGGTGCCGCTGTCGCTGCGCGTGTTCGGCTACTTTCCGGGACGGCGGCTGCGCAAGGTGGGCGACCTGCCGCACGGCGTGATGGCCCAGTGGCGGCGCTGGTGCCTGCACCCCGAGTACCTGGTCGGCGCCGAAGGCGAGGCGATGCGCCAGCGCTATGCGCAGGTGCGCACGCCCATCCTGTCGCTGTCGTTCACCGACGACGAATACATGTCCGAACGCAACACCGCCTCGATCCACGGTTTCTACGTCAGCGCACCACGCGAGATGCAGCGCATCGCGCCCGCCAGCTTCGGTCTGTCGCGGATCGGCCACTTCGGTTTCTTCCGCCGCACGCTGGGCGAGGTGCTGTGGCCGCGCCTTGCCCCCTGGCTCGACCGCCATGCCGCCGCCGCGCCAATGGGTGGGTCCTCCGCATGAGGCGGTCGCACCTTGGCCGGACCGCTGCTGCGCACCGCCGCGCAGCCGCCAGCTCTCCCAACATCCTGCCGTGCCTCTTGGCGTCACCCCCGCGCCCCTCGGTGTCATCCCCGCGAAGGCGGGGCCCCGCTTCTTTGCCTGACCCGCTGACGTTGCCGCAACCGCGCTGACTGCTGGACTGCACACCCCATGACCACCCCTACCGTCCCCCACCGGTTCTACACCGCGCTCGCCGCGCGCGACTGGCAGACGGTCGGGCGGCTGTATGCCGACGACGCGCGCTTCGATGACCCCGCGTTTGTCGGGCTCGACGCCGCGCAGGTGCGGGCGATGTGGCGGATGCTGCTGGGGCGCGCGGGCGATGACTTTCGCGTGAGCTACGAGGTGCTGGCCGACACGCCCGAGGCCGCCCGGGTGCGCTGGACCGCGCGCTATACCTTCAGCCAGGCTGGCCGGCCGGTGCTCAACGTGACTTCATCGCGAACGCTCTCCGCGGCTACTGCATTGGATTGGACGAGGAGGCCGACGGCATCTGGTCGATCTACTTCGGCGACATCCTGCTGGCGAAGCTCGACGAGCGCGATATGATCATCCGAGAGTGACCGGGCACCTACACCACGTGTTACCCATGTCCCCGGTTTAGAGTGTTACCTATGTCCCCGGCTGTTCAACCCGTGGACAGTGCGTCGAAACAGCCCGTCGCGCAACGGAACGGTGATGGTCCGCACCCGAGTCGGATGTATGCTCGGCGCTCCTCGGTCCCGGAGCGCGCATGCCCGACGCGGCCTCGGTGGCGCGCGGCGTCTACAAGCACCGACGTCCCCAAGCGTCGCCGCTCTTTCGGTTGGTCTCGGACCATCTGCATCGCCTGCAGACCGCCTACGACGAGCGCTTCGCGCGCGAGTACGGCCCGTGGCGCCCCGTGGTCGCGCAGGTGGCCGACAAGTTCCTCGCCTGTGGTGTCCTCGACCACGGGTTCGCGCGTATTCGCTGTGACGACTGTGCGCACGAATACCTGCTCGCGTTCTCCTGTAAATGCCGCTACTTCTGTCCAAGCTGTCACGCCAAGCGCCTGGCGATCTGGACGCAGTGGCTGGACACCACGCTGCTCGCGCCGGTGCCGCACCGGCAGGTGGTGCTCACCATCCCAAAGCGCCTCCGGGCATACTGTCTGTACCGCCGACGCCTCCTCGGCGAGATCGCCCGCGTCGCCGCCCGCACCGTCACCGCGGCCATCCGCACGTTGACGGGCGAGCGCGACCTTGCGGTCGGCGTCGTCGCCTGTTTGCAGACGCATGGCTCCCGTGCCAACTGGCATCCGCACCTGCACCTCCTCGTCACCGACGGCGGGTTCCGGCCGGATGGGACCTTCGTCACGTGGCCCGCACACGACACGGCCCGGTTGACGGAGGCGTTCCGCCGCGCCGTGCTTCGGCTCTTCGTGCGTCTGGAGTTGTTCGACGAGGACCAAGCCGCCGGCATGCTCACCTGGCCGCACTCCGGATTCCACGTGCACACGGCCGTCTGGGTCCCCGAGGACGATCGCGCGTTCGCCACCCGGCTCGCCCGGTACTGCGCGCGGAATCCCGTCGCGCTCGAACGGCTGACGTACGACCGAGCCGCGAAAGCGGTGACGTACCGGTCGGACAAGTCGGAAGGCCCGACCGCGGGCACCGAGACCGCCGACCCGCTCGAATTCCTCGCCCGGGTGCTGGTGCACATCCCCGACAAGGGCCACGTCACGACGCGGTACTACGGCTGGTATGCGAATCGCCCCCGCGGCATGCGGGGGAAGGCGGCGCCCGCCGCCGCGGACGGGCCGCCCGCGATCGTTCCCGCGCCACGACTCGCGCCGACCGAGGCCACCCGCCGATGGGCGGCCCTCCTTCAGCAGCTCTTTGAGGTCGACCCGCTCGCGTGTCCGACCTGCCACGGCGCGATGCGCATCGTCGCGTTCTTTACCCAGGC
>Ga0209972_10002994_pt1 | contig 13461 bp, 17 predicted proteins | sample NOAtaG_7_FD_187302 | JGI IMG/M metagenome (GOLD analysis project Ga0209972, IMG submission 187302) | Freshwater lake microbial communities from Lake Erie, under a cyanobacterial bloom - NOAA_Erie_Diel1S_2200h metaG (SPAdes) (version 2) | ecosystem: Environmental > Aquatic > Freshwater > Lake ... | reverse complement strand
ATTATAGTGTTCCTCCATCAAATGTTTGTGCTGATTGTGTATCTATTGTATTATAAACATTGCTATCTTGCAAAGCATCTAATTCTCCGCCGTCTAAGTTAGAATTTGGCGGAAAATCAGAGTTATCCGCTATTGCTCTAGCCTTGCTCATAATACCTCCTTAAGATAGAAGAAGTTTGGCTTCTTCTTCTGTGATACCTAATTTTTCAAGCAAGGCATTTTTATTAGCCTGTATCTGTTGCAATTTTTCTTGTTCAAGTAGCCACGCCTCATTATCCGCTTCGTTCAATGCGATTTCTTCAGATGTTGGTTCTCTATCAATATAAGTTCCATCTTCTTGATATATTCTAATTGTAGTCATTTTAATTCACCCCATAAATGTAAATATTTCCACCATTGTATGAATGGTCTAACTGTGACCTTGCAAATGTGAAGTTAGTTATTGCCCCACCTTTGTAAGTTCCCATAAGAAATCTATAACGACTATTTGCACCACCACTAATGCCACCATAGCCATGTGAAGTTATTAATTTCCTTCCACTGTCGTTGTAGCGGAATACATTGACAATTTGCATACCATTATTGTTGCTATCGTTTGAAACTGATATGACAGGAATTCCTGAACCTGCTGAACCTTCGCCTGCGGCTTGGCTATCCTGTCCATTAACGCCACCCAAAACATAATTTGCGGATGAATCACCATTGAACCTTATTGTTCCATCAAGGTTGCCACCGCTTCCTGTATTAAGATTTACTAATACAATTAACAGGTTTGTGTAGGCAGTTGAAAAAGTTGAAGTAGTCACTGAATTTGTGCCTGATAATGTAAGTGTTTGAAGAAGTGTAAGACTTCCACCACCACCGCCTGCGGGGGTGGCCCAAGTTGGAACACCGCCTGAAACTGTAAGAACTTGGTTTGTGCTTCCAATCCCAAGTCTAGCAGGAGTATTTGCAGATGATGCATAAATAATATCTCCAGTAGTTGTAGTTAATGTTTTTTGAATTGCACCATTTGCTAAGTCATATGCTGATTTAACTGCATTTGGAGTAGCTGCAGTTGTAGTAGATGTTGAAGATGTAGAATCTGTTAATTGAACTGCTCCTGACTGAGAAGTAGAAGCAGATTGAATTCCTATTGTTACTGCTCCACTTGATCCTCCGCCTGTTAAAGGAGATGAGGCTGTGACGCTTTCAATATCTCCAGGAAGCGAAACTGATCCGCCTAATGATATTGGGGACCCATTAATAGTAATACTTGAATTCTGTAATTGTGCATTTGAAATTGTGCCAGTTAATCCAGATGTGGGTAGCGTAGCTACGCTAAAATTATTATAACAATTTATCTGAACAAAGTCTGAAGCAGACAATGCAGCCAATCCTGTAATTGATGTTCCATTTGTAGCTGTATAGTCATCTCCACGAACTAGAAGAATACCATTGAGATATACCTGTTCCTGCCCTGGAGTATATGAGAGAGCTTGTGAAGCATTATCATATCCTGAAAGACTTGTTTCTCCGCCGCTCATTGTCTTACGCCAGATAAGGCTTGTTAGAACGCCATTAGGCGATGGATATTGATCTATCATGATACCTCCACACCACTGATATGATATTTAACATCTGCGCTTGACGAATATCCTGTTACATCTTTTGCCGTAGCAATTACGGTCTTAGGCTGTAATGTAATTACCGTATTTCCAGAAACTGGGACGGTAGGAATGATATTTACGCCATCTATAACTATTGTAACATATTGTTGACTTGAAGAGGTATTGGATATTACGATATCTGTTAAAATTGATTTTGTGGTGGTGGTAAACAATGTTCCAGAGCTTGTAGCAAATGATCCTCTACCAAATAATACTGGTGTTGCAGCCATTAAAATACCCCCATGTAATTATACACATCATTATTTTCAAGAGCTGATGTTAGTGTTGTTATTGTAGTATAGAAATTAGGATCGTCATTTAATGCCGCCGCAATTTCATTTAATGTATCCAAAGTTCCTGGGGCGGAATCAACAAGATTATCTATAGCAGTTTTCACAAATTCTGTAGTTGCTACCTGAGTGGTATTTGTTCCTGCCGCCGCTGTTGTTGTAAACATTGCTCCAGATGCATCTACTTTAGCAAGTACCGTTCCAGCACTATTCTGCCATTCCTGTAGGTTGGCGGTTTGTGAGGTAACGCCTTTTATGATTTGACCAATAGTACCAGAACTTCTAGTACTTACTGCAAGTGTGGTACCAAAAATGGATGGGCCTGTACCAAAATAACTGGTTGCATTTGAATTAACTGTTAATGCCCCTAAAGCACTAATGCTGGTAAGCACAGTACCTGCACTATTCTGCCATTCTTGAAGATTGGCGGTTTGTGATGCTTGACCCTTAACAATAAACCCAACCATACTTGAATTATATGGTCTCCATGGTACAGGACCATAAGAATCAAATTGAGTATTGGATATAGATAAAGAGTATGGCTGTCCATCTGTTCCCAACGTAACAACACTACCTGCTGGGCCACGAATTGTTGGAACAACAAGTTTTCCACTATCATCCATTGATGCTACAACAAGACTACTACTATTTTGCCATTCTTGAAGTTTGGCAGTTTGGGAAGCAGCGCCTTTTATAATCAAGCCTTTAACTGATGCAGAACTTGTAGTAATTGTAGATCCGCCAGATGTTGAAACTCCAGTAGTATCTGTAAATGTAATTGTAGTTGTATCTGTTCCAGAATCATCTGCAAATGTAGCGCCTATAACATTTATATTACCTCTTGGAGTTACTGTTGTACCATTATTTTTAATTGTTTGGTTATATAATTTGCCCCAGTTAATATTGGTTCCGTCCGATTGAATTACATAATTTACTGTAGATCCATTTTGTACTGGAAGCAAAGCATTTATTGCATTTGTTGCAGATGTTTGTCCTGTTCCGCCTGCGGTAATTGGAAGAACATTTGTAGAAGAAATGTTACCACTTGAATCAGTGGTTAGAATAGCGGCGGAAGTAATCGGGATATTTAGTCCAGATTTTACCTTAAAGTTTTTATCTGCCACTTACTTCCTCCCTTAGAGCTTTACTTTACTAAATTTAACGGTTACATTTGTGCTTGAAGCATCTGTTACAGTTGCCTGTAGAACTGCATCAGATCCTGATGTTGTTGCTGAAATTACCACTCCTGTCATTTGACCGCCAGTTTCGGTAATTGCAAATTCTGTCATATCTACAGATGAACCATCGGTTTGTAGAACAACCTTTGAAGTTCTAACCTTTGAACCCTGCTTTAGAGATACCATGTATTCGATACTGGTAAATGCTGACAATGCAGTGGTACTGATTGTTGTAGCAGTATTTGCAGTTAGAGTTGCTGTACCTGTCTCAATTGGAACAACCAAAGTTGCCCATGAAGCAGTTGTGCCATCTGTGGTTAGATACTTACCACTATTTCCTGTTTGATCAGGAAGACTTATTGGTGCTGCCGCCCATGCTGGGACTCCGCCAACCATAGTCAGAAGATATCCGTTTGTTCCAGCTGCTAATTTAGAAAGAGTATTTGTGTCGGAAGCATAAACAATATCTCCAGTAGCATAAGAAGTTAATCCTGTTCCACCATAAGTTGCTCCTATTGCAGTTCCGTTCCAAGTTCCTGTTGAAATTGCACCTGAAGAGTTTACTGCCATTAGTACTGTTCCGCTTGAATTCTGCCATTGCTGTATGTCTGCAGTCTGGGATGCTGCACTCTTTACAATAAGGGTTGCTACGTTTCCTACGCTTGCTTCAATTTGTGTATTGTTTCCAGTCATACGGATTCTATAAAGTCCGCCAACAGCAATTCCAGCATTGCCCGATGTACTCATGTTTAAATACTGAGAAGTATCAATTACCCCATTTGACTGAACCTTAGTAAGTACAGTTCCCGCACTATTCTGCCATTCTTGTAGGTTGGCTGATTGGGAAGCTGCGCCACGGATAATAAATCCAACCGTAGAAGCAGAAGATGGATTTACGCCAAGCGCATTTGAGGAAATTATTGCTATGTTACTCAATCCGCTACTACCATAGAAGCTTGCAGCCCTCAATGCTCCGTTTGGACTTATAGTTGCCACGCTTGTTCCGCTTGAATTCTGCCATTGTTGTAGGTCTGCAGTTTGTGATACAGCGCCTTTAATAATTAACGGTTTTGTTGAATCAGAGGCGGCAGTAATAGTATTAGCCGCATTTGTATATACTCCATTTGTTACAGTTCCTGCATTTCCAGAAACATCTCCAGTTACGTTACCTGTAAGATTACCAGTAAATGTTCCAGTAATTGTCTTATTGGTCAAAGTCTGTGCAGTATTTAAGTCTACAGTGACTGCTGTATTAATTGCTAATGTTCCAGGAGTTGTCTCAGTTAGACCATTTCCTGCAACCACAACCTGACCAGCATTAAACTGTACATAAGAAATTGCGGTGGTTCCAATTGTAATTGTTCCAGTTGTATTTACAATATATCCATAGCCTACATTTGTTGAGCCGCTTTGAACAAAACAGAAATCTCCATATGCTATTTCACCTGCTGGAGAATTATCTGCATCTGTAGCGCGAGTTAATACCCATGGATTAGAGCCGTCTCCTGTTGCAGTTACTACATAAATACCATTTTGCAATCCCGCCGTCTGATTCTTAACAAGAACTCTTTCATCAGCATTTAATGTATGTCCATCTACTACCAGAGCGCCATTTGCGTTTGCTGTTAATGTTGCCCCTACGCCAGATGTTCCATTATTATATGTTGCATCTAAATTAGCAGTCGTTGCTGCATGAACGGCGGCATGGAAATTAAGTCCAGCAGTAGTATTATCTACATATGCCTTTGTAGCCGCATCATTTGCAGATGTTGGTGCTGCAAGGCTTGTAATTTTATATGATGCCATATTTACATCTGCTGTAGGAGATCCTACTGCGCTTAGCGCAAATTCAGATGGGTCTACTGATATTGCACCTGTACTGTCATCATAATCTAATCCGTTTCCAACGGCGTTTCCGACTGCATCTTGTGCATTTTCGTCAGAATATGTTTGTGCTCCAGTTAATGATATTGAATTTGCACTGTCATCATATGTAACTGTGATATTTGTATGAGTTCCATTTGATAGAGCTGTAGCTACTGCATCTTGTGCCCGCTCATTTGTAAAATATAAATTTGTTGTGCCTTCTGAAATATTGTCTGTGCCATATGTTGCAGATGCGCCAAGGCTAATTGAATATCCATTTATTGTTACTGATGAATTTGAAAGTTTATCATTTGCAATTGAACCTGCAAGCATTGCATTTGTTACAGAACCTGTATCTCCTGTTGTAACAACAGTTCCTGTTACATCTGGAAGAGTAATTGTTCGATCTGCTGTAGGTTCTCCAACCGTCAATGTGGTCTCATATGAGTCTGCAACTGCACCTTCAAATACGATGCTTGAATCAGACAGAGTTAGACCAGAAACGACGGGTGATGTAAGAGTCTTATTAGTTAATGTATCTGTAGTATCAGTTCCTACAAGAGTAGTTGTAGCATTTGGAAGAGTGACTGTTTTATCTTCAGTTACATCTGGTGCAGTTAGAGTGAATTCATGGCTATTTGTTGTACCTTCAAATATGATATCTGTACCTGGTAGATATAGTTCTCCGTCTACTAGTTCCGCCACTGTATTACTTAGGTCTCCGACCTCAAGATATCCATTTAGGGTTGTATTTAGATCACCTGGGACAACGTTTGCATATGCAGTAATTGAATTCCATGGTGAGGAACCATTACCTACTTTAAATTTAAGGGTATCTGTTTCAATACCGATTTCTCCCGCCCGCAAGGTTGGATTTGATGAAACCCAATTTGCTGCGGTGTCTCTACGAAGCTGAATTCTAACTGCCATTTGCTAAGCACTCCCTCCATCTATTATATCATTATTAGGTGCTGATGCATAGGATGAACTTGCTGTGCCGCCGTCCATAGAAACAATATAATTTAATTCAGAAACATATTGTCCATAGTCTACATGCCTTACTAATCCTTCTCCTGCATAGTGCTGGTGATCTAGTAATTCTTTTGGACCAGCAACATCATACCAAATTGTTCCATTATAAATTTTTATTGTATTTTCTGCGGAATCAAAATAAATTCTGCCCTGTGCTGGTGAATTAGGAGCGGTGTCCAAAACTTCTAAAGAATTAGATGTACCACTTCCACCTCCGCCAGTCCCTACAGCAGACCAAGTTGTTCCATTATAAAATTTTAAAACATTTGCAGTGGTATTGTAGTAAATAGCTCCTGCTACCCCGCTTGCTGGGTCTGATGCCAGCGAAGGCGGGGTTACGGGAGTTAAAAACTTTCTAGCCACTATTAGCCAACCACTACTACTCTGTATTGGTTGCTTGTTGGGGCGGAAGCAAACTTGATAGTTAGATTATTGCTATCAGTATGCTCTACATCTGCTTCTACCTGTGCATATGGTGAACCATTTTCATAAACATGAACAGTTACATCTCTTGTTGCAAGAGCATGGTTTACTGTATAAGATGTTGCTGAACCGTCACCAAGATTAAACGCTAGCTTGCGAGTTCCGTATCCGTTAGCTGTATCGAATACTAGAGCTCCACCAGAGAATGTAAGCCCAGTGCCATTATTGATACCTAGACCACTTCCTGTTACTTCAAGACCATCATTTGTATTTACTTTTACTTCTACTGCTCCACCTGTATTTGTAAGAGAAGCATTTCCAGCAGTTGGTGTTACATCTACACTAAATGTGTTTCCAGTAAGAGTTAGTCCGTCTCCAGCTAGATAAGTACCAGCACCAGAAAATTGAGTAAAGTTAATTGGATCAGTTCCAATTGTTGCTACTCCAGTTGATGTCTGTACCCATCCAGTATTATCATACAAGGTACCGCCAGTAACGAATATAAAGTCACCACCATCTACTTCTGATGGTGCATCAAAATCTGTCGCACGAACTGCTGCTCCAGATGCTTGAACAATATAGATACCATTTTGTGCCGCATTTGTTTGGCTTTTAACGAGAACACGATCACCAGTTACAAGTGTGACTCCATCTACAACATCTCCATTTTCAAGATCTGTTGATAGATCAATATTTCCTGTTGTAGCGGCTACTGCTGCAGCATGAATATGTAGACCTTCAGAAACTGCATCTACGTATGCCTTATTAGCAGCATCTCCGCTATTTGTTGGAGCTGCAAGATTTGTAATCTTATTGCTATTTGCATTTAGGTCTGCAGAAAGTGAATTTCCTGTTCCTAATGTTTTATTTGTTAATGTTTGTGATCCAGAGTTTGTAGTAACTGTAGAATCAATGTCAATTGATAGAGTTCCTGCTCCATCTGTATATGTTGCATCAATTCCTGTTCCGCCAATTACTAGGTTTCCAACAATATCTTCTACACGCTCTGCATTTAGAGTCACTGCTCCAGATGCTACTGTAAAGTCTGTTGAATTAAAAGATGCAATACCTTTATTGCTAGAAGTTGCATCCTCTGCAGAAATTGTTAAGGTTCCAGCACCATCATCATAAACTACATCGATTCCTTCGCCTTCTTTTACAAGGCCTGCTACGGAATCTCCTACAGTATCATCAATAAATTCTGCAAGATCTGTAACTTGGGAAGTTGTGATTTCTATTGTTTTATTTACTGCACCTGTAATTCTACCTTGTGCATCGATGTCTAAAGATATAGATGTATCTGCATTACCATAATTGCCTGCAGTTACTGCTGTGTTATCTAAATCAATTGTTGTGATACCAGAAGTATCATTGTATGTGGCTGTTAAGCCTGTTCCTCCAGATACAGAAGAGCCGATTACATCTTGAATTACTTCTGTAGAACCAGAGGCTGGCACCCACTCAGTTCCATTGTAGAAGTACAAGACTGCTGCTGTTGTATCAAAGTATATTTGACCTGCTACTGGGCTTGACGGCGCAGTGCTGAGGTTTTGGATTCTGGCATTTAAAAGCTCATTCTTATTGAGATTTATGCCAGTTACGAATAATCTTGCCATTTTTTCTCCTTACGACAGGTACGCTGTCCCTGAAAATGGTTGAGCCATTGTCAGTGTTATTTGATTGATACTATTATAATCTATCCCAGTTTCCAATATGTCTCCAGCGCTTGTTTTGACTGTGACATTTGGATAGAATCCCATATTATGTGTAATTGCTACTGAATATACTCCAGCCACTGGCCCTTGAACCTGGCCTATCTCCCAAGAATACGAAAATGCAAAATCTGTTGGTTCTTGAAAAAGTGTAATTATTGTAGCGCCAGACCAAGTTGTGTCAGATAGTTTTGGTCCATAAAATTCGGTGCTTGCTGTGTTATAGTAAAAGTCGCCAGTTAATCCTAAATTGCTTGACGGGGCTCCAGAGCCATTCAATATTGTCCTACCTCTTGGTCCTTGTGGTCCTGGAGTGGATATTACTACTGAATTTTCTGTTTGATTGACTACTACAACATTTTCTGTCATATTGTAACCGTTCTATTGAGCGTTATATACCCACCAAGTAATTTAGTCTTAACCAAATTTGAATCTGTGATTATTAAATCATAGATAGACTTTGGATAGAATAATTTCTTTGTTTGAGTAGGAGTCATTCGAACGGTTACTTTTCCTAGTGAGCCATCGATTGTAATTCCACCACTAGGAGATGTTAGAGTAAAAGCAAGCTTTTGAGCAGTTCCGTCACGGACCTGCATTTTGGCGGTAGCGCCAGTTAGATCTATGACTGCGTCATTTGGATCTTTATATTCTACTACAAATGTGAAAGTAGTATCTTGGTCTACTTCCCAATTTTTTTGTCCTGCCATTTACGAAAATCTCCTAAATAGGAAAACTCCTATGCTTATTTTAGCACAGGAGTCGTCCTAATATACTTCTTGAATTATGCCTTTTTTGTAAAGCCAAATGAAGTCTCATTTGGATTTAGTGCCTTCAAAATAACAGGCAAGCATGCTGCTATACCACCCTTGATTAAATCTCCTGGGTCAGTGTTGCCAGTCATGTATAGAGCAATGGCTGCGCCAAGGAAATGGCGACCATAGCTTGCTAACGCTGCTAGAATTTTCTCTTGCATTGTTACCTTTCCATCATTATTAAGATCTTCTTTCATAAAGACCTCCTTATTCTGGGCACGGTGCCCAGGAATTTAGGGTTTCCCCTAATATTAATTATACTACTAAGCTGAAATATCCACAATCTCGCAGTTTCCGTCTGAGGTACATGCGAGTGTTTGTGTTCCGCTTGTTCCATCTTCTGTTTCGTAGAAAGATAGATCTTCCCAACGAATTGAAGACGGCATCTTAGCAAGTAGTTCTAGATATTCACTTTCAGTTACTTCTTGATATGGAGCTTGCTTATAAGAATGATCAGAATGCGGCAGGAATGAAATACCTGATACCTCATCAAAATGCTTATATACCCAAGCACCAACTTCCATCCATTCATCTTCTTTTACAGATACTGTAATAGATGGCTTATGCTCACACCATTCACGCTGATATACGAGCCATGTATTCAAATGATCAATTGCAGTTAAATCATTACGAACAATAGCACCGTTAGGAGCCTTTACTGGGAATGAGAATACATAAGTATCGTTTGGCTTCATGAAATCATCTTCCACTGGAATTCCGACTTCTTTTAGGAATGTTGATAGAGGATCTTTCTTGTCTCCACGAACTGTACGAATATAATATTCTGAATGCCATGGGTGCATACCTGAAGATACGCCAGTCAACTGTGAAACAGTTCCTGATGGCTTAACACAGGTAATTGCAGCAGACTCATTGATTCCAATGTTTGCTGCTTCTTGCTTATTTGTCTCTCTAGCAAGATCACGAGACTTGCTTAAGAATTTTCCTAACTTATCAAGGTCTTCTTTGCCAGACATAAAAGTATGTCCAAATTGACCTGTGATTGAAACTCCAAGAAGTCGCTCTTCTTCTGTGTTGTCTTTCCAAATCTTACGAAGATACTTAAAGTCTGTAAGTGTGGATTGCCAAGTTCCAAGAATGGTTGCTAGCTTTATCTTATTTTCAATGTCTTTTAGACTATCGTTCTCACGAATTACAACTTCGGATAGATTACAGAACTGATAAGGTCTAAGGATAATTTCTGAGCATGGGTTAGTTCCATAGTGGATTTCTGGATCTCTCCGCCCCCATCTTGCTGCCTGCTTCTGAGCAGCAGCCACATTGTATATACCACGTTCCCCTGATTTTGAATCATATAAATTCTTCCATTCAGCAATAAACTGCTCCATGTCTGGTTTGCGAGAATATGCTACTGAGTTATTTGATAATGCACGTTGAGAGTTGTTTTCCCACCAGTTTCCTGATTTTGCTGCTGCCATCTCAATGTCATTAATGTTTGAAAGCGAGATCATTGCAGAGCGACGAACTCCGCCAACGACAACGATTTCACCAATCTTACACATAATATCATGCGCTTCAATAGGTTTCAATTGACGACCTGCTGCAGTTTTAAACTTTGCAATTGTAAAGTCAAAAAGATTAATCAACGGTTGTGGCCCTGAAGAGCGACCTCCCATTGTCTTAAGACGAGCACCTGCTGGGCGAAGCTTTGATACATCAATTGCTGGAATCTGTCCTGCCCAAAGCATTGCAAGAAGTTCACGATAAGCCTTAGCCCACCCAGTCTTTGAATCTTCAACTACAATAACAGTTGTTGATTTTTCAAATGATTCTGGGACGGCAGGAAGCTTGTTAACATACTTGTATTCAACAGAGAATCCAACACCAGTTCCACACATCAAGATATACATTGTTTCATCAAATGATCGTGGATTATCTACTGGAACAAATGAGCAGTTGTATCCTGCAACATGGTCTCTGTCAAGAGCAGCACCTGCAGTCATTACTGCTCTCATTGAAGGCATTACATTACGATTATAAACAGCATCCTTAAGTTCAGCAACAAGTTTTTCATCTGGGGTATATCCGTGATTCTTTCCGAGATGATTCAACATGAAATCAAAATAACGATCTACTGTTTCTCCCCATGTTTCACGACGATTCTCTTCTGGCATCCATCTTGCATATCTGGACAACGCAATAAAATTCTCGTATGGGTTTTCAATAACTTTCGACATATAACACCTTTTCTCCGCCTTTTTACGGTTAATTTAAAAATAGATAGATTCCAATTCTAGCAAACTTTATTTATAGAGGGAAGGGGTTTAAGAAAACTTTTTAAATATGTGATCAAAGGCATTATTAGTCAACCGATTCCAATTATATTCTTCATGAATCTTAGTTGACTGAGCATAGTAATATCCAGAATATGCTTTAAAGTTAATAGCAACATCTCTCATAAGTTCAAGTAGATGTTTATAGTTTGGTTCGTAAACTTTTCCTTCATGTGGAAATGGCCAGGGTGAATCTATAAGTTCTGATTTAAGTTTTAATGGTCCAATATATTTTTCATAATGTGCCCAAGCATCTACACAAATTGTTGGCATACCAGTAGCTAATGCTTGTAATGGAATAAATCCAAATCCTTCACCATATGATGGATAGACTAATACATCATGATCATGATATACTTTAACTAATTCTTCTGTTGTCATATCTTTATCTATTATATATATATTATTATATACTTTATTTGGTAAACCTAATATATTCTTATCTATATAATTATTATATATTCTAGTAGTATTATGATTATATACTTTAAGTGTTAAAGAATATCTCGGATCATCACCAAAAAGTTTCGCAAAAGCATCAACAACCATTTGGCCCGCCTTCCGTGGCGCTGGCTCGCCAACATGCAAAAACTTTATAACATCACTTTCACGACGGCGGCGGGGCGTCCAAATAGGATCAATACCATGTGGATAAACACGAACATCTTTGTATCCTGCATCTGCAAAAACATTAGCACACCAATCAGATGTTGTCCATATCTCATCAACTAAACCAAGCATTTCACGCCATTTTTCTGGCACAACAGTTGATTCCCATGGAGTATAACTAATCTGATATTGATTTCTATGTAATTTGAAAAAGTTAGGTTGAGAAAAATTTAATTGAACTGGTGCTTTCGGGTATTGAAAACCAACTTCATGTCCCAATTCTTTTAACGAATTAACTATTTTTGTGCCAGCATGACCATATCCATTATTGGATTTCATATTTACGACTGGTGTTGAAAATGATATTTGCATTTTATTTTCTGGTCAACTGGCTTGACACGATTTGTCAAACAATGCTACTATTATAGTTCGTTATCTCTAAAGGAGGAAACCCCAATGGAGAATATAAAACAAAAGCTGAGCGATGTTGCTCACAGTTGGACTGTTATAGGAATGATAACATTGTTTCTATTCGGTGTCCAGCCTGAATCAATGCCCGTCGCAAAAGCTTTAGTTACTAAACCAGAAACGGTTAAGGAACAAAAACTACAAGCAAAACAACTGAAGAAAGAAACGCTGGAAAAATTCAGCAACGCTGTTTACAAACCTTCAGAGATGCTTACAGATCGTGAGTTGCTGCAACTTCTCAAGGCTGTAGGATTTGAAGGACAAGCTCTTAAAATGGCTTGGGCAGTAGCCAAGAAGGAGTCCAATGGACGACCAATGGCCTACAACGGTAACAGGAATACTGGAGACAGTTCCTACGGAATTTTTCAGATCAATATGCTAGGAAACCTTGGTGTAGATCGTAAAGAGAAATTCGAACTGCGGTCAAATGTACTACTGTTTGATCCAGTAATTAACGCAGAGATAACGTATTATATGACCGATGGCGGTAAGGATTGGTCATCATGGAAAGGCTTGACGCCAGCCACGAAGGCGTGGTTACAGAAATTTCCAAGTAGTTAGGAGATAAATTGCGGATACAGATTGTGTCCAAATATTTAACCCTTGCAGAAGAGGGCCTTGTGTCAAAAGTGGATTGCCCACTAGACCAAGGCCTTCTAATGCCTAATCAAGATATTAATGATAAAATTTACCTATACTGTCTTTCTTGTGAATACAAAAAAGAAATAGGATTGGATTTGTATGGAAGAATGGAAGAAGCCGTCGGAAGAAACTGACGGCGGAACAATAAAAGAAACAGACCAAATGGGTCGTGAAAAATTCTGGGAAGATATAGGTAGACCATGACTGAAGAAAACAAAGAAGATCTTGCACAAAACCTAGATATGGTTAATTATATTATGCTCCATCGTATTTATGATGTAATGACCATTATTGCCAGCAAATTAGTAGGGGCGGAAGAAGTAGATAAGATGATTAAATATCATGACCAAGGATATTTATTGGGTCCCGCTCCATCTTATACCCCACAGGAAGAAAATGAATAAGTTATATATCGATCAAATAGTTCGGTATATGAACAGTGCTCGTTTAGAATTTCAAAATTACTATGATGATGTTGCTATG
>Ga0209972_10002992_pt1 | contig 13473 bp, 9 predicted proteins | sample NOAtaG_7_FD_187302 | JGI IMG/M metagenome (GOLD analysis project Ga0209972, IMG submission 187302) | Freshwater lake microbial communities from Lake Erie, under a cyanobacterial bloom - NOAA_Erie_Diel1S_2200h metaG (SPAdes) (version 2) | ecosystem: Environmental > Aquatic > Freshwater > Lake ... | reverse complement strand
ATCGGGACGATCCGCCGTGGTGCAACTGGATGCTTGGAATTGGGAGGATGCCTGCGTCAAAGCAGCCGATGGGATGTTTGTGCAATGGCCCTCCATGAGCAACAGCACCGGACCTCGAGCCCCCAGCGCCGAGGAACAAAACATAGCCCGCAGCCTCACCCTGGGCTCGTTGGAACAATACCTCAACGAGGCCCGAGACTACCACCTCCAAAACCCAAGCAACGACCCCTCCGGTAATCAGCGACCTATCAACCTCAAACTGGCCTCCGCCAGCGGGTTATGGAACGGCCAAACCAAGGTCTTTGTTCGGGTTGGGGATGCCAAAGGGATGGTGGCCGCTGTTGAATTTTTTGCGCGTTGGGACCTCAAACCTGTTTTGGTTGGGGCCGAAGAAGCCGATCAAATTCAAGATTGGTTGGCCGCCCAAAAAATCGATTTGATTCTGCCCAAAGTACACCGACTTCCGAACCGTGACGGGGATCCCGTGTACTCGGCCTACGATGCTCCGGCCCGTTTGGCCCGTGCCGGCGTTCGCTTTGGGTTCAGCATGGAAGGGGCTTGGAATCAGCGGAATTTACCATACCAAGCCGGTCACGCTGTTGGTTTTGGATTGGATTCCCTGCGGGCCCTTCAAGCCCTGACCCTGGATGCTGCCCGCATTTTGGGCATCGACCGCCGGTATGGTAGCCTCGAAGTGGGCAAAAGCGCCACCCTCTTCCTGTCCGCGGGGGATGCCTTGGACATGAGAGGAAACAATCCGACCCATGCCTTTGTCGATGGCCGCCGGGTGAACCTGGACGATAAACAAAAAGTGCTTTACCGCAAATTCAGCGAGAAATACGAGTTACCAGCCCGCTAAGGATGGTGGTATTTGAGGCGCGGGGCGCCCTTTTAGGCAACTTCTGCGAACATGGCTTGAAGCCGCTCCGCGATCGCATCGGCGCTGTGCCCCTCAATACCACTCCTCTCAATGAGTTGAATCAATTGACCCCCTTTGAACAAAGCAATGCAGGGGGAAGATGGAGGGTAAGGCAAAAAATGCGTTCGCATTTCGTCGACGGCATCGGTCTCCATACCCGCAAAAACCGTTACCCGTGCTTTGGGAGCGGAGGCATGTTCCAAGGCTTTGCGGATACCAGGACGGGCATTGGCCGCCGCACATCCGCAGACTGAATTCACCACGACCAAGGCAAGGTCATCTTTGCGATTCACAAAATCCTGAACCTGCTCAGGGGTTCGTAGTTCTTCAAAACCAAGGTCGGTGAGTTCTCTGCGCATAGGCGCCACCATAAATTCGGGATAAGGCATGGTATAACTGTTTTTGGGTTAAAGGAAGAAGACCCATCGCCCCGGCGGGGTAACCCAGTCTTCGAACGCAAAAATACAACGCACCCACCGCGGGCATCGTATATTTGCGGCCCAAACCAAAAACTATGGAAAGCGCTGTTGCTCAATACAAAGTCAAAGACATTGCCCTCGCCGAATGGGGTCGCAAAGAAATTCGTCTGGCCGAAGCCGAAATGCCGGGCCTGATGGCATTGCGTGAAGAATTCGGTCCTACCCAGCCCCTTAAGGGTGCCCGCATTGCAGGTTGCCTGCACATGACCATTCAGACGGCCGTTTTGATCGAAACCCTCAAGGAACTCGGTGCCGAAGTCAGCTGGTCCTCCTGCAATATTTTTTCGACCCAGGACCACGCCGCTGCCGCCATCGCTGCCGCCGGGATCCCGGTCTACGCTTGGAAGGGCATGACCGAAGAAGAATACGAGTGGTGCATTGAACAAACCCTGCACGCTTTTGAGGGCGGACAGCCCCTGAACATGATCCTGGACGACGGAGGAGATTTGACCAATGTGGTGTTGGATCGTTACCCCGAAATGGTCGCCAACATCCGTGGTATCTCCGAAGAAACCACCACCGGTGTAGCCCGCCTCTACAAGCGGATGCGTGAAGGCACCCTGCCGGTTCCCGCCATTAATGTGAACGATTCCGTTACCAAATCCAAATTTGACAACAAGTACGGTTGTCGCGAATCGGCCGTTGATGCGATCCGTCGTGCAACCGATGTTATGATGGCTGGCAAAGTAGCCGTCGTCTGTGGTTACGGAGATGTCGGCAAAGGAACCGCCGAAAGTCTTCGCGGCGCCGGTGCTCGTGTTATTGTTACAGAGATTGATCCTATCTGCGCTTTGCAAGCCGCCATGGACGGTTATCAGGTTCAACGCTTGGATAGTGTTATCGATCGCGTTGATATGGTTGTCACGGCCACTGGAAATTGTAACATCGTGACCGATAGGCACTTTCGCAAGATGAAAGACAAAACCATTGTCTGCAACATCGGTCACTTTGATAACGAAATTGACATGGCTTGGTTAAACAAAAATCATGGCGACTCCAAATACACGGTCAAGCCGCAGGTCGATGTTTATACCATTGAGGGTCGCGAGATCATCATTCTAGCCGAAGGTCGCTTGGTCAACCTTGGTTGCGCCATGGGACACCCAAGCTTTGTGATGTCCAACTCGTTTACCAATCAAACCTTGGCTCAAATGGAATTGTGGAGCAATTCCGGAAATTACAGCAACCAGGTGTATGTCCTCCCCAAGCATCTCGACGAAAAGGTCGCTGCCCTGCACCTTTCGAAGGTCGGCGCCGAACTGGAAACCCTGAGCAACGAACAAGCCGATTATATCGGGGTCGGCCTTAACGGTCCTTTCAAAACCGAAATGTACCGCTACTAGGCAGAGGGCGTTGGTTGTTGACGGATCCCCACAGGGGAGATTCGGCGATCAACGACCGCGATGCCCATGAGCGACCGCGATGCCAGTGGCGACCGCGATTACGCTAGAAAATCAAAAGGGCTGCCTTCGGGCAGCCCTTTTTGTTGGCCGACTAGGTCTCGAACCTAGACTCTTCTGAACCAAAATCAGACGTGTTGCCAATTACACCATCGGCCAGCTTGGTCCCCGTTTTGACAGACTCAGAGGCTTTTAGGGGCCGTCAAGGTCCGTAAACGGAGGGCAAATATAGCCCGATTCAAGGCATTTATCCCTATTTTCGGGGCTAAATTGAAGAGAAATGAGCTACCAGAAAATTAACAACCTCTTGGGATGGTTGGTTTTTGCCTTTGCGACGGCTGTTTACACCCTCACCCTGGAACCAACCACTTCCTTTTGGGACTGCGGTGAATTTATTTCGGCCTGTTTCAAATTGCAGGTTATGCACCCCCCCGGGGCGCCTTTCTTTATGCTGACGGGCCGCCTTTTTACGCTATTGGCCGGTAGCCCCGAAAACGTCGCTTGGTCGGTCAACTTTTTGAGCGGACTCACCTCGGGGTTCACCATTCTCTTTTTGTTTTGGACGATTACGGCTCTGGGCCGAAAAATGGTCGAAAAAGAGCAACAAAGCCTTACCGGTTCCTCCCTTTGGTTGGTGATGGGTTCCGGCTTGGTGGGTGCTCTGGCTTATACTTTTTCGGACTCCTTTTGGTTCTCAGCCGTCGAAGGTGAAGTTTATGCGTATTCATCTTTCTTCACAGCGGTTGTTTTCTGGGCCGTCTTGAAATGGGAGCGCGTTGCCGATGAGCCCTATGCCGATCGTTGGCTATTATTGATTGCCTATTTGATGGGCCTGTCCATCGGTGTCCACTTGCTGAACTTGTTGGCGATTCCGGCGATTTGCTTGGTAGTCTACCTGCGCCATAACACACCCACACCGCGCGGTGTTGTTGTGAGTCTTCTGGGGTCGGTCGGTGTGCTGGCCTTGGTTCAGTACGGAATTATCCCAGGATTGCCCACCCTAGCCTCCAAGTTTGAGCTCCTAGCCGTCAATAGCATGGGGCTGCCTTTTGGATCTGGAAACTGGGCTTTTGCCCTTCTTTTTGTGGGTGGCCTGGCTTGGGGTATCGCCCATACCCACCGCACAGGCAGAGTCCTTTTGAACCAACTCTTGCTGGGTACCGCCTTCGTAGTCATCGGGTATTCTTCCTACAGCATGATTGTGATCCGCTCCCATGCCGATCCCTCGATCAACATGAACAAACCATCGGATATTTTTTCGTTGTTATCCTATATCAACCGTGAACAATACGGCGATCGCCCTTTGTTAACGGGGCCTTATTTCACCGCCGAAGTGGTAGACCAAGAAGAAGGACCCATGAAATACCGCAAAGGGCCCAACAACTATGTCGAAGCCGGTCGCGACATTATTCCGATTTACGATCCAACTCAAAACACCTTTTTGCCCAGGGCCTACAAACGCGCTGGTACCCAGCAGCGGCATATTGATTTTTACAAATCCTGGCTTGATTTGAAAGATGGCGAAAAGCCCCGCTTCTCCGACAACATGAATTTCTTGTTCACCTACCAGTTAGGGCACATGTACATGCGTTATTTCCTTTGGAATTTTGTGGGACGTCAAAACGACATTCAGGGACACGGTCGGGATTTTGAAAAAGGGAACTGGATTAGTGGAATTGAGGCCCTGGATGAATCCCGCGTTGGACCCTCGGCCAAACTGCCCGCGCATCGCAAAGGCAACAAAGCCCGCAATACGTATTTTGGATTGCCCCTCCTGCTAGGCCTGCTTGGTCTTTGGTATCATTTCAAGAAAGCCAAAGGAGATGCCTGGACCGTTTTTCTGCTCTTCTTACTGACCGGGATCGCCATTGTTATCTACCTGAATTTTGAGCCATTGCAACCGCGCGAACGGGACTACGCCTATGTTGGTTCGTTCTATGCGTTCGCCATTTGGATCGGACTGGGTGTCATGGCGCTGGGTCGTTTGGTTGGGAGCCGATTGAGCCCTGCCCTTGCGGCACCGTTGGCAGTTGTTGCTGGTCTAGGGATTCCCGCCATCATGGGCGCTCAGAACTGGGATGACCATGATCGTTCTGGTAAATTCACCGCCCGGGATATCGCCGTGAATTATTTGGAATCCTGCCCGCCCAATGCAATTCTCTTTACCATGGGCGATAACGATACCTATCCTTTGTGGTATGCTCAAGAAGTCGAAGGAATCCGCTCCGATGTGCGTGTTGTTAACCTGAGTTTGTTGGGAACGGATTGGTATATTGACCATCTGCGTAAGAGCATGAACCAAAGCGAGGCCATCCCCCTGAGCATCGCCCAAGACAAAATCGCTATGGGCACTCGGGATTACCTGCCGTTTTTTGACCGCAAGCTCCAAGGTTACTACGACCTAGAGCAATTGGTTCAATTCATGGCAAGCGACGATCCTTCGGCTAAACTCCCAACACAGAGCGGGACCATGATCAATTATTTCCCTACTCAGAACTTTTCGCTGCCAGTGAATCTTCAAAACGCCATGGCGCAGGGGGCTGTTACAACATCGGACTCATCCCGTGCCCCTCAAAGTATCGAATGGACCTTTGCCCGCAACGGAGTCATGAAGAATGACTTGATTATCATGGACTTGTTAGCTCAGAATCGCTGGAAAAGGCCGGTTTGCTGGACGGTTTCTATGGGTTCCGAACAATACCTAGGACTCGAAGATTATTTCCGACTAGAGGGCTTGGTCTATCGCCTGACTCCGTTCCGAGTTCCTGCCAATCAAGGCATGCCATCCCAAACCGCCGTGGATATCATGCTTGAAAATTTCACCAAGAAATTCCGCTGGGGTCGGATGAAGGAGGAAATTTACATTGACCCTGAAACCAACCGTATGACCATCAACCTGCGTAGCAATGCGATGCGCTTGGTTGAGAATCTTCTTTTGACTGGCCGGAACGAGGATGCCATTCGGGTTCTGGATTTGTGCGATACCGAAATGCCCAACCACAAAATCACCTACCTCCCCTACAATTATCAGATGGTAGAGTTTTATCACCGAGCGGGCGCTCCAGCCAAGGCCAATCGCCTGGCCAAGGAGTTTTTTGACACCTACGAATCCGAAGCGATTTATTTTGCTTCGCTACGAGGTGAACAACGAAGCTTCTACGAACGGGATGAACAAGCCGCCAGGGCGGTGATGAATGAAATGGTCCGCTTGTCGCAAAGTTTTGGTCAAGGTTCCTTGGCCGAAGGTTTCCAGAAGCGCCTTACAGCCTTGGGCTCCTAGATCCTTATGATCAGAGACCGAGGGTACAGGGGCCGTAGCGGGGGAGGTTTTAAATCCTCGGCCGATCTGCGCCCAGGGGTGCATGCTGTCGAAGTTCTCTTGGATTCAGGCCAAGAAATCAATCGCATATGGGTTCAGCGTGGCAAAAAGGATCCGGCTGTGCTCGGTTTGCTTCGCGAAGCCCGTCAACGCTTGGTGCCCGTTCAGGAAGTTCCACCCGAGAAATTGCAACAGCTGTGTCCCGGCAATCATCAAGGAATTGTGGCCCAAGCATCGCCCATTGCGTACCATGCCCTGGAGGAATGGGTCCAATCGGCCTTTGACCAAGGGCAGTCTCCGCTTTTGGTGGTCAGCGATGGGATCACGGATGTCCGCAATTTGGGGGCCCTGGCCCGATCCGCTTGGTGCTTGGGAGCGGATGCTTTATTGATTCCCGGCCTGGACAATGCCCAAGTCACGCCCGATGCCATCAAAGCCAGCGCGGGTGCCTTGGAATTGTTACCGGTTTGCCGAACCCTTTCCTTGCCAGATGCCCTGCGTTACCTAGCCAATAGCGGATTCCGAATTATGGGAGCCAGCGAAAAAGGCAAAGACTTGGGCCGTGACCAAGATCTTTCAGGACCCTTGGCTTTGGTTTTGGGAGCCGAAGACCAGGGACTCAGCCCGGATACCCTTCGGCGCTGCGATGCCTTGCTTCGTATACCGATGCCGGCTCGAGCCCGGTCGATCGGTTCATTGAATGTTTCGGTGGCCGGTGGCATCCTACTCTTTGAGTGCCATTTGCAAAGAAGCCGTACCTAATCCAAGTTTCCGGAATCCAATGCCGGCCTCCATCGAATCCTTTCTCGTCCCGCCCTTTTTACGCAAAGGCGACACTGTTGGCTTGGTCGCGCCTTCGAGAGGCGTTGAATACGATCAAATCAGGGCATGGGTTGAATGGATGGAACGCCGAGGCTTCGAAGTCGAAGTCGGACTTAGCATTGGCCAATTCAAACACCAATTGGCCGGAACGGATGAAGAAAGAGCAGCTGATCTTCAGGGCTTTCTGAATCGTACCGATATAGCGGCCCTTTTTATGGCCCGCGGTGGCTACGGGGCGGCACGGATTTTGGACCTGGTGGATTGGTCGGCCCTTCGCCGTTCTCCCAAATGGCTTTGTGGTTACAGCGATTCCACAGCCATTCTGAATCATGCACTGGCCCATACCGGGGTTGCCGGCCTCCACGGCCCCATGCCCTTTCAATTCAACACCACCGAATGGGGAATCCAAAGCTGGGAGCTCACCTTGGCCCTGCTGGAGGGAGGTTTCCGCCAACCTGGTATCCCCTACATTGCCTTTGCCAACCAAGCAGAATCACTTCAGGCTCCTAGCATACCTAGCGGTCAAAACCAACCAACGGCCCCCATGTTTGGCTGGCCGACTGGCAAACCATCCTCCAACACCGTGGAAGGCTACCTCTATGGGGGAAATTTATCGGTGATCTATAGTTTGTTAGGATCCAATTCCTTGCCTGTCCACCGTGACCTCATCCTTTTGGCCGAAGACATTGATGAATACCGCTACCATCTGGATCGCATGTGGTTGGCCTTGCGGCGTAGCGGCCATCTCGACAAGGTCAAAGCTATTTTGTTGGGTGATTTTACCGACATCAAGGACCATTCCGTACCCCATGGCCAGGAACCGATCGGTATTGCCTACGAACGAACCCAGAACCTCGGCGTGCCGGTCTTGTTTGGGTTGCCCTTTGGGCATGGCCTGCGAAATTTCCCATTGCCCCTGGGCGTTAAGGTCCGCATCAACCCTCAAGGGTTGTATTTGTTGAATTCCTAAAAAAGGGCTTAAAGAACAGGGTTGACCTCTGGCTCCAAGTCAATCCCAAATTCCATCGCAACGGATGAGCGAATATCCTGCGCCAACTGCCACAAGTCTTCGCCTTTCCCGCCACCGTAATGGACTAGAACCAAGGCATGGGATTCAGATACCCCAATCGCACCCCGTCGATGCCCTTTCCATCCGCATTGCTCAATCAACCAAGCGGCCGATGTTTTGAACTCGATCCTGGTATCGTTCTCTGTTTTGGGAGCAAACAAAGGCATGTTTGGATGCAAATTCTTCAAAGATTCAGCCTGCTCCTTGGTCAAAATCGGATTCTTGAAAAAACTTCCGGCATTGCCTATCAGCGCCGGGTCAGGCAGTTTGGACCGACGAATGTCCGCAACGGCCTTGGCAATTTCATCGGAACTTGGATGATACACCGCAGCCTGATCCATCGACTTTTCAAATCGAAGTTTTAGATCCTGGTATTCCAAGCGAGGCCTGGGTTGGGTGCTCAAAAGGTAACGAACCCTGGTGATCACAAAATTGTTTTTGAGCTCCTGTTTGAAAATAGAATTTCGATAACCAAAGGCACAAGTTTCCTTGGAGTAGGAAATGGGCGGGCCGTTCAAAGGCAGGCCGCTCAAACTATCAAAACAATCCCCCTGCTCCACACCATAGGCACCAATGTTCTGAATGGGCGCAGCACCTACTGAACCCGGTATCAATGCCAGGTTTTCCAAACCCCACCAACCTTTTTGGGTCGTATAGGTCACGAGGTCATGCCAACTCACACCGGCCCCCGCCTCCACCAAGACCTGGTTGCGACCGGTTTCATGGTATTCTAGGCCGCCAAAAGCCAGGCGGATCACAGCGCCTTTGTAATCACCGCAAAACAAAACATTGCTACCTCCACCCAAAAACATAAATGTTCCTTGGGTGAGTTCTTCGGCCGTTTCAATCGCCCTTGGTAATTCGTCCTCCTGCTCTACCTCCAAAAAATAGGTCGACCTCACCCCCAGACCAAAGGTGTTGTAACGACTTAAATCGTGATTCTTGTAAATTTTCAAGGCTTGTATAACAAATGATCCATAAAAAAACCGCCCCCGAGTGGGGGCGGTTTCCTAAACAAAAGGATGTATTAGCAAAAGGACGAATTAGTGCTTAACCATGACACGCTGGCGGGCAATGCCGGCCTCGGTCAACATTTCGAGGGTATAGGTTCCGTTCGGAAGCATCGAAATATCCAGGATATGGCGTCCGCCGTTTCCAGTCCAATTCAAACGCTCTTCCAAAACGGTACGACCCGTCAAATCAGTCATCACCAAGCGGGTCTTGCCCAAATCGCGAGCGGCATTCACCTTGATATTCAACAGGTCCGAACCGGGATTGGGGTAAGCGACTGCAGCCAACATTTCTTGGGGAGCTACATTGGTTCCGGTCGAAGTGCGTCCAAAATTGAGCGACATCCGAGCGGCGTTGCCATTGTTAAACCAATCCGTACTCCGGAACAAAACCGTCGCGAACCAAGGCATCGTCACGGTCTGGTCGTCGATCAAGCTAATATGGTTGGAGCCGTTGTTAGAGAATAAATGCGCCACCAACCAATACTCACCAGGATTGACGATGCGCTCCTGCGGGCTACCACCCAAGGTGGATGGGAAAGGAACCGTCACACGACCTCTGGAAATATCTGCAGCGGTCAATGTATACAAGTCGGTCTCGAGAACGACCGAGGCTGTTCCGCCTGGTAACCCAGAGGTTGCATCCCCCGTTTCCAGGGTGAAATAGATCAAACCACCCGCTTGGGATGTTGACGTTCCGCTATTGACCAATCGGGCAGTGGCCGAAGTCACGGTATCCGTACTGACCAACTGACAAATATTAGCAATTTTGATGTCGTAGACTGCAGGATTTCCTACAAAATTCCGGGTTCCAAAAGTCAACTGCGAAGCAGGAAAGCTCACATTGAGGGCCAGCATCGTATCGGTCAATTCGAACTGACGCGAAGCCGTGTTGTTGGCCGTCGAATCCATGGTAACAGAATCAAAGGTCAGGCTGTAATTGGCCCGTGTAAATTTGAGGAGATTGGGCGTATAGGTTGTCGAGATGCTCAACAAGGTATCCGTGAATGGATCCAACGACGGCAGAACAGCCGATGTGCCCGTAAAAAGAGGCGTTCCTGGGGCCGTTGTATCAATCACAGAAACCTGCAATCGAACATTGTTACGAACGGTTGATCCGATGTTCGCAACCCTTGCCTGAAACGTCAGCGGGGTTTTGTTCGCATCGGGTACCATTCCGTACTCAATACCGCGGCCTGCAGCGGTATCCGGCAAGAACGCGGTGCCAGAAATCGTCATGTCTACACGAGGAGCCTGCTCGATGGCGATATCGTCCACCATCCAGAAGTAATAGTCTCCGTTGAACAGGAAGGCAATTTTGACACTGTCCTGGCCTCCGATATAAGGAGATACATTCAGGCGGGTCATGGTGCTACTCGAAGTAGATGAATTCACCGCAATGCTGCTATTGAGGGCCAGCGTATCAGACCAAGTCAAGCCATCATCAGTTGAGAACAAAAGGTAAGTAGCGGCGGCACTTTGGGCGCCACCAGGACCACCGAAGCGGCGGTAATACTGATAGAACGAAAGGTTCACGAAATCGTGGGAGCTCAAATCAACGGAGGGGCTGATCAGCATACCACGATGGGGTGATCCCAAAACGCCGGTACCGGTCGGTGAACCGTTGTTATCCAACCAATCCGAATCAAAAATCATAAAACCGTTGGTGCGGGTTGGGGACTGAATGGCGGTCGTGCCAGCGGCATAAGCGCCTCTGGATCCGGTTCCGCTAGCGGGAAGCGTCGACGTACCCCTGTATTCCCAAACCCCGTTGGTATCGGGGGTATTGCCCGTATTGATTCCACGAAAACCATAATTCAACCAACCACGGGTGCTGGGGTTGGATCCCCCAAAATTCTCGGACCAAATGTTGATCGCCTCGGTCTGAAAGGAGGGATCTGGGTTAACAACCGTTGCAGAAGAAGTCGTGGAGGATTCTCCGAGGCCACTCTCTGCAGACTGCCGCAAGGATGGTGGAGGGGTTGAGCTAAGGCGTGATTGGGTCCAGCCGGTAGCAGGAGCCACCAGCATCAAGGTCCCGAGAAGGTAGGAGCTGAGGTTTTTCATGTGGATTGGGATTACAGAAACTTGGGATTTGGATTGAAACAATAAATCGAGCGGAATAATTAACGAGAGGCTTTGACCATGAGGCGTGAGCCCATAAGGCGTTGACCTGCCCGGATTTCGACCCGATAAACACCCTCTGGAAGGTGGCTCAGTTGGGAGCGGTAAACAACCTCACCTGCCTCCGATGCGATGGATGGACCTTGGTCAATACAACGTCCCTGAAGGTCGTAACACAGCGACTGCAAAACGGCCGGCTGTTCCAAACGAAGGTTCCACTGGAATTCATCCCGGAAAGGATTGGGGTAGGCCTGGGCTGCTGCACCTGTTGTTGCGATTTCCCTCACCGAGGTGGTGCTGGAAAAAAGAGCGGCTACCCCCACGGCGATCCCGTTGGAGTACCAACTACCATCCGTTGGCAGATAAACCATGGAGGCATACCATGGCATAAACGCTTCGTTGCTGAGATCATCCGGAATTCGAATATGATTGGCCCCGGAATTGGAAAACAATTGGGCCGCTGCATAATAAGGACCTGCTGGTAATATTCTTTCTTGGGGCACACCGGCCAAGACCGTCGGAATGGCAATATCCATATAGCCACGAGCAACATCCGCAGCGGTCACCGTGATCAAATCCGATTCAACGAGAACAGGAAATTCAATCGCTGGGGATCCGGCAATTCCATCTGTATCCCGCATGCTCACCGCAATAAGTCCACCAGGGACCGTGGTTGAACGCAGATAAACACGGATACCAGTCACCGTATCCTGAGCACTCAGGTTGATAAGAGATGTTACAATAACACCATCTTCTTCGCCGGTGAAACTGGAGGTGCCCAAGGTACCCAACGATGTAGACGCAGGGTAAAAGGGAGAAATTCGATCCTCCGTAATCAATAACATGGTGGTATCGATGTTGTTCGATGGGGATCCGTCGGTTGAATCCGAAAGAGCTTCGATTCGAAGGGTGTAGGTGCCAACCGGCCTGCCGCTCATGGCCCAATAAGGCGTGGTCTCCAGGGTATCGCGGGCATTGGAGGACATCCCAACAACGGCCGGTGAATTGGCGTTATACAAAGGAGTAGCCCCCTGAAAAGCCCGCGCATTAACCCGAACATTGGGTTGGGTATTCACCCCAAAATTGTGAATGGCTCCTGAAAAAATCAAAGAGTCCTGCAATTGCGATCTGGACATCTGGGCATTAAAGCAAAGACCCACTTTGGGAATGATATCCCAATCTTCCATAACCAAATCGTTGGGGGGCAAGTTGGCAATTTCAACATCATCCAAAGCCCAAAACCAATCCCAAGCGCCCACATAGCGAAAGCGGATCCAAATTTGGGGTTGATTAGCAGCGACCGAGGAGATATTAAGTCTCGTGAGGGTTGAGTTGTTGATGGTGGTATTGCGTGGAATCTGGGTAGATGAGCTGTAAAACGAAACCCAAGACAAAGAATCGTTGCTGACCTCCACCACATGGTCTTCGGCAAAGCGCCGGAAATAATGCCGAAAACTTAACTGAACCCCGCTTTGGCCCACCAAGCTGGTTCCAACTTTTAGAATCAAGTAATCATCCTGGGTATCGGCCGGAAAGGAGTCCGAATTGATCAAAGCAAAGGAACCCCCCGATGTCGAATTGAAGGTTGGACCAAAATTCTGGGAAGTCAAGTTGGGTTCAAGCGCTGAAACCACCTTCCAACGAGCACCTCCGTTGGCATCGTCCAGGATACTCAATCCGGTGGAACCGCTAAAATCAAAGGTCCAAAGGGCCGTGGTACTTTCGGTACCCAACCCAGCAGATGAGCGGCTGGTGGCCTGACTCATCTCTTCGTTGGCCTGTTTTCCAGGATAAGACCGAGGAGTCTCCAGTTGCTGATTTTGGGCTTGGGCCGATGTCAAACCAAGGGCCGCAACGAGGGCCACGGCAAAGGCGGTGGAAAGGAGGAGGTTTTTGGGCATATAAATTCTTTGAATCTGCATTCCTTAATGAATCAGATTACCAAAGTTACGCACCAAAAGCCCTAAAAACGGCCTCTTGACCCTTTTCAGACCGCGTAGCTCTCCATAGGGGGACAGGCACAAACCAAGTTCCGATCCCCGTAAGTATTGTCCACCCGGGCCACCGACGGCCAGAACTTGTTTTGTTCGGACCAAGGGGCCGGATAAACCGCTTCCTGACGACTGTAGGGCCTATTCCAGGTCTCTGCAACCAAAACGCGGGCCGTGTGAGGGGCGTTCTTGAGGGGATTGTCCGCGCGGTCGGCTGCCCCGTTTTCGATGGCTGCGATTTCGCGACGAATAGCCAACATCGCCTCGCAAAAACGATCCAATTCCTCCAGGCTCTCGGACTCCGTCGGTTCCACCATCATCGTCCCGGCCACCGGGAATG
>Ga0209972_10002990_pt1 | contig 13474 bp, 10 predicted proteins | sample NOAtaG_7_FD_187302 | JGI IMG/M metagenome (GOLD analysis project Ga0209972, IMG submission 187302) | Freshwater lake microbial communities from Lake Erie, under a cyanobacterial bloom - NOAA_Erie_Diel1S_2200h metaG (SPAdes) (version 2) | ecosystem: Environmental > Aquatic > Freshwater > Lake ... | reverse complement strand
GAGGAGCTCGGCGCGAGCCACGTCGCGAACTTCAACCTGCCGCGCGTGCACCGGCTCGAGCTGCCGTGGGGCGGCGCGCTCGGCACCGCGCGCGGCCTCGCGCGCATCTACGCGGCGCTCGCGAACGGGGGTGCGCTCGACGGGGTGAAGCTGCTCTCGGACAAGCGCCTGTCGGTCCTCAAGGAGCGCGGCTCGTTCTCGGAGCGCGACCGGGTGCTGCAGCGGCCGATGGGGTGGACCCGCGGCTTCGTGAAGGAAGAACCGGGCGTGTTCGGCACGACCCGCAGCGGCTTCGGGCATCCGGGCGCGGGCGGGGCGCTCGGCTGGTGCGAGCCGGAGCGGGCGCTGGCCATCGCCTACCTGCCGACGAAGATGGCGCACCACGTCCGCTCGCCCCGCGCGCTCACGCTCTGCCGGGCGATCGCGGCGTGCGCGGGCTGAACGGTCAGGGCCCGGAGCGGCCGTAGAAGACCTCGATCGGCGCCGCGATCATGCGGTCGCGAAGACGCCGCTTCTGCACGTGCGGCCACCAGTCGTAGAGCAGCGCCTCGAGCGGACGCCAGAGCGCGACCCAGGCGATGATCACCAGCCCTTCGCGTACGATCTCGCGCCCGCGCCCCGGGCCGAGCAGCGCGCTCAGCTCGGCGAGCGAGAGGAACGCGGCGAGCACCGCGAGGCCCATCACCAGCGCGAACTGCGCGCGGCGGACGTGGTCGCGGAGCGCGTGCACGATGCGCTCGCGCTGCCAGGCGAAGTGGTCGCGGAACGCGGTGGCGATTTCCTCGGGCGTCAGATCGCCCGGCTCGCGCTCGGCGATGAACACCGCGATCTTCACCCGCCGGGCCCGCGGCAGATCCTCGAGGCCGCCGAGGAGGTAGTCGGCCACGTCGTCGTCGAGATCCCGCTCGCGGAACGGCGCGGGATCGTGGAGATCGAAGAGCTGGCGCATGGTCCGCACCCGCACGTCGATGCAGGGCACGCCATGCTCGTGCCGGTAGCGGGGAGGCAGGCCCACGGAGCCTGCCTACGCGCCGATGGGCGGCCCCACCGGCTTCCCGTATGCTCCCGGCCGCGTGACGCAGCCCCTGCACATCGTGGTCGTGACCGGCATGAGCGGCGCGGGGCGAACGAGCGCGCTCCGGGTGCTCGAGGACCTCGGCTACTACTGTGTCGACAATCTGCCGCCGCGCCTTGCGCCGCAGCTCGTCGCGCTGCTCGGCGGCGACATCGCGCGCATCGGGCTCGGCGTGGACGTGCGGACCGGCTCCTTCCTCGTCGGCGCCGCGCAGCTCCTCGACGAGCTGCGCGCCGGCGGCCACACCGCCGAGGTGCTCTTCCTCGACTGCGCCGACGACATGCTGGTGCGGCGCTACAGCGAGAGCCGCCGGCCGCACCCGCTCGCGCCGGGCGGCGACGTGCTCGAGGCGATCGGCCGGGAGCGCGAGCGACTCGCCCCGCTCCGCGCCCGCGCGAGCCGGGTCGTCGACACCTCGCGCCTGAGCGTGCACGAGCTGCGCCGCGTGCTCGTCGAGCACCTCGCGCAGCGCGGCTCGGCCGCGGCGATGCAGGTCCGGATCGTCAGCTTCGGCTTCAAGTACGGCCTGCCGGTCGACGCCGACCTGGTCTTCGACGTGCGCTACCTCGCGAACCCGCACTTCGTGCCCGAGCTGAAGCCGCTCACCGGCCGCGACGCCCCCGTCGCCGAGTTCGTGCTCGGCTCGAGCGAGGCGCAGGAGCTGCTGGCCGACGTGACGCAGCTCCTCGACCGCACGCTGCCCCGCTACGAGCGCGAAGGGAAGGCCTACCTGACCATCGCGATCGGCTGCACCGGCGGACGCCACCGCTCGGTCGCCCTCGCCGAGGAGCTCGGCAAGCGGCTCGGCACCTCGCGGCAGGTCAGCGTCGGCCACCGCGACATCGCGCGCTGAGCGCCGCGGTCGCGGAGAGGGACGGGCGGCCACCGCGTGCCCCGTCGAGCGCCCACGTTTGCTACGCTGCGGCCGTGCGTCGTACCCGGCGGCTCGGTCGCTACCACCTCACCTACCGCATCGCGTTCGGGGGGATGGCGGAGCTGTTCCGTGCGTTCACGTTCGACGAGGAGGGCTTCAAGCGGGACGTCGCGATCAAGCGCCTGCTCCCGCACTACACCGAAGACCGGAACTTCGTCGACATGCTCACCGACGAGTTCAAGCTCACCTCGTACCTCAAGCATCCCAACATCGCGGACGTCTACGAGCTGCTGCAGCTCGAGGACACCCTCGTCATCGCGATGGAGTACGTGGACGGCAAGGACCTCCGCACCGCCATCGAGCGAAGCCGCGAGCAGAAGATCCCCTTCGCCATCGACGACGCGGTGTACGTCATCGCGCGGAGCCTCGAGGGCCTGCACCACGCCCACGTCGCGCGGGACGATCGGGGCGAGCCGCTCCGCATCGTGCACCGCGACTTCAGCCCCTCGAACGTGCTCCTCGCCTACGACGGCGTGGTGAAGCTGTGCGACTTCGGCATCGCCAAGGCGACGCACAACCGCATCCAGACCAAGACCGGGATCATCAAGGGCAAGGTGAAGTACATGTCGCCCGAGCAGGCCTTCGGCCGGAAGCTCGACTGGCGGAGCGACGTGTTCAGCGCGGGCTCGGTGCTCTACGAGCTCGTCACCGGGCAGTCGGCGTTCACCGCGCCGAACGAGGTCGACCTGATCTTCGCGGTGCGTGACGCCTCCCCGGTGCCGGCGCAGGAGATCTCGCCCGAGGTCCCGGCGGAGCTCGCGGCGATCCTCGAGAAGGCGATGACCCGCTCGCGCTCGGCCCGTTACCAGAGCGCGCTCGAGTTCCGCAACGCGCTCCTCACCTTCCTTCGGGCCTACAACCCGTCCTACCGCCGCAACAAGCTCGCGCAGTTCCTCAAGCGCGTGTTCGCCGACGACATCGAGCGCGAGCTGCGGGCCATGGAGGACTACGTCGCCGAGGCCACGCCCGAGCAGCAGCTCGATCTCGGAAGGAACCTCATCGCGAGCGCGCTCGGTCCCGACGCGCCGTTCAGCCGCTTCCATCCGAACCCGACACGCACCGGATCGCGGCCCGAGGAGCCGCCCGCCGCGGAGACCACGCACCGCGGCGACCGCCGCGGCCGCCACACCCAGAAGTCCGACATCGATCCGAACGATCCCATCCACCACGAGAAGACCCAGATCGGCCGGCGGCCTCCCGGCACCTGACCGGCGAGGTGCCGGGGCCGCGCTACCGCCTGCGTCCGCCCGCGCTAGAGAGGCCCGGTGCAGGACGTCGACACGCTGTTCCGCGAGGCGCTGGGCAAGAAGAGCGCGGCCGAGGTGTGGGCCCACCTCGCGCCGCTCCGGGTGCGCCTGACCGAGCGGGAGGTCGCCCTCGCCTGGATGACCCTCGCGCAGGCTTCGCCGCGCGGTCCGCGCATGCCCGAGGACGCGCGGACGGTGCTCGCGGCGCACGGCAGCGACGAAGAGATCGTGGTGGCCACGCTGACCGCCCTCGTGCGGCGTGCCGATGCAGCGGGCCTCGACGCGCCGATCGACGGCGCCGCGGAGCTGAAGGACGGCGTTCGGCTCGGCCGCGCGCTCCTCGGCGGGACGCCCCGGCACCGCGCCGCGCTCTCGGCCGCCCTCGGCAACGCGCTCGCTCGGCTCGGCGACGGCGAGGCGTCGATCGCGCTGCTCGGCGCTGCGGTGCAGCACGATCCCGACGGGCCCTGGCTGAAGGACGTCGTGCTCGCGCACAAGCGCGCCCGCCGCTTCCGCGCGGCGCTCGTGCCGGCGCGCAACGCGGTGAAGCGCTGGCCGTCGGAGCCCGGCCCGAAGATCGAGCTCGCCCTCGCCGCGCTCGGCGCGGGGGAGCCCACCGAGGCCGCCGAGGCGCTGCGCGGTCTGGGTCTGTCGGTGCAGCACGAGGAGGGGGCGCTGCCGCTCGTGGCCGATCTGCCGCCCCTCGCGGTGCGCGTTCCGGTGCGGCCGGCGGCGCATGGTCTATTCGGTGAAAGCGGCGCGGGCTTCGAGACGCTGTGGGTGCAGCCGCTCTCGCCGGTGCACGGCGTGGTGCGGAGCGCCACGGTCGGCGAGGCGATCACCGACTTCGGCGACGTCGTGCTCTTCGACGTCGCGCGGCTCGGCATGGTCCGCCGGCCGGACGGGGAGGGGAGCGCGCCCCTCGTGTCGTTCCTGCTCGTGCTGAGGGCCGGCGACGAGCGCCGCCTGCCCTTCCTCGCCCTCGAGCAGTCCGCGGGGCAGGTCGAGGCGATGCTCGGCGGGCTGCCCGAGGGCTGCGAGCCGATCATGTTCGGCACGCGCATCGAGCGGGTCTGTCCCCGCTGCCTCGCCGGCGAGACGCTGGTGAAGCACGAGCACCTGCCCGCCGAGGAGCAGCGCTTCGTGCTCGGCAAGCTGATCGTCCCCGCGGCCCAGCCGCTCGACGCGGTCGCCGACGCGCTGGCCCGGCAGAAGGGCCCCGGCGTGCTGTTCGCCATCCCCGCGCTCCACGAGGCCCTCGGCCGCACCGCCGAGGCGGGCAAGCACCACAAGAGCTGGGGCGCGATCAGCCGCGGACTCGGCGCGCGCGTGGCGTGAACGGGGCGGCGCGTGGCAGGCTTCGCTGCATGCGCCGCGTGCTCCTCGTGCTCGCCGTCTCCGCGCTCCCCCTCTCAGCCTGGGCCCAGGCCCGCGCCCCTGGCGAGCGCCCGGAGTGCGTGCGGGTCGAGGCGATCGCGCGCTTCGGCGCGATGGCCTACGACCACTGGGTGCACCTCGAGAACGGCTGCGATCGCGCGGTCCGCTGCCGGGTGCGCACCGACGTGAACCCCGAGGTGAGCACGGTCGACCTCGAGTCCGGCGCGCGCCGCGATGTCTCGACCTTCCGCGGCTCGCCGGCCTCGACCTTCGTCGCGACCGTCGACTGCGAGTGAACGTCGCCTACCTCGGGTGACCGAAGATCAGCCCGAGGGCCTCGCGGAGCGATCGGGCCGACGCGACGTCGCGCGCGATGGCGACGTACTCGTGGAATGCGATGACGATCGGGTGGTAGCTCGCGAGCTGCTTGGTGAGCCCGTATTCGACCCGCGCCTTCTCCGGCTCGAAGGTCCCGAAGAGCCGGTCCCACACGATCAGGATGCCGCCGTAGTTCTTGTCGATGTACTCGGGGTTCTTGCCGTGGTGCACACGGTGGTGCGACGGCGTGTTGAAGAGCCACTCGATCGGCGCGGGCAGCCGGTCCACGGCCTCGGTGTGCACCCAGAACTGGAAGATGAGGTTGATCCCCTCGGCGATCAGGATCTGATCGGGGCGGATCCCCAGGAGCGCGAGCGGAGGAAACATCACGAGGCCGAGCCAGGGCGTCCACGGCTGCCGCAGCGCCGTCGAGAAATTGAAGGCCCGGCTCGAGTGGTGGTTCACGTGCGCGGCCCAGAGGACGCGCACGACGTGCTCGAAGCGGTGGTGCCAGTAGTACACGAAGTCCCAGAGGACGATGGCGAGGGCCCACGAGAGGGCCGGTCCGGGCGTGAGGAGCCGGTGCGGATGCAGCCACGACGCGAGGAAGAACCCCACCGCGTGCATCGCGGTCACGAAGACGAGGGAGCCCGCGCCCATCGCGAGGCTCGCCCAGGTGTCCTTCGCGTCGCCGTAGCCGACCACGTCGCGCCCGCCTCGGGCCTGTCGGGCGAGCAGCCAGCGCTCCACGAGCAGCGCCAGCAGGAAGACCGGCGCCGCGTAGAGGGTGGGATCCGGGACGGCGAGGAACTCGTTCAGACCAGCAGCTCCGTGATGGGACCTTGGGCAAGACCCGGGTCGCCGAAACGCTCGAGCGGCGCGCCGCCCTCGGTGCACCCGACGGCCTGCAGGATGGTGGTGAGGACCCGGTTGATTGGCACGTCGAGATCGTGGAACGCGCCGGTGCGGAGCCGGCCCTGACAGCTGCCTGCGAGCAGCCACGGAACGTTGTTTCCGCCGTGGGGCGGCCCATTGCCGAGGTCGTTCAGCCAGACCGCGACGCCGTCCTCGAGCACGGTCCCGGTCGGGGTCTCGTAGCCCGCGAGCCGGTCGAGCAGGTGCCGGAACATCTGGAGCTGCAGGCGATCGACGTCGTGGTGCAGGACCACCGCGTTCGGGATGGGGTCGCCGTCGGCGCCATCCGAGTAGATGCGGTGCGAGATCCAGTGGAAGCGCGGGTAGCGCGTGCCCCCGATCTCGTACTGCGTCTGGTCGTTCCCCTCGCCGACCTGCAGGCAGCCGGCGCGCACGTAACCGCACGCCACCGCGAGGGCCATGACGTCCATGAAGCGGCGCACGACCTCGGGCCGCACGTCGTTCTGCGTCGGGTCGCCGAGCGCGCCCACCTCGCCCGCCCAGCCCGCGGGCAGGGTGTCGCAGGTCAGCACGCCGACCTCCGTCTCGCGGATCGCCTCCCGGTGGGTCTGGAGTCGACGCCGGTCCCACGACGAGAGGTCCGGCGAACGGAGCAGCGCATCGAACTCGTCGCGGAGCAGGTCGTTGGTGCTGAGACGCCGCTCGGCGACGAGCCGCGCGAGCGGGTCGGTCGTCGAGATCCCCATCATGTCGAGGTACACCGCTCCCGGATCGCGTGCCGCCGCGGCGCGGGTTCGTGCGGCCGACCAGGAGAGCCCCGCTCCCACGTACGCCGAGACCGGACCGGCCATCAGCACCATCGGGTCCTGCCCCGGGTGCAGCTCGCGTGCGATGCGCCAGTCCGCCGATTCGCCGAGCGCGTTCGGCTCGTTCGACGGGCCGCCGGTGTTCTGCGCGCCGGTGAGGCACTGCACGAGCGACTCCGAGTGCCCGCAGGCCGGCGTGCCGAAGGGGCGGTTCACCCCCCGCAGCAGGTTGAGGTGCGGCGCGTGCGCCGCGAGCTCGGAGACCGCGCGATCGGCGTCGGTCGTCGTGAGGCTCGCCGACGTGATCGCGCCGGCCGTCCGCGGCCAGAAGCGCTCCGGCTCGTCGCCCCACGCCTGCTGCACGCCGTTGCCCGCGCGCACGAAGAGGGCGAAGGTGGCGCCGATGCCGCCGGCGCGGGCGCGGCGAGGGAAGTGCAGGCTCTCGAGGAGCGGCAGGCCGACGCACAGGCCGCCTGCGCCGACCAGGAAGGCCCGCCGGGAGCCCGTTCGAAACCGGAGGGGAGCGCGAAGGGTCATGGCATCACTCCGCGTTCGGCGCGGGGCCGTCGTAGGGGGCGTTGGGGCGGGTGCGGAAGAGCTCGTCGGTGACGATGGCGAGGACCACGTCGCGGGTGCCGCCGCCCCCGAGCGAGACCTCGCCGCCGCGGCGGATCACCGCGCGCCGCACCGGGCGCTCGGCGAAGAGGAACTCCGCGAGGTGGCGGGCGTAGCAGTCGTGGACCTGCGGCGAGGCCGCAAGGAGGGTGGTCAGCTCGACCGCGTCGTCGTACTCGACCTGGGCCCCGTCGAGCTCGTACGAGGACGCGGTGTCGATGGCGGCCCCGGTCCGGAGCTCGACGACCTGCACGCGGCCGAGCGCGTCGAAGCGCTCGAACGGGTAGCCCAGCGGGTTGATCGTCCGGGCGTGGCAGCTGCCGCACACGCCGGTCGAGGTGTGCGCCTCGATCCGCTCGCGCATCGAGCGTGCGCGGCTGTCGTCGGCCGGAAGCGGAGGCACGCCGTTCGGCGGCGCGGGCAGCTCGGCGCACACGATGCGCCGCGCCACGAACACGCCGCGGTGGATGGGGTCGGTCTCGAGCGACGTCGCGTTCGACGCGAGGAAGCCAGGCATCGTCAGGATCCCCGCCCGCGTCTCGCCGTCGAGGTCGATGCGCTCGAAGGCCTCGCCGGTCGGGCCGGGCTCGTCGTAGAGGCCCGCGATGCGCGCGTCGGCGAACGTGTAGTCGGCCGTGAGGAGCTCCTCGATGCCGAGGTCGCGCTCGAGCACCACGTCGCGCACGAACGCATCGACCTCGCCGACCATGGACGTCCGGTGCGCGGGCGTATACTCGGGGAAGAGTTCGGGGTTCTCGCGGGTGATCTGGCTGTAGCTGGCGGTCGCGAGCAGCAGGTGGTGGAAGCGCAGCAGGGCGACGTCGGCCCGCGGATCCGCGAGCATCCGGGTGGCTTCTGCGCGCACGCCCTCTTCGGTCGCGAGCTCGCCGGCCGCGGCCGCCGCGAGCAGCGCGTCGTCGGGGATGCTGTTCCACAGCGCGAAGGAGAGCCGCGTCGCGATCTCGAAGCCGTCGAGGGCGACGCGCGCTGCGAACGGATCGTCCGTGGCCGAGCGCTCGACGCGGTAGAGGAAGTTCGGCGATTGGAGCATCGTCGCGATCGTCTGCGCGACGCCGGCCTCGAAGGGGCCCAGCGCGGGGTAGTGGGGCGCGGCCGCGCCGAACGCCGCGAGGTACGCTCGCTCCTCGGCCTCGGTGAGCGGTCGACGGTAGGCGCGCAGCCCGAAGCCGCGGACGAAGCCCGCTTCGTCTCCCGCGCTCACGCCCCGCGGCAGGACCCGCGCGAGGGCATCGGGGTCGCCCGCGACCTCGAGCGCGACCCGCTCGGCGGCGTCGCGGTAGTCCTCCCACAGGCTCCCCGTGACGCCGAGCTCCGCCCCCACGTTCTGGAAGATGCCGCTCGTCGTCTCCGGGTCCCACGGCGCGGAGTCGCCGGGCACCGCGTCGAGGTGCAGGAGGTCGCGCGCTGCGTTCTCCCACTGCTCGTGCGAGAGCCGGGGAAAGCGCGAGGCGCCGGCCGAGCGCGTCGTCGTGAGCGGCCCATCGTCGATCTGACCGGTGCAGCCTCCGAGGGACGCGATGGCCAGGAGGCCCGCGCAGGCTGGTCCCGCGTATGCCAGCGCACGCGAGCGAGCGTTCGACCGCATGGCCGAAGAGTAGAGCGGACCTGGCGGGTCCCACAAGCCGACCTCGCGGCGGGGACAGGAAGCCCCCGTCGCCTCCTGCTAGGGTCCGCCCGTGCACGCCACCGCCTCCGCGCCGGGCCCCGAGTCCGCATCCAGCCCGATGGGCCACCGCGAGGCCATCGGCCGCGTCGTCGGCGCCTACCACGATCCCCTGGTCCGGGCGTACTCGTGGGGCCGCTTCAAGATCTTCCGCCAGCGCTTCCTCGAGGAGATCGGGCAGTACCTCCCCGAGCGCGGGCGGGTCCTCGACATCGGGTGCGGCTTCGGCCTCTTCGCCCTCTACTACGCCCAGCGCAGCCGCGGCCGCTCCATCCTCGGTGTGGACCTGTCCGAGGGGCGCATCGCCACCGCGCGCCGCGCCGCAGCCGACCTCGGCCTCGACAACGCACGCTTCGAGATCAGCGACGCGCGCGGCATCGCGAAGCTCGATCCCTTCGACGCGGTGTACGTGCTCGACGTGCTGCACCACGTCCCGCGCGAGGTCGTGCCCGGCCTCATCCGGGCGGTGCACGCCGCGCTGCCGATGGGCGGGGTCTTCGTGGTGAAGGATCTCGACACCCAGCCGGCCTGGCAGCGGGTCTTCGCGCACGCGCTCGATCTCGCGATGTCGCCGAGCTCGCCGCCGCACTACTGGGCGCAGGACGAGCTCGCGGCCGAGCTCGCACGCGCGGGCTTCTCGGTGAAGCGCCACGTGCTGATCGACTACCTGCCCTATCCCCATGTCCTCTTCGTCGCGACGAAGAGCCGGGCCTGACGCGCCCGATCCGCGCGCCGCTTCGGCTATAACGCCGGCGTGCTGACGACCCTGGCCCTCGGGGCGACGCTGCTCTTCGCGTCGCTGCTCCTCGCGGCCCGGCTCTACCCCGAGAGCCGGTCGGAGCGAGGGCTCGCGGCCGCGGTGCTGTGGATCGGCGTGGTCCACGGGGTCGTGCACGCGCTGGGCTGGACGAACACGCTGAGCCCGGCGGCGCTCGCGGCAGGCGTGCTGCTGGCCTCGCTCGCCTTCGCCGGGGCAGCGCTCGGTCCGGCCCGCGCCGAGGCGCCGGGTCTGCGCGGTCGCGAGGAGCTGCTGCGCCGCGCGTTCGCGGTGCTGGCGCTGCCCGGGAGCGCCCTCGTCGAGACGTTTCGGGCTCGGAGCGCGGCCTTCCTCGCGCTGCTCTGGACCTTCGGCATCCTGCTCTGGACCGCGCTGCTCGTCGTGCTCGCCCCGAGCGGCTCGTGGGACGGCCTCTGGTACCACGAGCCGATGGTGGGCTTCGCGCTGCAGGAGCACGGCTTTCGCGTGCTCGCGTTGCCGGTGCATCTCGAGTGGGTGAACGGCTATCCGAGGCTCTCGGAGAACCTGATGCTCTTCGCCTCCGCGTTCGGGGACCGCACCCTGATCGACGGCGTGCCGCACGTCATGGCAGGGGCGATCCTGCTCGCCTTCTTCGTCCTCGCGCGCCGCTTCGGTGCCGTCCGGGCCGACGCCTTGGGCCTCTCGTGTGTGCTCCTGACGGTGCCGGCGGTCGTGCTGCAGCTCCGCAGCACCTACGTCGACCTCTCCGTGCTCGGGACCTTCCTCGCCGCGCTGCACTTCGCCTCGCGCCCGGGCTTCGGCGCGCGCGAGGTGTGGCTCGCGGCGGTGTCGATCGGCCTCGTGGGGCAGACGAAGTCGAGCGCGCTGCTCTACGTCGCGGTGATCGGCCTCTGGGCGCTGGTGTCGGTCGGCCGTGCAGCCCGGAGCCGCGGCCGCCGCGTGCTCCTCCACGCGCTGCCCGCGTTCCTCCTCTCGCTCGCCCTCTTTCTGCCGACCTACGCCCGCAACTGGGCGCTGCACGAGAACCCGATCTGGCCGCTCCGCTACCACTCGGCGCTGCTGCACCTCGACTTCGCCGGGCCGCACGACATCCAGAACATGCAGCTGCCGCTGCCCGCGGTGCTCTCCGAGCTCTTCGCGGTGCCCACGCCGGGACAGGACTACGCCGACACGCGGCGGCACGCCTTCGGCTACGGCCTCACCTACCTGGGTCTGCCGCTCCTGATCGCGGCGTTCTTCTCGTTCGTTCGCCGCTGGGCCGAGCGCCGCAGCGAACCGGGCGAGCCACCGGCTCGACTGATCGCCCTGTTCTTCGTCGGTCTCCTGACCTTCCTCAGCTCGCCCGCGTTCTACTGGGCGCGCTATTCGCTGCCGTTTCCTGCGCTCGGGCTCGTGATGATCGGCGCCTGGCTCGGCCGACGGCCGCGGGGCGTGAGCGGGGAGGGCGCGATGCTGGCGATGTTCCTCGTGAACGCCATCACGCTCGCGTGGGCCGAGCCGCGCTGGGACGTGTCCGTCGCCCGCGCCCTCGATCTGGCGTCGGTGGTGGCCGAGGAGCGGGTCTACGGCGACACGAGCCCGCTGCTCTTCTCCGCCCGCGCGCGCCGCTGGCGCGAGGAACACCTCGGAGCAGGCGATGTCGTCGCCTTCGACGACGACACTGCGTTCATCGGCAACGTGTGGACCGACGGCTTCGCGAACACCGCCCTCTACGTGCCGTTCTCCGGCCGCGAGCCCTACCTCGCGGCGCTCGACGAGGCGAACGTGGTCTGGGTCGCGGTCCGGCGCGGCAGCACCGAGGACTTCGCGCTCGGCAGCGACCCGCGCTGGCGCTTCCAGGAGATGTGCATCAACGACACCCAGCTCTACGTGCGGGTCTCGTTCGATCCCGGGTGAGCCGCGGGCCGCGCCGGGGCCTCCGCCGAGACCGCGTGCGAGAAGCGACGGCCGCAGGCACGCCGACGCGCGTGCTCCACCCATTCGTGCCCGGAACTGGCACAGTCGGGCACGGAACGTTTGTTGCTGGAGGGCCGCGGTTGGGCTTGGCCCGGCTCCCCGTGGAGGCACCGCATGTCCTGTTTCGCGTCTCGGCTCGCGCTCGCTGCTCTGCTCCTCGGCGCCCTGGTCGGCGGCTGCGGCCGAACGCCGCTCGACGGCACCTTCGATCCGCCGCGGGACGCGGGGCGTCCCGACGGTGCGGACGCGCGGGTCGACGGGGGAGACGCAGGAGCCGACGTCCCCTCGGACTGCACGCGCGACGACGAGTGCGACGACGGGTTGTTCTGCACCGGCGAGGAGCGCTGCTCGCCCGACGGGTTCTGCGAGGTCGGCGAGCCACCCCGCTGCGACGATGGGATCGACTGCACCACCGACCGCTGCCTCGAGAGCCGCCGCGCTTGCGAGTCCGTGCCCGACCTCCTCGCCTGCCCCGGCGGCATCTGCGATCCGCTCGCCGGCGGCTGCGTGACCCGCGACTGTGTCACCCCGGCCGACTGCGACGACGGCTTCGTCTGCAACGGAGAGGAGCGATGCGACGCGGGCACCTGCGTCGGGGGCAGCCCGCCACGCTGCGACGACGGCGTCCCGTGCACGCTCGATGAATGCACCGAGGCGGCCGGCGGTTGCGCCACGGTGCCGGTCGACGCGCGCTGCGACGACGGGCGCTTCTGCAACGGCACCGAGGTGTGCAGCGCGACCGGCTGCTCGGCGGGGGAGCCGCCCCGCTGCGACGACATGGACGTCTGCACCACCGACGCCTGCTCCGAGCGGACACCCGGTTGCAGCTTCCTGCCCCGCGACGCCGATGGCGATCTGGCGATCGCGCTCGCATGCGGCGGCGGCGACTGCGACGACACGAACCCTTCCATCGGGCCGAGCGCGGCGGAGAACTGCACGAACCGCCTCGACGACGACTGCAACGGACGCGCGGACTGCAGCGATTCGGCCTGCGCGTCGATCCCGGCTTGTACCGGCTGCAGCAGCGAGGCGTGCGGCGGCGGCGCGGACGAGGACTGCGACGGCGCGATCGACTGCCTCGACAGCGACTGCGCGGCGGATCCCCGCTGCGCCACGGTCTGCGATCCGGCCGAGGCGAACTGCGGCGATGGGCGCGACGAGGACTGCGATCGCTTCACCGACTGCGCCGATCCCGAGTGCTTCGCGCGCCCCGAGTGCACCGTGTGCGCACCCCGCGAGACCGCGTGCACGGACGGCCGTGAGGACGACTGCGATCGCCTCATCGACTGCGCCGACAGCGACTGCTTCGCCGATCCGTCGTGTGAGGTGTGCCTGCCGCGCGAGGTGCGCTGCGGTGATGCGCTCGACGAGGACTGCGACCGCCTCGTCGACTGCCGCGATCCGGACTGCGCAGCCGACCCGCTCTGCCGGATGTGCATGCGCAGCGAGACCGGGCTCTGCGGCAACGGCGCCGACGACGACTGCGACGGTGCGTCGGACTGCGCGGACTCCGACTGCCGCGGCGCTCCCGGCTGCCCGGTCTGCGAGGCCCGCGAGACCTTTTGCTCCGACGGACGCGACGAGGACTGCGACGGTTCGCTCGACTGCGCCGACGCCGACTGCGCCGCCAGCACGCTCTGCTGCGCGCCGACCGGTGCGGAGAGCTGCGGGAACGTGCGCGACGACGACTGCGACGGCCGGCTCGACTGCGTGGACCCCGACTGCACCCGCGATCCGGTCTGCTGCGTGCCGACCGTCGAGAACTGCGCGAACGGGCTGGATGACGACTGCGACGGTCGAACCGACTGCTCCGACTCGGGCTGCGC
>Ga0209972_10002987_pt1 | contig 13481 bp, 6 predicted proteins | sample NOAtaG_7_FD_187302 | JGI IMG/M metagenome (GOLD analysis project Ga0209972, IMG submission 187302) | Freshwater lake microbial communities from Lake Erie, under a cyanobacterial bloom - NOAA_Erie_Diel1S_2200h metaG (SPAdes) (version 2) | ecosystem: Environmental > Aquatic > Freshwater > Lake ... | reverse complement strand
CGCGAGCGCATCACCCGCGCGCACGCCGGCTTTGTCGCCCTTGGCAAGGCCCTCCAGAGCGGCGCGGACGAGATCGACCGGACCGTCGCAGATCGCCTGCTGAGCGCGCTCGCCGGCGGTCCCAAGCTCTCGATCCCCAAGGTTGACCTCTGCACCCGCGTCGAGGGCTTCGGCCGCTACATCCCGCTCGCGAGCAACAAGTTCCTCGCCCGGGCGAACACGCGCTTCATCGTCTACACCGAGCTCGATGGGTTCAGCAGCGAGTTGACCGACGGCGCGTTCGTCACCCGCCTCGCGACCCGCGTGTCCGTCCAGTCCGAGCGCGACGGGATCGATGTCTGGCAGCGCAGCCCCGAGTGGACGGCCGTCGTCGACTCGAGCGACGTGCGCCGCAAGGAGTTCTTCCTCTGCGAGATCGTCCCCGTCAGCGAGTACCTCTCGGTCGGCAGCTATCGCCTGAAGGTCGAGGTTCGCGACGAATCGACGGGTGCCGTGGCGGAGTCCATCGTCCCGATCCAGATCGTGGCCGATCCGGCGATGGCCGCAGCGACCGAGTGAGCCGCCGGGACGGCCGCCTTCGCGTACTCCTTCGGATTCACGCGGACCCCGAGCCCAGCGCCAAATCCAGCCCTTCACCCAGGCGCCCCCTGCCCGATGGCGGGGGGCGCTATTCTTCGCGCGTGGCCACGATGACCCGAGACCCGCGCGCAGCCTCGACTTCTTCCCGCGATTTCCTCGGCATCGAGGGACTTGCGCCGGGCGAACTCGAGACCCTCCTCGACCGTGCCGAAGCGCTGCTTCCCGCAGCGATGGGGCAGGTTCGATCGGAGCCAAGGCTCGCAGGCCGCGTGGTCGCGAACATCTTCTTCGAGGACTCGACGCGCACCCGCGTCAGCTTCGAGATCGCCGCGAAGCGACTCGGAGCCGAGGTCGTGAACCTCGGTGCGAGCGGCTCGAGCGCCTCGAAGGGCGAAACGCTCGTCGATACCGCGCGCAACATCGAGGCGATGGGTGTCGATGCCATCGTCGTCCGCACCTCGATTTCGGGAGGCGCCGCGCTGGTGGCCCAGCACGTCGACCGGCCTGTCATCAATGCCGGCGACGGGCGCCATGAGCACCCGACGCAGGCGCTGCTCGACGCCCTGACGCTGCGCCTCCGGCTCGGCAGCCTGTCAGGCAAGCGCGTGGCGATCGTCGGCGACATCGCGAACAGCCGAGTGGCCCGCTCAGCGGCGCATGCGTTCGTCCGGCTCGGCGCCGAGGTCATCGCCGTCGGGCCGCCATCGCTGGTTCCTGTCGGATTCGACGCCATCGCGAACGGCCCGGGTAAAATCTCGATCACGCACGATATAGACTCTATTCTTGGCGATCTTGATGCGATCATGACACTACGCATCCAACTGGAGCGGGCCGCTGGCGGCGGAATCGCTCCAGATTATCGGTCTGGTTACGGCCTCACCAGCGAGCGCCGGGCGAAACTGAAGCCCGGCACGCCGATTCTCCATCCCGGCCCCGTCAACCGGGGTGTCGAGATCGATGATGCGGTCGCCGACGATACGGCCGACAGCGTGATTCTCAAGCAGGTTTCCTGCGGAGTCGCGGCGCGAATGGCTGTGCTTCTGCGTGCGATCGCCGATTGAGCGCGCGGTCGCGCCGGGTGTCGGACAGTCCTTTCCTCAAACTCAAGCGCGCTGCATGCCGATAAGACGGCGCGTTCGTGTCGCAGCCACCGCTCGGTGGTGCGTTGCGTACGACGGTGCCACCGGAGTCCAAGATCGTGAATCCCAAGAAGTTGCCTCGTGATCGAGTCTCTCCGCAGCCGCTCCAGTCGCGGCATGAGCTGCTCTCCGAGCATTGCGTCGTCGGCGAGGTTGCCCCGCGCGACGTCGGCGCGACGTCGCGCCCAACCTTCATCCTTTCGGTTGGCCGCGTTGTCGGCTGCGCGGTCGCGTCCGCGTCGCTGCTTGGCTGCGAGGTCGACTCGTGGATGGATCCGAGCCGCACCGGCTACTTCGAGACGACGCCCACCACCATGCCCGTGCTTGCGCGGCTCGACGTGATCGAGCGCGGCGGCGTGGGAGGCACGCAAGCCGGCCCGCCGATCGAGGAGGACCTCGTTCCTGCGGAACTGAAGTACCGCCTCTCTCCGGCAGACGAGATCCGGGTCGAAGTGTGGGAACTCATCGAGGTCGGACGGACGGAGATCCTCGAGGTCGTCGTCGATCAGACCGGCAACATCCGCATCAAGGAACTCGGCGACGTCGTCGCGGCCGGACTCACCATCGAGGAACTCCAGAAGGAAATCGAAGCGAAGGCTTCGCGCATCATCAGGGGTACGCCGGTCGTCGGCGTCAGCCTGATCCGCGGCCAAGGCTTCCAGTTCTCGATCTCTGGCTCGGTGCAGACCGTCGGCGTGTTCGGCCTGAACCGTCCCGACTTCCGCATTGCCGAGGCGATCGCGCTTGCCGGCGGAGCGCTCCCGACCACGCAGCGCGTCACCGTCGTGCGCTCCGCGCCGCTCGATGACACGCTGAACCCCGTCTACCCCGAGCCGGAAGCGCGCAACATCAAGGTGATTCCGCCGATCACGCCGGTCGACGACATCACGCCGAAGACGCCTGGCACGGGTGGCGCAGCCCCCGCGCCGTCGAGCGGCACGACTCCCGCGGAGGCCAAGCCCGCGGTCGACATCAACGACCTGATCGATCAGCTCGACTCGAAGGCGCGTCAGCCCGATGCGCCGGCAGGTGGAGCGGCGCCCGCGACCGATCCGGCCGCGACGCCTCCGACCACGCCGCCTGCCACGCAGCCCGGCGCGTCGCCCGGCATGCTGAAGGGCTCGAGCTCGCGCGGTCCGCGCGTCTTCAACGCCGACGATGCGCCGCCGATCGATGTCGACGACGTCACGTCGCCGACGGTGCAGGACGCGGTGACCGCGCCGGTCGCCGCAGACTCGACCCAGGCGGTCGGCGCCGGCGGATGGGTGTTCGACACAGCCGCCGGACGCTGGATCCGCGGTGGCGCTCCCTCGACTTCCGGTCCGCGTGGATCGGACAATGCGGCGGCAGCGCGGCCGATGTACGCCACGCGCATCATCGAGATCGACTACCAGGCGCTCATCCGCGGCGACCAGAATCTGAACATCGTGGTGCGCCCCGGCGACCAGATCTACGTCGAGCCGCCTGAGACCGGCTTCGTGTACATCGATGGCGAGATCAACCGGCCCGGCGTCTACGAGATCCAGAATACGAACGGCCGACTCACGCTGAGCCGCTTCGTGTCGGCGGCAGGCGGACTCTCGCCCACCGCGATTCCGAACCGCGTCGACCTCGTGCGCGTGATCGGCAAGGACCGCGAAGCCACGATCCGCGTCGACCTTGCCGCGATCCGGAACCGATCCGAGCCCGACATCTACATGCGTCCCGACGACCACGTGATCATCGGTACGAACCTGATCGCGACGCCGCTTGCCGTCATTCGCAACGGCTTCCGCATGACCTATGGCTTCGGCTTCCTCCTCGATCGCAACTTCGGAAACGACGTGTTCGGTCCGCCGCCAGAGTCGAACCCATTCAACTGATAAAAACGGCCTTGCTGCCTTCACTGCTGATCTACGTGGTGCCGTCACGCTCCAGTTTGGAGGATTGGATGCGACGGAGGGCGCGGCAAGCCGACGAAACAACCCCCGCATGCGCGACCGACCGACCGAGAGCCCGAACCAGAGTGCAGCAGGCCGCGTAGCCGAGCGTCCCGCTCTGCGCCGGGCGCGTGCCGCCCAAGCTGTCGCGTCACTCGAGCGCGTGCGCGCCGGTGGGCTTGCAGGGCTGCCTTCGGAATCACCGCGATGAATCAACTCCGAGGCGCCAGATTCGATGCATCGGTCGGTGCGGCACCCGGGGGAGGTGGTGCGCGCAGGGCCGCCGCGACCGCAGCCGCCGCGCTTCGCAGCGTGACTCCGACGCAGGCCATCGTCGCGGGAACGGTGCTCCTCGGTGCGCTCATCGCAGTCTTCTGGGTCTTCGCGAAGCAGCAGTTCATCCAGGCCTTCGAGCAACCTGCCGACTGGGGTCACACCCTGCTCGTGCCGTTCATGTCGGGCTACTTCGCCTACCTCAAGAAGGACGAGATCCTCGCGAAGCCGTTCAAGGCGAACTGGATGGGGCTTCCCATCGTGGTGTTCGGCGTCGCCGCGTACGTCGCGTCGACCTTCGGACCCTCGTGGTTCGTGCTCCACCACAACGCGCGCGGCGTGTCGATCGGCATCACGCTCGGCGGCCTGAGCCTCCTCATCCTCGGTTGGAACGCCACGAAGTACCTGCTCTTCCCGCTTGCCTACTGGGTCGTCTTCGGCCAGACGGTCAGCGACCGGCTGCTGCAGCTCGTCACGCAGCGCATGCAGGATTGGTCGGCGGTCGGCGCGTGGGGCATGCTCGCGGTGTTCGGCATCGACGTCGAGCGCAGCGGCAACGTCATCACGGTCTTCGTCGATGGGAAGCCCAACCAGCTGAACGTCGCCGAGGCGTGCTCGGGCATGCGCATGCTCGTCGCGTTCCTCGCGCTTGGCGTCGCGATCGCCTACACCGGCCTGACGGTGACGTGGCAGCGCGTGGCGCTGGTGCTCTCGGGCGTGCCGGTCGCGATCGGCGTGAACGTGCTGCGCGTCTTCACGCTCGGCATCCTCTCGCTCTACGACGCCAACTTCGCCGCGGGCGACTTCCACAGCTTCATCGGACTCGTCTGGCTCGTGCCGGCGCTCGTCCTCTACCTCGGCATCATGTGGTTCCTGCGGAACCTCTTCGTCGAGAGCGCGGACGCCGCCAAGAAGCCGGAGCCCGCCGCCGCGGCGACGACCGGAAAGGGGAATGGCGATGCGGGCTGATGCATCATCGATTCGCGCGTACTTCATCGCGCTCGGCGTGCTCATCGCCGGCGCCGTCGGATTCCGGCTGCTTGTCGGCCAACTCAACATCTTCCTGATGAAGGAGCGCGTCGACCTGCGCCGCCCGCTCGACACCGTTCCCACCAAGATCGGCCGCTGGGAGCGGTTCGGATCGGACAGCGTGTTCAGCGACACGCTCATCGAGGAACTCGGGACGCGCAGCTACCTCGATCGCACCTACGCGATCGACGGCGATCCGGCGAAGGGCATCATGCATGTCCACGTGGCCTACTACACGGGCACGATCGACGCGGTGCCGCACATTCCCGAGCGCTGCTGGGCCGTCGGTGGCCTCGAGCTCACGCGCAACTCCGAAGGCGCGAAGCTCGACATCGACCGCAGCGCCTGGGAGCCGCTTGTCCGCGACGGCATCGAGCCTGGCCGCTACATGTCGGTCTCGGTGATCGATCCGGTGACCGCCGACATCGAGCGCGTCGCCATGCCGCTTGGCGACATCGTGGCCACCACGATCGAGTTCCAGGATCCGAAGTATCCGCAGGACCGACAGGTCGGCGGGTACTTCTTCATCGCGAACGGCGTCGCGGTGGCCTCGAGCTATGGCGTCCGCCAGGCCGCGTTCAACCTCCGCGACCGCTACGCCTACTACTGCAAGATCCAGCTCACCAAGCGCGGCAAGGTCGCCGAACCGAATGGCTCGCTCGTCGAGCCGTTCACGCGCGACGCCGCCGATCTTCTCGGCGGACTGATCCCGCACGTGATGCGCTGCCTTCCCGACTGGCCGACCTACGAGGCGAAGTCGCGCGAGGCGACTGCATCGACGTCGGCGGAGAAGCCCGAGGGCGACACGCAGGCGGCGGCTCCGGACACGCACGGTCACGCGCGGCGCCCGGACGACCAGATCGACGACCGCAACGGTTCGTCGCTCCAGCTCGCAATCGGGGAATCGAACGGGTCACGCACGGACGCGCAGCGGAATCCGCCGCGTGATTCGAGGAACTAAGTCATGGCACAGAAACTCAACAAGAAGCTTGTCTTCGTCGTCGGATCGCTCCTCATCGCGCTCGTCATCGGTGGCGCGGGGATCTTCCTGATCCGCTACCGGACCGACGCGGACCGCCATATCCGCGCGGGCGACGCCGCGATGGCGGCGGGCGACTTCACGAAGGCGGCCGAGTCGTACGGGCGCGCGGTCGCGAAGAAGCGCACGAACGTGCCGTACCTCGAGAAGTTCCTCGACGCGACCATGAAGGTCCGCTCGGCCAACGAGAACGACGCCCGCGAGCGCTACGGCCAGTCCCTCGCCGCGCTCGCGAGCCTCGCGCGCGCCGAGCGCGGCAAGCTCGAGCGCTGGCGCGCCTACTTCGACGCGCTCGTCGAGCAGGCCGAGGCGGTCGGCAGCGTTGCAATCTGGAAGTCGCTCTCCGACAACACGAAGGAACTCGCGCAGGCATCGGCGCCGAACTCGACCGGCGTCGCCGTGGCGAAGATCTACAGCGGATACGCGGCGATGCGCCGCGCCGAGTCTCTCGACGACACCGAGCGCGCCGACGCGCTGGCGAAGCTCGCGGAGGCCGTGACCGATCCGGGGCTCACCCCGCGCGAGAAGGACCTTGGCTACGGCGCGATCGCGCGCATCGGCGTGTCCGAGCTCGCCCGCGCCCGTTCATCCGGCGTCGCGGCGCGCATCGAGGCGGCCACGAAGACCGCCGACGCGGCGATCGCCGAAGCGCAGGCGAAGTCCGCGGGAGGCCTGCAGACGGCGATCGCGGGCTTCGAGCGCGCCATCATCGACGCGCGCGGCAACGCGGCCGATGCGACGCTGCGCGAGAAGATCGAGGACGTCCGCGTCGCCGCCGAAGCCGCGAAGCTCACAGGCCTCGAATCGCTCAATGTGGCGGGAATCCTCTCTCGTGGCGGCGAGTTCGGCGCGAAGGTCGCGGCGGATCTGCTGGCGAAGGCGATCGCGCGGAATCCCGACGCGCTCATGGAGCGCCGCGCACGCGCGCTGCTGGTCCGCCCGACCGACCGCGCCGATGCGCTCCGCGAGATCGAGGCGGCGCTGGCCGTCCAGCGCCCGACCACCGGCATCGTCGCCGCGAGCTTCGACTCGAACCGTCTCTCGTGCGCGATCATCCGCTTCGACATCCTGTTCGACGACTCCGCAGCCGCCGAAGGTGCGGAGTTCGACGCGCTCGTCGCAAAGGCCGCGAGCGCCCGCGAGGAGATCGCGAAGATGCTGGTCGGTGCAGCCGACGACTCCGCGCTGCTGCGCGCCGACGCGAAGCTCGCGATGAGCCGCAAGGAGTTCCAGCAGGCGCTCCTCAAGCTCAACGAGATCTTCCGCAAGGGAAGCGCCATCGACCTCGAGCTCTACGTGCTCTCGGCGATCTGCAGCCAGCAGGTCGGCGAGGCCGGCCGCGCGCTCGAACTCATCACGAACGGCCTCCAGCTCGCGCCATCGAACACGCAGCTGCTGAAGATCCGCGCGCAGCTCGAGATCCGCACCGGCCGGCTGGCGGACGCCAGCGCGACGCTGCGGCTCGTCCGCTCGATCGATCCCAACGACAAGGAGGCCGAGGAGGCCGAGAAGCGCGTGGCCGCCGCCATCGCCGCCGACCCGGCGAGCGGTGCAGGCGTCGCCGGCGGCGGACAGTTCGCCGATGACTTCGCGCGCGTGCAGGAAGCGATCGAAGCCGGCAACTTCGTGCTTGCGCGTCAGTTGGTGGCGGCGCTTCGCGTCGAGCGAAAGGACCCGGATCCGCGCCTCGAGCGACTCGCCGTCGCCGTCGAGCTGCGCGCGGGCGACGACGCCGCCGCGAAGGCGCTGCTCGCGTCGGCGCTCGAGCGTCTTCCGGGAGACGTCGGACTTGCCCGTCTGAACGCGGTCATCTCGACGACGGACCCGGTCGAGCGCGTCGTGATGCTCAGCGAATCGGCTGACGTGCCGGAGCCTGACAGGACCGTTCTCATCTATCTCAACATGGTGCAGTCGGCGGCGAGCGTCGCCCAGGCTGCCGATCGCGAGCGCCGGCTCGGCGCCTCGACGGCCGCGGCGACCGACAAGGCCGCGAAGCGGCTTGCCGAGGGCGTGGCCGAGTGGCGCGCGAAGGCCCGCGCGGCCGATCCGATGAGCCCAGTGCTCATCGAGTCGGAGTTCCGCGACGCGCTTGGCGCGAAGGACTATGCCGCCGCCGGCGCGGTGATCACGCGTGCCCGCGAAGGCAAGCGCGACTCCACGCAGGTGCCGCTGCTCGAGGCGCAGCTCCTCATCGCGCAAGGCAAGCTCCGCGAGGCCGCCACCGGCCTCGAGCGCGCCATCCAGGAAGGCAACGACGCCTCGTCGGTGTACCGCACGCTCGGAAGCGTGCTCGAGGAGCTCGGCAACGTCGAAGGCGCGCTGCGCCAGTATGAAGAGGCGTACAAGCGCCGGCCCGACGATACGCAGACCATCCGGCTTCTCGTCGGCGCCAACGTTCGAAGCGGCAACACGCAGCGCGCGCTCGAAGTGCTGCGCGCGGCACGTCAGGTCGCCGCGTCGGACGAGGAGATCGTGAATGCATGGCTCGCGCTCGAGACGCAGTCCGGAGACCGCCGGCTTGCGATCGGGCTTCGCGAGAACCAGTACCGGGCGAGCCCCGCGGACACGCAGAATGCCGTCGCGCTGGCGGGTTTCTTCGCCACCGGCATGCCTGAGCGCGCCGACATTCTGACCGAGGGCGGCCAGCCCGCATACACCGATGCGGCGTGGCTCGCGCTCTCCGAAGCGCAGCGCAACGCGGCGCTCGACCAAGTCCGCAATGCGTGGCGTCGTCGCGCCGAGGACATCTTCACCGCGACGTTGCGACGGGACCCGAAGAACGTCGATGTTGCCGAGCCCCTCGGCGCGATGCTGCGGTCGCTCGGTCGCGAGGCCGACGCGGAGCGCGTGCTGAAGGACGCCGTCGCCGCCGGCGGCGCCACCGTGGGCTGGCGCGGGCATCTTGCGCTTGGAGCCCTGCAGCTGCAGATCAACAAGCGGGACGCCGCCGAGGCGAGTTTCCGCGAGGCGATCGCCCGCGAGGAGAAGGCCACGCGCGATGCGACCCGTGCCGTGATCGAGCTCCTGCTGAGCCAGGAGCGGTTCGCGATGGCGCTTCCGTATCTCGAGGATCTCGTCACCAGCGATCCCGATCCGGCGGTGCGGTACCGGCTTGCCGAGTCGCTGATGCGCGTCGGCCGGATCGACGACGCGCGCAAGGCGTTCGACGCCGCTCCGCGCGATGGAAACAACCCGCGGCTCGGCGAGGACCTCCTCGATGGCGCGCTCATGGTGGCGACGGGCGACCGTCTTCGTGCCGAGGGCAAGCGGGCCGAGGCCCGCGCTGCCTACGAGGCCGCCCTCGCGCCGTACCAGCGCGCGAAGGCGCAGGCTCCCAGCAGCCCCCAGCCGTTCGTGCAGGATGCCATCGCGAAGCGGCAGATCTTCCAGCTGACGGGCGACAAGACGCGGTACGCGGAGGCGTTGGCCGCTGCGGACCGTGCGATCGCCCTCGGGGCGACGTTCCTGCCCGCATGCATTGTCCGTGCAGACGTGCTGACCGCCGGCGGCGACATCCCCGGCGCACTCGGCGAGTACGACCGTTACCTGAAGCTCGTGCCGACATCTCCCGAGATCCGTCGGCGCTTGGTCGATCTCGCCGTTTCCTCAGGCAACCCCGATCGCGCAGAGGCCGCGCTGCGCGCAGCCATCCTTGCCGCACCGGGCGAGTTCGGCTGGCATGCGGGTCTCGGCGAAGTGCTGCAGCTCCGTGGCCGGCATGCCGACGCCGCCTCTTCGTTCGCGCGCGCGGACGCGCTCCGGCCCGATTCGGGCACGTTCCTCCGCGAGCTCGATGCGCGCATCCGCGCAAAGGACTATCGCGGCGTGACCGAGGCGACCCGTCGCCGCGGCGACTTCGTGCGCGGCAATCCGACCGCGCGCGCCTATGCCGGCATCGCGCTCATCGGCCGCGGCGAGGCGAGCGACGGCATGAAGACGCTCAAGGAATCCTACGAGGCGGCGGTGGCCGCCTCGACGGACGCCGACGACCGCCTCGTCGGCGAGTGGCTTGCCGTGACGGAGCTCCTGTACGGACCGACGGAACTGGCGAACGCCGAGAAGCTCTTCAAGGAGGTCGTCGGTCCGGATCTGTCGCCTCGCGCACGGGTCCAGCTTGCGTTCCTCGCGGCGTCCAGCCCGAGCGGCGGTCCGCAGACGATGATCGAGTACTTGCAGCCGCTCGAGAGCATGGACTTCTCGAAGACCCCATCGGTCGGGGCAGTGGTGCTCGAGCGACTCGGCACCGCGTACTACCTTGCTGGGGACTGCGCGAAGGCCGTGAACACCTACGAGCGGGCGCTGACCTACTCGCCGGACGCCGACGTCATCCTCAACAACTTCGCCTACCTCTGCGGCGATTGCCTGAAGGATCCGGATCGCGGCCTCTCGTCGGCGCGACGCGCCGTCGCGATCGCGCCCACGCGGGTCGAGTATCTCGACACGCTCGGCTCGCTGCTCATTGCCAAGGGCGAGTTCGCCGAGGCGCTCGGCGTGCTCGACCGCGCCGCGGACATCGGCACCAGCGCGGCGGTCGAGTACCACCGCGCGCAGGCGCTCTCGGGGTTGAACCGGAAGCCGGAGGCGCGCGACGCGTGCACGAAGGCGATGGGGCTCAATCCAGATCCAGCCATGCGAACCAAGATCGAGAAGCTCAGCGCAGAGTTGAAGTGACCTGTCGGAACGCGGCCGCCGCGCACGCCCCTCAAGTGCGCGACGGAAAGCCCCGATAAACGGAATCCGAGGACGTTTATGACGACTGCCCCTGCCAGACCACCCGCCGAACTTCGCCCTCAGACCCAGCGCTCGCGCCCCGGCGGCGCCGCGCAGGTCCAGATCGATCCCATCCGCGTGCTTCGCCAGCACGTGTGGGGAACGGTCGCAGCTTCCATCATCGGCGTCGCGGTCGGCGGTGTCGCGTACGGCGCGCTGTCCTTCGTATATCCGCTGTTTTCCGCGCAGGTGCTCTTCGAGCTTCCGGCGCCGCCATCGGACGTGGGTGACGTGATCGTGCGCGACCAGCGCACCGAGGAGGCGGTCGAGCGTCTCGGACAGACCGAAGCCTCGCGCGTGCGTTCGCGCACGCTGCTCGTGGCGGCCATGAACCGGCCCGACATCGCAACGACCGCGTGGAGCAACGGCTACCTCGACGAGTCGGGCGTCTTCGACCCCGAGGAGGCCGTCGACGACCTCGAGGACGAACTGAGCGCGAGCCATCTTCGCCGAACCAACTTCTTCGCCATCTCCTGGTCGACGCACGTCGCGAGCGATGTGCCTGTCGTCCTCAATGCGATCGCCGACACCTACATCGATCAGCGCAAGGCCGAGGAAGATGCCCGGTTCGCGGTGAACCGCAAGACATTCCAGGATCAGTTGAACCGGATCGAGAACGAGATCACCGACCTCGGCAACCAGCTGTCGAAGTTCGTGCAGGACAACAACATGACCTCGACCAGCGAGGAGCGCAACGAGCTCCTGCTGCGCATCGAGGACACCGCGCGCCAGATCAACCAGACGCGGACGCAGCTCACGCTTGCCCTGAGCCGCCGCCAGCAGACCGAGCAGAAGATGAAGGGCGTCGTCAAGGAGACGCCGGAAGACATCCGCCGCGCCGAAGAGGACGAGCAGATGCGCCAGGCCAACCTCACGCTGCAGCAGCTGCGCGTCGAGGCCGAGTCGCTGCGCAAGCGCTTCACCGAGGGGCACGCCGCCATCCGCACCGTCGAGGCGCAGGTCAAGGCCGCCGAGATCGAGCGCGACGCCAAGCTCACCGAGATCCTCCGCCGCAACATGAACGCGGACTTCAAGGAGTACAACGACGTCGCGCAGAGCCAGACGTCCGTCCTCAAGGAGTTCGAGGACAAGCTCGAAGTCCAGACCAAGGCGCTGAAGGACTACACCGCGAACCTGACCACCCTGCAGCAAGTGCGCGAGCGCCGCGAGCGCCTTCAGGAGGCGCGCGCGAAGCAGCTCGAGGTGCTCGCGAACCTCGATCAGCTCAAGGCACGCGAAGACGCGCGCGCCGCGGCCATCGCCCGGCGCGCCCAGACTCCGCGCGAGCTCAGCTTCCCGCAGGCGAAGATCATGCTGCCGCTCGGTCTCCTCCTCGGAGTCGGCGCGTTCCTCGGTTTCGTGTTCCTCCGCGAGTTCCTCGACACCCGCGTGCGCTCCGCCGCCGATCTCTCGGCGGTGCAGGGCCTGCGCGTGCTCGGCTCCATTCCCGAGCGAACCGACGACCCGACCGCGCCTGCGCGCGTCGAGCGCGCGGTGAGCGAGGCGCCGAGATCGGTGATCGCGGAGTCGTGCCGGCAGATCTCCGGGCAGATCTCGAAGACCTGCGTCCAGAGCGGACACAAGGTGCTCGGCTTCCTCAGCGGATTGCCCCAGGCCGGCACCACGTCGTTTGTCAGCAACGTCGCCGACTCGCTTGCCGCGAGCGGCAAGAAGGTCCTCGTCATCGACGCGAACTTCCGGCGCAGCCACCTTGCCTCCGCGATGGGCATCGATCCCGACGCGAAGGGCCTCGGCGACGCGCTTGGCGGCCACGCGACCTTCGCCGAGATCGTCCGCCAGGCTGGCGGCGTCGACGTGATCGCCGCCGGCACGCCATCGGAGCGCGTGTTCGAGCGCCTTTCCTCGGGCGCGATCGATCCGCTGCTCGCAGAGGCGGCGCAGCGCTATGACTTCGTCCTCATCGATCTTCCGCCGGCCGTGGTCGCCGGCGACGCGATCACCATCGCGAACAAGGTCGACGCCACCGTGCTTGTGGTGCGCGCGATGCAGGAGCAGCGCGGACTCGTGCTGCGCATCGCGAACCAGCTCAGCGACGTCCGCGGCCGCTGCCTCGGCGTCGTGCTGAACCGTCCGCAGGGCACCGCAGGCGGATACCTCCGCAAGAACTACGAGGTCATGGCCGGCTACTCGAAGCCGAGCTGAGTCCGAGTCGGACCCGCGGGATCAACGAAGAACGGACGCACGACGGAACGCCGCATGACGACTCCGCATTCACCCCTTCGCGTGCTCATGACGGGAGGCGGTGGCTTCATCGGCTCGCATCTGTCGGAGCTGCTCCTCGACCGCGGCGACACCGTGACCGTCGTCGACGACTTCTCGACAGGACGCCGCGGCAACCTCGCGACCGTGCGGTCGAAGGCCTCGCGCGTCTCCCGCTACCGGGTGATCGAGGGAACGGTGTCGTCGGTCCTTCCCACGCTCTCGCCGCTCGACTACGACTGCGTGTACCACCTCGCGGCCGCGGTCGGCGTCCGGATGGTGGTCGAGCGTCCGATCCACACGATCGAGACGAACGTGCACGAGACGAGCGCGGTGCTGCGCTTCTGCGCCGAGCGCGCGCTGCCGGTGCTGATCGCATCGACGAGCGAGGTCTACGGCAAGGGCGTGCGCGTGCCGATGCGCGAGGACGACGACGTCGTCTACGGCTCGACCGGCTTCAGCCGCTGGTGCTACGCCTGCTCGAAGGCGATCGACGAGTACCTCGCGCTCGCC
>Ga0209972_10002984_pt1 | contig 13487 bp, 11 predicted proteins | sample NOAtaG_7_FD_187302 | JGI IMG/M metagenome (GOLD analysis project Ga0209972, IMG submission 187302) | Freshwater lake microbial communities from Lake Erie, under a cyanobacterial bloom - NOAA_Erie_Diel1S_2200h metaG (SPAdes) (version 2) | ecosystem: Environmental > Aquatic > Freshwater > Lake ... | reverse complement strand
TCTTCCTCGTCAACGTGTTCTGGGCGACGAGCGCGTACCTGAAGAGCAACTACTACACCTGCTTCTACCTCTGGTCGCGCGAGTGCGAGCGCCACCACCAGGCGAGCCCCGCGCTCGCGCCCGCGCCGCTCAAGAACGTGCTCGGCGACCTGCAGGCGGCCCCCTCCGGCTGGGCGGGCTGAGCTCGCGGTTACGTCCCTTGGTCCTGCGCTTCGCGCTGGTCTCACTCGTGCTCGCCGGGTGCGGCGTCACGCTGCGCGCGGGGCCGACGACCCCGCACCCCGATGCGCCCCTCGTCGTCTCCGAGGCCGACGTCGAGCGCTGCATCCGGGCGCTGCCGGGCGCCGAGCGTCCGTACCGCGAGGAGCTCGACGGCGCCGAGGCGGATCCCGAGTTCGTACGTCACCTCGAGGTGCTGCCCGCGGACGCGCGGCGGACGGCGGTCGCCGCCGGGATCGAGCCGCTCGTCGCGCGGGTGCTGCGCGAGCACGCGCGCTCGGGCGGCGTGGCCACGCTCGAGCTCGTCGCCCTCCGGCAGGAGCTGGACGAGCGGCTCGCCGCGCTGCCGCCCCAGATGCTCTCCCTCGAGTTCGAGTGCGAGTGCGCCATCGCTCAGCTCGACGAGGTCATCGCGGAGCACGACGGGATCGAGTCGGAGCGGCAGCTGTCGCTCACCATCGCCTCGCTGATCGCCGGCGCGGGTTCGAGCCTCGCGGCGGGCGTGTGGGACCTCGCCAACAGCGCCACCGAGATGCCCGCTGCGCCCGAGGGGCCTCTGGTCACCGCCCTGGCCGGCGCCGTGCTCACCACCGCGCTCGGCGCCGCCGTGCTCGCCGCCGAGCCGCGGGCGATCGCGCTCTCCCACGTCCACAACCTCCTTCGGCCGATGGCGCGGGGCGAGGACCCCGAGCGCATCTATCCCTCCTTCGTCTTCCGCCTGCTGACCCTGCCGACCGTGTCCGGTGCCCCCACGCCCCGCGAGGCGTCGCGCGCACGCTGGGATGGCTGGATCGACGAGGCCGAGGCCGATCGATCGCTGCTCGAGGCGCTGCTCTTCGGACCGGGAGGGACCTACGACGTACGGACCGCCGCGCTCCGACAGGCGCTGCTCGAGGACCTCGAGAGCACCCTCGACGCGCTCGCTCGCCACGTCGATCTCCTCGAACGCGCGCTCGCGCAGGCCCTCGCGCGGCCGACGAGGTGAGCCCTCGTCGCCGGCACGGCATCGGCCCCTCGCAGCCCCGCGGGCGGCGCTCGGGCGCCTCCTCGCGCAGCCCTGCCGGACCCGATGCGGGTGCGCTCAGCCTGTGCCGAACGTGGCGCGCACGTGCTCGGACATCTCGTTCATCTTCAAGCAGAGTTCCCGCGTCTGTCCTGGTCCCATGCGGAGGGCGTGGAGGGCCTGCAGGAGCTGGTCGAAGGGCAGGCTCGGGTCGGCCCGGCCGGTGCGGAGCAGGTTCAGGAGCGAGACGACGCGGACGATGTGCACGTCGTCGAACTCGGGGACCTCCGGCACCTTCGGGTCGTGGTGCCGCAGGCACAGGGTCGTCAGGTACTCGGGAAGATTCCAGGTCGCGTGCAGGGACACGCCGAGATCGAGGTGCACGTCCTCCACGACCTGGTCGATCACCGGATCGGGGAGCATCGGGATCTCGCCGCGGACCGCCATCGTGCCGATCGCGCGGAGCGCCACCGTCTTGCCGATGTCGTGGAACATGCCGCCGAGGAAGGCGCGGCCGGGCTGGCCGACGCGCAGCTCGGTCCCGAGCCAGCTCGCGCTGAAGGCCATCGTCATCGAGTCGCTGTAGAGGGTGCTCCAGCGTTGGGACAGGGCCGAATACTCGCTGCGGGCCTCCATGTCGAAGAGGGCTCGGCCAGCCATGCCGACCGCGATCCGTGCGACCTCGTTGAGCCCGAGCAGACGCAGCGCGGTGCGGAGGTCCTCCACGTTCTTCGCGCGCCGGTAGAACGTGGAGTTGGCGACCTTCAGGATGCGGAACGCGATCGCCGGGTCCTGCGCGATCACCTGCGCGAGCGAGTCGAGGTGCAGATCGGGCTGCTCGGTGAGGTCGATGACCCGGGCCGCGAGGGAGGGGAACGACGCCGGGTCGGGCCGGTTCGCCTCGAAGTGCTCGCGGACCAAATCGGAGAGCTCTTTCACGGTCGTCGCCGGCACCTCGGGCGCGGGCGGGGCGAGCGGGAACTCGCGACGGAGGTAGTCCTCGGTCGCCTGCGAGCGGCTGTCTGGACCGGGCTCGGCGGCCTCGAGCGTATGCTCCTCGGCGTCGTTCGGAGCGGCCTCCGTCGACGGCGCGGACGCCTCCGGCGCGGACGCCTCCGGCGGTGGCTGCCACCCGAACAAGAGCCTGCGTAGCCATTGCCACACGGCCCGAAGTGTAGCTGTACCGGCGAGGGGTTCGCACCTTTGCCGCGATCCCTGCTCCGCCTGGCGTGCGCGCGGCGCAGGGATCGGCCCGAGGGGCGGAGCTTCAGCGGGTCGTCAGGTCCATCGACCAGCGGTTCAGGGTGCCGGTGTCGCGAGCCGCTCCGTCCACCACCGTGAGCCGGTAGGTGCCGGGGGCCATCTCGCCGACGAAGCCCTCGACCGCGTAGGTCTGCACGAGCGAGGTGCCCTCCACCGAGGGCTGGCGAACGAGGGTGAACTCGCGGCCGCCGACGCGCGAGAGGCGCACGGTGAGGTCGTAGGGGAACGCGTGGGTGATGTCGACGTTCACGCTCATCGCGCGGATGGTGCCAGCGTCCGAGATGACGATGTCACGGCTCACGCCGGCCGCGGTGTTGTCGGGGATCGGCGCGCCGGTCGTGTTCTCGTAGCGTCGCGTGGTGTCGGTGCCGCCGCAGCTGCCGGTGCAGCGGGTGACGGCGATCGACCAGCTGTTCAGCGTGCCCACGTCGGAGCGCGCGGTGTCGATGACCCGCAGGGTCCAGGGGCCGGTCGCGTCCGCGCCGTTGAAGTCGGCCACCGAGAAGGTCTGGCGAAGGTCGTCGGCGCCCGCGCCAACCCGGTCGATGAGGATGGCCGTCCTGCCGCCGTGCGTGAGCTCGACCTTCAGGTCGCCGCGGTAGGGGTGGGTCACATCGACGGTGACCGCGAGCGAGCTGACGAGGCCCGCTTCGGTGACGGTGATGGTGGAGCTCGCGCCGGTCGGGCTGTTGTCGGGGATGGCGGCGCGCGGGCTCGCGCTGGTGCCGCCCATCGTGGGCATGTCCATGCAGGCGCGGTCGCTGCCGCAGCCGCTGTCGGCGCAGTCGACGGCGCCGTCGCCATCGTCGTCCGTGCGGTTGTTGCAGATCTCGATGCGGGGCAGCGTCGGCCGACCGCTCACGTACGCGGTCATGTACTCCTCGACGTAGCGCATCGAGATCCAGCCGTAGCCCGCGCCCATCGGGTTCTCGGTGCCGAAGCGGCCGGTGCCCCAGCTGTTCTTGAAGAGGAAGAAGCCGCGCTCCATGACCGGCCGGCCCATCGCGTCGACCATCGGGCGGCCCATGCCGTCGAGGCGCTGGACCTCCATGCTCTGGTCGAAGCCGAGCAGCAGCACGCCGTGGCCCGCGGGGCGCATCGCCGAGTCGGCGAGGTCCTCGGCGGTCGGGTAGAGCACGACGCCGCGGCGCGAGAGCTCGGCGCTCACCGGCAGCATCGAGCCGCCGTGGTTCCACGCCTGGTAGAAGAAGTCGCCGCTCACCACGACGGGCAGGCGGTTGTTCACCATGTAGCTCATGAGCGAGTTGCGGCGGCTGTTGATCCAGCGGCCCGCGGGCAGGCGGTAACGGGTCGCGCTGCGGGCCGCGGCCGGCGGCTCACCGTTGGTGAAGCAGCGCACCGGGCGCATCCGCTCCTCGCCGGTGCAGAGCGGGTCGTTCGTGGGACCCCACGCCGCGCTCTCGTACGGCCACGCGTTCTCCTCGACGACGCCGAAGCGCGAGATCGCGCTGAGGTTCGCGTTCGGGTTGCTGCCCTCCGAGGTGGTGAAGCTCATCCCCTCGACCTTGCTCGACCACTGCAGGAACTGCTCGGAGAAGTCGGGGCTCGTGATCGTGCCCTCGGCCCGGTACAGCGACTCCATGAGCGCGACGGTTGCGAAGATGGTGCAGGTCCCGCGGCGGCCCTGCGAGCGCACCGGCGTCATGAGGTCCATCAGGTCGAAGCGCGCGGGCAGGACCTCGTCGGCCTTGTTCTCCTCGGGCAGCGTCCCGTTGTCCGGGGCACCCTCGAAGAGCGGATCGAGGGCCGAGACCGGCGCCTCGTCGAAGGTGAGCGGCATGTCGTCGCCCTCGGTCGGGGCGCAGGCGAGCGCGGGCAGACCGAGCAAGAGCAGCGTGGCGGGCCGGAGCAGAGAGCGGGTGGACGTCGGCATGGCCCGCACCATCGCAGGCCCCGTGCCAGCCTGGCAAGGTGTTCGAGGGCGAGGTTTCCTCGGAAATCAGCTGGCGCTTGGAGGCGCCTGGCCACCCGAGGCGCCACCCGACTGGGGCCGGCCGGCCCCGCCGAGGCGGGCCAGCTCGGCCGGGTCGTGGGCGGAGAAGACCTCCACGGAGGGGTCCCGCGCGAGCTCGCCGAGCCGCCGGTGGTTGTCGAGGACCCGGCGGTGATCGACCGCGACGAGCCACTCGAAGAGCCGCATCGCCGGCGGCGTCGGTCCTCCGGCGATGCGCGAGCGGTGGAAGTACGCATCGCCGGCGTGCAGCAGCCAGCGATCACCCCGGTCGACCGCGATGCAGGCGTGGCCGCGGGTGTGGCCGGGCAAGGGGATCGCGAGGATCTCCGGCGGCAATCCGGGCAGCGAGCGCACCGCCCCGAAGCCCTTCCAGGGCTCGCCGGTCGCCTCGTAGAGCGCCCAGTCCGGACCGTGCGCGAAGTGGCAAGCCCGGTACCGCTCCCGCTCGACGTAGCTCGGCGCGAGGGTCGCGGCCCGCTCCGCGGCGTGCACGTGCACCTTCGCCCAGGGGAAATCGGTGATGCCGCCGGCGTGGTCGAGGTCGAGGTGGGTGACGAGGACGTGGCGCACGTCCTTCGGCTCGAAGCCGAGCGACCGCACGTGCGCGAGCGCCGTCGTCGTGCCGGGCGCGAGGCGCAGCAGCCGGGTGAACGAGGCGCCGAGGCGGCCCCGCGGGTCGGCGAGATCGGCGCTGCCGAAGCCCGCATCGACGAGTACGAGGCCGCTCGACGGGGTCTCGACGAGGAGGCAGTGCGCGGGCATCTCGCCCCGCTCGAAGAGGCTCCCGCTGCCGTGCACCCAGCGCCGGGCGAGCGGACACATCGTCGCGCAATCGAGGTGATGGATGCGGAGCGCCATCGGGCGAGGATCGCGCCCGCGCCCGGTGCGTTCAAGCGCCGGGTTCGCGGACGAAGCGCATGCCGGGTCGGCCCGGCATCCGGTAGGCTCCGACCATGTCCCCGCGAGCTGTCTCGAGGCCGGCGTGAGCCCGGTCGCCCTGATCTGCCCGCGCTGCGGCGCGCCCCTGCCCGAGGCGGTGCGGCGCGGCGCCGGCAGCTGCGCGTACTGCGGGGCCGAGGTGATGCTGCGCGGCGCGTCGCTCGCCCTCGGCAGCCGCACGGTGGCCTGCGACGTCGAGGAGGCCGAGCGGCGCCGTCGGGCCTTCCATGCTGCGGTGAAGAGCGCCTCGCTCGCCGGCACCGACCCCTACCGCGTGCTCTGCGAGGCCGCCCGCGCGCACCTCGGTCTCGTCGGAGAGAGCGACACGCTCGCCCGGGTCGTGCTCGCCCTCGCCGAGGACTTCGAGGCCGAGACCGGCGCCTCGGTGCGCAGCGACCCGCAGGTGCTCTCCCGGCTCGCCGACGCCTACCTCCGGGCCAGCGGCGAGCTCGCCCACCACCCGCGCACGACGCTGAACCTCCCGTTCCTCGCGGCCACCGCGAGCGGTCCGGTCCATCTGCTGCGCGAGATCGGGGTCGCCGAGCTGGTCGCGCTCGCCAGCCGCGAGGCCGGCGCGGTGGTCGCCGCCCCGAAGGCCGCGCCGGCTCCACCGCCCGAGCCGCCGAAGAAGCGTGGATGGTGGCCGTTCTGAGCCGTCGTTCATCGCCGTGCGGCGACCGCGCGCGCCGCGGCCCGATGCGGCCTCGCCCTGGGGGCGGGAGGCTGCGATGACCTGGCTCCGTCTCGGCCTCGGCGCGCGACCTCTCCCGCTCGGTGCGCGGCCGGCCCTGCCGCTCGAGCTCTTCGAGTTCGAGGGCTGTCCCTTCTGCCGCAAGGCCCGCGAGGCGATCTCGCTCCTCGATCTGCCCACCAAGATCTGGCCCTGCCCGAAGGGCGGGACGCGCTTTCGGCCGCGCGCCGCGGCGCTCGCCTCCCGCCTCACGTTTCCCCTCCTCGTCGATCCGAACCAGCCTGCGGCCGAGCAGCTCACCCAGGGCTCCGACCGCATCGTCGCCGCCCTCGTCGCCCGCTACGGCGCCGGAGCCCCGCCGCGCTTGCTCCGCGCCGGTCCGCTCGGCGACGGACTCTCCGCCCTCGCCTCGGCCGCACGGCCGGGCCGCGGACGCACCGCGCGCCCGCGGCGCGGCGAGACCGATCCCGGCCTCGAGCTGCACGCCCCCGAAGGACTCGCCGCCGCGCGCCCGGTGCGTGAGCAGCTCTCCGAGCTCGAGCTGCCCTACCTGCTCCGCCCCTTCGCTGCCCCCGTCGCCCCGGTCCTCCTCGACGGGCCGCAGCGGCTCGTCGGCGCGGCGGCGATCCACGCCCATCTCACCGCGCGCTTCGAGCTCGGCGGCGGAGCGTGATGTGGTCCCGCGCTGCGGCGTCCAACGTTTCGTGAAGTCGCTTGCCGGCCAGGCCGAGGGACCCCACGACTCGCCACGGCCATGAGCATCGTCCTCGTCACCGGCGCCAGCGGCCTCATCGGCCGCGCCGTCGCCCGCGCGCTGTTCCAAGCGGGCCACGAGGTGCGCGGCACCTCGCGCGATCCCGGCATGCTGAAGAGCGATCCGAGCCTCGCGGCGACGTTTCGCTGGCCGCTCGAGGGCGCCGCGGCGATCGACGGGGCGCGCGCGGTCTTCCATTTCGTCGGCGAGAACGTCGGCAACGCGCCGTGGAGCGCCGCGCGCAAGAAGGCCATCGAGTCGAGTCGCATCGACGGAACGCGCCAGCTCGTCGAGGCGATCGGCAGCCTGTCCCCCGAGCGGCGTCCGGCCGTGCTCGTGTCGGCGAGCGCGGTCGGCTACTACGGTGAGACCACGCAGGACGTCGCCGAGGACGCCCCGCACGGCAGCGGCTTTCTCGCCGAGCTCTGCGCCCGCTGGGAGGCCGAGGCGCAGAAGGCCGAGGCGCACGGCGTCCGCGTGGTGACCCCGCGCCTCGGCATCGTGCTGAGCCGGCAGGGCGGCGCCCTCGAGAAGATCGTGCCGCTGTTCCGCTTCGGCCTCGGCGGCAAGCTCGGCTCGGGCCAGCAGAAGTGGCCCGTGGTGCACCTCGACGACGTGGTCGGGCTGCTCCGCCTCGCGATGGACGACGAGCGGGTCCGCGGTCCCCTCAACGTCTCCATGCCCCGGCCGGTCGCGCAGGCGGACTTCGCCCGCACGCTCGGGGCGGTGCTGCATCGGCCCGCGTTCCTCCCCGCGCCCGCCTTCGCGCTGAAGGCGGCGCTCGGCGAGTTCTCCGCCGAGCTGCTCGAGACCCGCAGCGTCGTGCCGGAGAAGGCGCTCGCCCTCGGCTACCGCTTCGCCTACCCCGAGCTCGAGCCGGCGCTCCGCGACCTCGTCGGACGTTGACCCGGGCCGCGCGCGGCGCGAGCATCTCGGCCGATGCGCAACGTCGTCTTCGTCGCTCCGTTTCCCCTCGAGACCACCATGCGCTTCGCCCGCGCCGCGGCGAAGCTCGAGGGCGTGCAGTTCCTCGGCGTCTTCCAGGAGCTGCCCAAGGGGCACGACCGCCGGATCTTCGACGACCTCGTGCAGGTCAAGGACGGCCTGAGCACGAAGCAGCTCATCGCCGCGATCACCCAGCTCAAGAAGAAGTGGGGCCGCATCGGCCGCATCCTCGGCATCCTCGAGCCGCTCCAGGTCCAGCTCGCCGAGGCCCGCCAGCACTTCGACGTGCCCGGCACGATGCCCAAGACCGCCGATCTGTTCCGCGACAAGGCCCGCATGAAGGACGCGCTCCGCGCCGCGGGCCTGCCGACCGCCCGGCACCGCACCGTGACCCAGCGCGCCGACGCGCTCGCCTTCGTCGAGGAGGTGGGCTTCCCCATCGTGATGAAGCCGCCCGCCGGCATGGGCGCGAAGGCGACCTTCCGGGTGAGCGACCGGCCCAGCCTCGAGGCCGCGCTCGACCAGATCCGCCCGAGCCCCGAGCGGCCGGTGCTCGCCGAGGAGTTCCTCCGCGGGCGCGAGTTCAGCTTCGAGACGATCACCACGCACGGCGTGCCCCGCTTCCATTCGCTCTCGCACTACCTGCCGAGCTGCCTCGAGGTGCTCGAGAACCCGTGGATCCAGTGGGTGTGCCGGCTTCCTCGCGACATCTCCGGCCCCGAGTACGACGGGGCGCGCGCGATGGGCCTCTCGGCCGTGAAGGCGCTCGGCCTCGACTCGGGCTTCACCCACATGGAGTGGTTCCAGCGGCCCGATGGGAGCCTCGCGATCGGCGAGATCGCGCAGCGCCCGCCGGGCGCGAACATCACCCGCATGACCGGCCTCGCGCACGACTTCGACCCCTACCGCGCCTGGGCCCGCGCGGTGGTCGACGACGCCTTCGACGGCCCCTACGCGCGCAACTGGGCGGTGGGCTGCGCGTACTTCCGCGGCATGGGCTCGGGCCGGATCGCGCGGGTCGAGAACGTGGACGCGGTGAACAAGAAGGTCGGCCGCTTCGTGGAGGAGGCGAAGCTGCCCACCGTCGGCGCGCCCAAGAGCGACAGCTACGAGGGCGACGGCTTCGCCATCCTCAAGCACGAGAGCACGGCGAAGCTCGACGAACTGCTCCGCCTGCTCATCGAGCAGGTGAAGGTCGTCTACGCCTGACGGCGGCCCGGAGGCTCGCTCACTCGATCGTGCAGATCGCCTTCGGGCGCTTGATCCGCAGCACGAGGCACTCGTAGACGCGGAACGGGTAGTCCTGGTCGCGTTCGCCGAGGAAGGTCATCGAGAGGTCCTCGGTGACGGCGACGTCGAAGTTCTGATCGCCGGTCGAGAGCAGCACCGCCTTGCCCGCCGGGATCGTCGGCGAGTTGTAGACCCCGTCGTCGCAGAGCCGGAGGATCGAGTCGACCTCGGGCGCGAACTGTCCCTCGAGCTGCTGCACGAGCCGGGCGTAGTCGTTCGCGGAGACCGCGAGCGCGAAGGGCCGGTGGTGGTTGTCCGAGAGGAGTTGCTCGGTCGCGCGCACCACGTCGCGGTAGAAGTTGCCGTACTTGCTCCAGTCGCTCTTCGGCACGGTGTGCCGATCGGCTGCGTTGAGCAGGCCCTCGAGGCCGAGCTTCGGCTCGCCGTTGAAGATCAGCATGTCCTCGCGGTCGGCGACGGCGTGCGCCGCGCGGATCGCCCGGGACGCATCCAGCGGCGCGCCGAGCTTCTTCGCGAAGCTCACGTCCCGCCAGTGCAGCACGAAGTCCTTGTAGAGCACCGGCACCCGCAGGACCCTCTGCGAGGCGCCGCCGATCGGACGCGGATCGGTGCGGCCGAGGAGCTCGATCTCGGCGTCCTCGTCGGGCCCGTACTGCTCCACCGTCACCGTGTCGAGGCCCGCGCCGAGCGGCCCGTGCACGCCGAGCAGGCGCCGTCCGACCAGCGTGCGCTTGGCCTCGCGGATGATCTCCTGGGTGAGGAACTCGGTCTGTTCGGGGGCGAGCGGGCTCTCGTTGGCCATGGGTCTCCTCGGGTCGGATCGAAACGTTCAGGTGCGCCGCAGGCTGCCTACGCTGCCAGCGCCGCGCTGGGCCGGCGCGCTCTCGCGCCGCAGGTTGCCGACGCTGGCGCCGGTCCGCGCGCTCGCCTGGGCGACGACCGCCGCGCCCTGCACCTTCGCCCGGCGCAGCGCGAGCAAGAGCCGCGGGTCCTCCTCTTCGAAGAGGTGCTCGACGAGCGTCTCGAGCGTCGCGACGCCCATCCCGGCGTCGGCGAGCAGCACGTCGAGCAGCTCCTGGTGCTCGGGCTTCAGCGTCGCCTTGTGGGCGATCGCGAGCTCGGTCGCCGGACCCCTCGCCGCGGTGTTCTCGGTCATCGTGGAGCCGAGATTCTTCGGGGCGGCGTGCGCGCGCGTCAAGGGCGCCGCGTGCGCGCCGGTCGCCTTTCAGCGCGCCCGACGCGGAGGATCCGAGGGGCTGCCCGGCTTCGGCGGCACGGAGGTCCCGGTCTTCGCTGCGCCCTCGCCCTCGCGAGCACCGGTCCGCGGCTCCTCCGGTCGCCGCTGCAGCCGCGCCTGCTGCATGAAGAGCGCGAGCGCTTGGGTCCGCCGCAGCTCCTGCGGCTCGAGCTTCGCGAACGCGCCGCCGTACTCCCAGCCCCGCCCCTGGAACGCGTCGGGCTTCGCCCGGTTCGTGATCGCGAGCCGGAGCACGGTGGGCGCGCCGTCGGTGGGCAGCTCGAGCTCGACCGAGGCCAGCCCGGGGATCTCATCCTCGAACGAGATGCGGCACCCCTCGGCCGAGAGATCTGCGAGGCGCGCCGTCTGCGGCGTCCCAGGGAGCGCCGCTCCGTCCTCGCCCAACATGGCCCGGACCGGGATCGAGAGCTCCCCCGGCGGCGCGGTGCGGAACGACACCCGCCGGTTCGGACCCTGGAAGAAGTTGTGGTCGAAGACCCGCGCGGCCTGCGCGATGAGCCCGCTGAGGTGCGATGCCCGCTTCGCGTCGAAGCGCGGCACCGCCCGCACCGCGGGGCGATCGCCCGAGCGCAGGAACACCGACTCGAGCAGGACCGGCCCCTCGGGCTCGATCGTCTCGAGCCCCTCCATCGCCAGGGTCACCGCCGCGCGCGGCCCGGAGCCCGGCAACGGGAGCACCACCACGCCCCGGTCGAAGACGAGCAGCGCGGCCCGGTAGGCCGTTCGATCGGGGCCGATCCAGATCACCGGGCACGCCAGCTTCGACAGGCCGATCGACACGCCGGGCAGCTTCGCCAGGAACGGGGCGGCCAGCTCGGCGAGGGCCGCTTCTCCGTAGTAGCCCTCCGCGTCGAGCCCCTCGTCGAAGGGCCAGCGCGTGCTCAACCACAGGGCGAAGAGCTCGTCGAGTTCGCGATCGGCCGACTCGACCTCGACGGTCCAGACCGCGCTCGGCACCTCGAAGGCCAGGGACCGCTCGGATGTCCGCCGCACCGTGGCGAGCTCGCCGAGGGCCACGTCGGTCACGACCCCCTCGAGCTCGAAGCGGAGGCGGCTCGCGGTCGCCCGGTAGCGGGAGGGCGGCTTGGGGGGCGCCTCGTCCTTGCCCTTCTTGCCGCCTGGTGCCGCGCCGCGCGGCGGCTCCTTGGGCGGGCTCGCTGCGGGCTTCGGGGCCATGGACGGCTTGCTCGGCGGCGGCCGACCCGAGCCCGTCCCAGGCGTCGCCCCTCGGGCGGCCGGAGGGGCCATGGACGCCCCCGCGCCGAGGCCCCGCCGCGCTCCGCCGACCCCGCTGGCGCGGGGCGCGGCAGCCGGCGGGGCGATCGTCGGCGCCGGTGCCGGTGCGGCGGGCTCCGGCTCGGGCGGCGCGGCGGCCGGCGCGCCCGGGGCCCGCACCACCTTCGTCGTGAGCTTCGCCGTCCGCCCGCGGAACAGCTTGCGGGGCGCCGGATTCGCGGGTGTCTCCGCGGCTCGGGCGGTCGATCCTCCTCCGTCCGTCGTCCCGCGGGCCGCGTCTGCGCCCGCTCCAGAGCTGGGGTCGTCCGGCGGCACGCTCGGCGGTGGATCGGGGTCGCGCTCGCCGAGGGTCGCGAGCGCCACGAACACCGCCCCGGCGTTGGCGCCCCGGAGCACGACCTCGCCGCGCTCGGTCGTGAGCCGCACTTCGTCCCGGCCGAGCCGCGCATCGAGCAGGCTCTCCCGCGCCGCGTCGAGCGCCACCTGCCCGCGCTCGACCGCGTGCGCGCCGCCCCGCACCAGATCGATCCGCTCCGTGCTCACCCGGAGCCGCACCGGCTTCGGATCTCCGTCGAGCTCCACGTCCCCGTCGAAGAGCTCGCGCTCTCCTTCGATCCGGAGCGGCGCCGGCAGCTGGTGGACCGGGTGCGCATCGACCGCGGCCCGGACGGCGCTCGCGATCTCGCTGACGTGTGCCCCGCCGAGCAGACGCTCGGAGCCGCCGTGCACGAAGTCGAAGCGGTCGCGCCACTCTTTCATCTTCTCGATGGCACCGAGCTCGACCTCCCACGCCGCGGCGCCGGTGAGCCGATGGAGCACCCCGGGGACGAAGCGCACCGTCGTACTCGTCACGGTGAGCGTGCCGCGCACCGACAGCAGCCCGCCGACGACAGTGCAGCTGCCCTCGAACAGCGGGGGCGTCGCGGAAGGACTGCTCTCCACGGGAGCCCCGAGAATCCAAAACTTCCCCGGCCCCCGTCGAGAAAAAAATGCGCAAGCCCTGCGCCCATCGATCTCGCCGAGGGGCCCTCGCGGGGGGCACCGGTCCAGATCCCGCGGGGCGATTCCGCGCGCTTCGCCCCCGCCCGACACCTTCGGGCGGGCGCGCCGGCCCGTCCCCACGCAGAATCGACGCAGCGCGGAGCGGGTTCTCCGCCCGGCCCTGCCATGAGCACCCTCGACGACCTCGCCCAGGTGATCGACCGCATCCCGCTGCTCGGGACGGTGCGCACCGACCTCGCCCAGCTCCGCCGTCTCGTCGCCGACCGGCGCGCGCCGCGCCTGCTCGCGATTGGCGCGCCCGGCGCCGGCCGCACGACCCTCGCCAACGAGCTGCTCGCCGCGTCGGCGCTGCCTGCCGAGGCCGAGCGCGCGGAGCTGATCGCCCCCGAAGCTCAGTGGCTGCACGTGCGTGCCCACGGCCGCAGCCTGGACTGGCTCGAGCTCGATGCACTCCCGCTGACCGGAACGCGCCGGGAGCGCCTCGAGCGGGCGCTGCGCGAATCGCCTCCCGACGTGATCCTCCTCGTGGCCCGCGCCGACGCGCTCGACGCGCTCGCGCTCGCCCGGACGCTCCACGAGGTCCGCGCGCTGCTCGGTGAGCGCGCCGTGTCGACCCTCGCGCTCCGAACCGGCGGCGCGTCCGTCGACGAGGGCGCGCTCGAGGCCCTCCGGCGCGCCCTCGCCGAGCAGCGCGTCGAGGTGCCCCGGCCCTCGCCGCTGCGCCGGCGAGGCGATCGGCTCGACGCCGACGAGCTCCGCGCGCTCGCCGACGAGCTCTACGTGCGGCTGCCCGACGTCGCCCACGTCGAGGCGGCGCGGACGCTTCCCGTCGGCCGCGACAAGAAGCGCGAGGTGGCGCGCCTCCTCGTGCAGCGCGCCTCGACCATCGCGGTCACCGTGGGCCTGGCTCCGATCCCCTTCTCCGACGCGCTGATCCTGGTGCCGCTGCAG
>Ga0209972_10002978_pt1 | contig 13503 bp, 10 predicted proteins | sample NOAtaG_7_FD_187302 | JGI IMG/M metagenome (GOLD analysis project Ga0209972, IMG submission 187302) | Freshwater lake microbial communities from Lake Erie, under a cyanobacterial bloom - NOAA_Erie_Diel1S_2200h metaG (SPAdes) (version 2) | ecosystem: Environmental > Aquatic > Freshwater > Lake ... | reverse complement strand
CACGACAAGGTGGCCAGTCGCGGTGCTATTGAGAACGGGCAGTACGTCCAGTCCATTCCAGCCCATGAACGCCCGGAGATGGAGAGCCTGATCTCGGGTGGGTTGAAGAGTGTCGACGAGACGCTGAAGTTGGTTGAGAACTATCCGGAGGCCTACAACATCAGAAATCTGCTCTATGCTGAAGCGGCGCTGCTCGAGGCTGACAGCCAGAAGAGCGCGGCCCTGCGTCAGCTTTCCATCGACGCCCTGACCCGGGCCGTTGACCTTGCTGCCCTCGGGCGAAAGAGTGAGGTGGCCGACTTTAGCCAGCCAACGATCCGGCTGGCGGAGTTCTCACGCAATCCGGAGGAGGAGACTCTTCTCAAGGATCCGATGATGAAGATGATCGAGGGGGGATTTCCGGTCAAACGCCCGATGCCGGTCTTTCCGCCGGTCAAGGCGCCTAAGGTCGAAGCAAAGGCCGAACCGGCGGCCGGGGAAACGGCTACTCCTCCACTGCCTCTCTCCACGACCGTCAAGGTCGAGGTTCTTGTCTCGACCAGCGGCGATGTCGCCTTTGCCAGTCAGATCGAAGGGCGACCAGAGTATGGCCCCTCGGCCATTCTGGCCGCACGCGGATGGAAGTTTGAACCGGCTCGACTCAATGGCCGTCCAATTCAGGTCAGTGGGCTGATCACGTTTGAGGTCAAGTCGGGCAAGGGGCGTTAGCCGCTTGCCCGACTTGGGCCAGGATCAGGTCGTCGACTTGAGAATGCCGATGAAGGGGAGATTGCGATACCGCTCGTCATAGTCGAGGCCGTATCCAACGACGAATTGGTCCGGAACGTTGAAGCCGATATAGTCCGCCTCGACATTGACGCGCCTTCGCTCTGGCTTGTTGAGCAGGGTCGCAATCCGGATTGAGTTGGCGCCCCGATTTCTGAAGGTGTTGAGCAGGTAGCTGAGCGTCAGCCCGGTATCGAGAATATCCTCGACAATGATAATGTCGCGCCCTTCGAGCGGCCTGTCGAGGTCTTTCAGGATTTTGACCTCCCCGGTGGTCGATGTCCCTTTTCCATAACTCGAGACCGCGATATAGTCGACACTGATGCTGAGGTCTATCGTCCTCATCAGGTCGCACATAAATGTCGCGGCCCCTTTCAGGACGCAGATCAGGTTTGGGCGTTGCCCTGCGTAATCGCGCGTGATCTGTTCACCAATCTCCCGTACCCGCTCGGCTATCTGATCAGACGAGAGCAGCACCTCGAGATTGGGATTTCCAAATTCAGAGTTAAAATGATTATCGTTTGACATTATTATTCTCCGGGTCGATCAACCTGCGCCGATCGATCCATATTCGGACGGCGGATCGTGTTGAAACTCAGTGAGTTTGATCATCCCCGTCAACCTGACAATCAATGGCACTATATGGTGACCAGGCAGGAGAGTCAATTTTCCTCAATCAGATAACCTATGGACTATCGATTCCCATTAATTGAAAAACTTCCCCCATACGTCTTTGCTGTCATTACCCAATACAAGATGGAGGCCCGTCGGCGAGGCGAGGATATCATTGACCTGGGGATGGGCAATCCCGATCTGCCCACCCCCGAACCGATTGTCGACAAGATGGTCGAGGCGGCGCGCAACCCGCGCAACCACCGCTATTCGGCCTCCCGCGGAATCCCCAACCTGCGCGTCGAGATTGCCCGCTGGTATGAGCGACGATATGGCGTCCAGATCGACCCCGAAACTGAGGCCATTGCGACGATGGGGGCCAAGGAGGGATTCTCTCATCTGGTCATGGCGCTGGTCGAGCCCGGGACAAAGGTTATTGTTCCCGATCCAAGCTACCCGATCCATTCCTTTGCGGCGACGATTGCCGGCTGCGAACTGATCAAGCTGCCGATCAATGAGGGCCCGGAACAGATGATGGAGTCGCTGCGCCAGCTCGACTATCCGGAAGGGCAGCACCCACGTCTGCTCATTCTCTCATTCCCGCACAACCCAACGACGGTGACGGTCAATCTCGACTTCTTCCGCGAAGCGGTCGACATTGCGCGGAGACGCGGCTACCTGATCATTCATGACCTGGCCTATGCCGATCTGGTCTTCGATGGCGCAGAGGCGCCGAGCATCCTCCAGGTGCCTGGCGCAAAGGATGTGGCGGTCGAGATGTTCTCGATGTCCAAGAGCTATTCGATGGCCGGCTGGCGAGTTGGATTCTGTGCCGGCAACCCGCAGGTTGTCGCGGCCCTGACGAGGCTGAAGAGTTACCTCGACTATGGCATCTTCCAGCCGATCCAGATTGCCAGCATCATTGCGCTGCGTGATTGTGATGAGTACGTTCCGGAGATTGCCGAAGTCTACCGTCGACGCCGTGATGTGCTGATCAAGGGGTTGGCGGCCGCCGGATGGGATATCCCCACCCCCAAAGGGACGATGTTTGTATGGGCCAAGCTGCCGCCTGCATATGCGCATCTCGGTTCGCTTGAGTTTGCCAAACAGATGATCGCCCGGGCTGGCGTCGCGGCTTCACCCGGGATTGGGTTTGGCGAGCGGGGCGAGGGCTACGTTCGTTTCGCGCTGGTCGAAAATGAGCAACGGATTGCCCAGGCTGTCCGGGGCATCAAGTCATTTCTGAATGATTGATTGTCCGGAGTGGTCAATTGGCCGAAAGACGATGAGCAATACTGAGAGAAAGCCACCAGCTGAAGCGACCGAGACACGGCCCGGGACGATCGGTTCTCCGGCAAATGACACTCGTCATGCTGAAGAATCAGATCTTGTCGACGAGACAGTGCGGAACGTCATCACTGAGGCCGAGGTCCGGCGAGTTCCGGAAGGCGGTCGGATGCTGCTGCGTGATGGAGTGATGATCACTCCACTCGCGGCCGATCTGATTGCCTCCCGGAAGATCGCGATCCGTTACCAGCAATCACGCTCGTCATCCAATTCCCGGCTCGTCGTGGCGATCGGGGCCGATCACGGCGGATTTGAGGTCAAGCCGCAGATCGTCGAGCTGCTCACCGCGCAAGGTTTTCAGGTTCGTGACTTCGGAACCAACTCTCCCGATCCGGTCGACTATCCGGATATTGCGCACGCCGTCGCCAGAGCCGTCGCCGATGGTCTCTGCGACCTCGGAATACTTCTCGACGGGGCGGGAATCGGTTCGTGTATGGCCGCCAACAAGGTGCCTGGGGTGCGGGCGGCACTCTGCTATGATGAGGCCACGGCCAGGAATAGTCGCGAGCACAACTACGCCAATATTCTGACGCTTGGGGCGAGGCTGCAGCCTCTCCCGCTCCTTCTGGGCATTGTCTCCACCTGGCTCAGCACCCCGCTCGGTGAAGAAAGGCACGGTCGCCGAGTCGCCAAGATCGAGGCGATCGAGAGGCAGTACCTCCGTTAAATCTGCCCCCACCCCAATCTATAGATAGTCGGTCTCAGCCGCGAGTTCATCCCCACCAGAGAGTTTTACCAGCCACGACAAGGCGCAGGAGGTTGAGTGATGAAAAGATGGATCTTTCCGACCCTGGTTTTGATAACGTTAGTGTTCATCATGCCGCGGGAGTTCTTTGCCCAGAGTCGCGAGCTGCGGGTCGTCAGCACCCGCGGAGCGCTCGGGCAGATGGTGGTGGTCACCATCGAGATGGTTGCCACCGGCAATGAGAACGCCGCCGGCTTTAGTCTCAATTATGATCCTCAGGCGCTGACCAATCCCCGGGTATCGAGCGGAACAGGGATAGCCGGTTCGACGCTCAGTGCCAACACCGCCAATGCGGCAGCGGGGAGCATTGGCGTCATTCTGGGCTTACCCGCCAATCAGACATTCAGCGCCGGGACCCATCCGGTCGCGCTGGTCAGTTTCGAGATTGCCCCCGGAGCTCTTCCAGGCTCCACCCCGCTCACCTTTGGGGATCGGCCGGTTGTCCGGGAGGTCGTCGACGCTGCGGCGGTCCCGCTCGCCACCACCTTTACCAATGGCTCGATTCAGCTGCTATCCCCAATTACCATGACCGTCGCTCCGACCGAACCGACCACGCTCGATGAGATTGTCATCGAGGCGCGGGGCGTTTGGAACGATGGATGTGTTCCGGCCAATCCCGTCGTGGCCCGCGATGGGGCCACCATCACCCTGACGACGACGGCTGTCGCGTCGGTCTGCCTGCAGGCCATCACCCCTTTCGTCCTGACCGTGCCAATTGGCAAGTTGCCGCGGGGCGTCTTTGCCGTCAGCCTCCTTCACCGTGCCACCCCTTCGACCATTCGACTTGGCTCGGTCAGTCTGGTCGTCAAAGGGGGCCTGGTCAACACCAACGCCAGCAGTTACCGGACCGATTCACTGGCGCCCGACTCGATTGTTGCGGCTTTCGGAACCGATCTGGCCACGACGACCACGGCCGTTGCCACCCTACCACTTCCGCTCAGTCTGGCCGGCACAACCGTAAGGATCAGGGATGCTGCGGGCATCGAAACAATGGCTCCGCTCTTCTTTGTCTCCCCACTCCAGGTCAACTACCATCTTCCGCCGGGGGTGACTCCGGGGAGGGCGATCGTCTCGATCATCAATGGCCAGGGAGTTGTCTCGACCGGCTCGGTCATGATCGCCCGGGTTTCGCCCGGACTCTTCACTATGGATGGGTCCGGAAAGGGGCTGGTCGCCGCGTATATCCAGCGCAACAGCTCTAATGGTCAGGTCTCTTATGAACAGGTCTGGCGACTCGACTCCGGCGGCGCTCTTGTCTCGCAAGCGGTCGATCTCGGCGCCCAGAGTGATCAGCTCTTTCTCGTTTTATATGGGACGGGGTTTCGTTCGCGGTCCTCGCTGAGTGGAGTGACCGTCAACATTGGGGGGCTGCCGGCAGAGGTTCTCTTCGCCGGGGGGATTCAGGACTATGTCGGACTTGATCAATGCAATGTGCGCCTCGACCGCCGCCTGGTCGGCCGAGGTCTGGTTGAGATAGAGCTGCTCGTCGATGGCCAGGTGGCCAACAGAGTCACTGTCTCGATCCGGTAACTCTCCGGTGTGTGATCATCGCCTCCTGGAATCAACGCGAGAGCTTCGTGCGGCGGGTGACGTGCTTCAGTAACTGAGCCCGCCGCATAAACCAGGTTGGCTTCATGTAGGAACGGCTGAAGAGCCGTGCCGCCTGATCGTCCCAGTGTTTGGAACCGCGATCATCACTCATTCCAAGCGGGATGATCGTGTACGACTCGGGAATTTTCGAGAGCACGACCACCTGCGTCGAGGTTTGCCCACCCAGCCCGACCATCTCCGCTCCACGCTCGCCAAACGAGATCGCTCGTGGGGTGGCCATCCCCACATTGGTGAGAGTTCCTCCCCCGACCGGATAGGTCGCGCCACCCTCGCGCCCAACGCGGAAGAGTCTTCCGAAGGGGACGTTGACTGAATTGTAGCGGCTGCGCAGCCAGGCTCCCGCGCCCTCGAGCGCTTTGATTACCTGCACATCGGTCAGACTCTGCGGAACCTCGACGGCTTGACGCTGCGCCGGGCTTTCAAAGGCCGACTTGAAGGCGAAGAAGGCGAGCGCTCCGGTCGAATCGGGATCGCTCCGCCGATTCCAGCCCCGAATCTGCTCATAGATGGCTTGGGCATCGGCGGATGGACGCATCTGTGAGGATGAAGTACTCTTCCACGCCTGTCCGATCCGCGCCTGCCAGTCCTCCGCTTTCCAGACCTGCGGACTGTAGGCCAGGTCGATCGCTTCATCGACAGACACTCCGGTGGCAGTGTGCAACTGGTCAAGGGTCATGGCCGCCCGCTGGTGGGGCGGGGTATTCCCATCATTGAAGAGGTATGGGTGGCTCGCGTACTTTTCGGCCCGCAGCGGACTGTCCTTCATCAGGAAGGCTGGCGAACAGTTGTTGTTCTGCATGTACCCCTGGGGAGGATTGGTGATCTGCACCAGCTCGTCCAGTCGATGGATCCCCTGCCATTCACAGCCCTTGCTCGCCCCGGCACTGGTTCCGGCGCCAGGCATTGGTCTCGTCGTATCACAACCCCGCGGGCGAATGGGCACACGACCATTGCGGAGATAGTAGATGTCACCATCGATCGTTCCGATCATGATGTTCTGCGACATCAGCTGCAGACCGCCCAGGGCCCGCTTCATCTCGCGCAGATTCCGGGAGGTGAACATCTGGTAGACCTGATCGATCAGTCCGACTTCGTTCAGGTAGGGGATGGCCATGGTATAGGCTTTTCCGTCCCGCCGGGCGACCACCGGGCCGTGGTGGGTGTACTCCAGCTCTACCTCAGTCGGAACCAACTGCTGGTTGCGTTGAACAACGATCTTCTCGCGTCGAATCGACATTTCGCGCCATTCGCCATTGAAGCGGTAGCGGCGGGGATTGGCGGGATCGATCTCCTCTTCAAAGATGTCCGAGGTGTCAGGCCCGCCGGTCGTCATGGCGATCGAGGCCCAGCGGCTGTGACCCAGGGAGGGAAAAGGAATGCCCAGAATACTCACCCCCGAGACCTTGTAGTCTCCGGCATAGATGCGCACTTCGTAGAAGCGGAACTCACCGTACCAGCCCAGGTGGGGATCGATCACTGCGATCGGCGCTTTCATGGCCGTCTTCGCCGGCGCCAGCAGCATCTGATTGGAGCCGCGATAATTGACCGGATCAGGATTGATTCCACCCCGCCGCAGGTCGGCGCCGGCTTCGCCCTCCGGCCATCCCCAGATGATGTAACGACCCAGCGCCAGCACCTGCGCCGGATGCAGCGCCGGAGCCCACGACGGGACCTTCTCCGGGTGCTCGGTCATAAAGCGCTTGATTCCTGCCTGGTAGGCCTCCATCGCCCCGCGCATTCGTGGCGAGATGGTTGCATAACGCTCGCGTGAGATCTCCGCATGCCGCCAGAGTCGCTGCCGGTAGTCGTGTCGGTACCACTCCGGACCGAAGGCCTCGGCCATCGTCCCCTCGGCTTTCCGGTAGTTGCGGAGCAGCTCCTCGAGGCGGTCCTCCGCCTGCGCATAACCGATCGCAAAGGCCGCGTCCTCGATCGTCGGCGCAAAGATGTGCGGGACGCCGTAACTGTCCCGGATGATCTCCGCTTGCCCGGCACGGCGCGATGCTTGCGCGCTGACTGTCAGTCCAACCGCGAGAATAGCAAGGCTGCCAAATGTCGTCACAATTGTGCGGGTCAATCTGATCGTCTGCATAAGTCCCAACTCTCCTCTGGCAAGGTGATTCAACTCATTTGTCGACGGTGCTCACGGTAGAGACTGGCGGCTATCAGGACCGCCAAAGTAAAGAAGATGCCGCCAATCCAGCCAATCGCCGGCGGACTTATCTGGATGATGTATCCGCCCATAATGGGCGCGATGATCCGGCTGAAACTTTCGATCGAGGTCGTCGCTCCGAGCACTCCACCCCGCCGCTGCGGTGGGGCTTTCGTCATCAGGATGCTGGTCAACGGCGGGCGGGTTATCCCATGGCCAAACGAGAAGACGACGGCGACCCCGATCAGCTTCCACCAGACATCGACCAGCGAAAGCATGGACATGCCCAGCGCACTGAAGACGAGACCGAGCACCAGGGCGCGGTGATCGCCAATCCTCTTCACCAGTGGACCAATGACTCCCCCCTGCCAGATGATTCCCAGAAAGCCGGCAAAACCAAGGAAGTAGCCGGCCTGTTCCGCGCTCAGCCGCAATTGAAGATCGGTGAAGAGCGGGTACATCGTCACGTAGAGCGAGAATGGCAGCGACATGAAAAAGAAGATAAAGAGGAGCCGCCGCAGCTCCACGATGCGCAGGTACTCAAGGGCTCGCGTGTAATAGGCGATCAGCCCGGAACTCTCGCGAGTCTGCTTCTCGTGCGATTCCGGGAGGAGAAAGACGGTCGCCATCATGCTCGCAAAAGAGAAGAGCGCCGCCGCATAAGCTGGTATGTCGTAACCAAAGCGGGAGAGGAACCCGCCCAGCATCGGTCCAATCAGGAAGCCCAGCCCGAACGAGACGCCGATCACCATCCCATAGTACTTGGCCCGCTCTTCCGGCTTGGTGATGTCGCTGATGTAGGCCTGGGCCACCGTCAGGTTGCCACCCGAGAGTCCATCGATCACCCGGGCGAGAAAGAGCCAGAGCAACGGCTGTGGCAGATGGAGCGCCAGTCCCATGAGCAGGAAGCCAATGAAAGAGCCGATCTGGCTGTAGATGAGGATCGATCTTCGGCCAAATCGATCACTCAGATCACCAAGAATTGGCGAAGCGATAAACTGGCAGATCGAATAAGATGAGATGAGCAGCCCGACCTCGATCGGTGTGGCTTCGAAATTTCGCGCATAGTAGGGAAGCAGCGGCAGGATGATGCTGAATCCCAACAAGTCGACGAAGACAACAATGAAGATCGGGATGTATCGTTTGTCTTTGAACATTCCTATACCCGCCAGTAATCACCGCGCCAGCTCCGAATGGCACGTTTGACCTCGATCGGTTTGGCAAATTTGCCGGCAAGTGTCTGGGAGACCAGCTCCGACAACTCCTCATCCGGGGCGAACCGCAGGGCGACCAGAAAAGGGACGGGGATGCTGGCTGCCTGGGCCGCCAGCTCCGCCGGCAGGACCCGTTGAAACCGCAGCTGCTCTTCAAGTCTGATCAGGCGATCCTGAACTTTCAGCGCATACAGCCGCGTCAGAGAGAAGGTGACCAGCAAGGCGATGATCAGCGCCAGGTTCATCAAGCTCTCGAGGCCGGGTTGACGGATCAGGAGCCAGACCGACCAGCCCAGGTAGAGGGCGATCAGTGGAAAACCAACCTTGTGAAAAGGCGTATGGTAACGAGTGTGATTGGCAAGATTCTGACTGTCAGCCATTATTCATCCTCCATCTCAAATTCAGAGTAATCTCAGGCCAGGGCGACCGGCCTGGGGGTGGACTTTAGAGTTGGCCCATTCCGCCGCGGCCAGGGCGCGGTTTCGATTCCGGTTCAATCCTGGGGAGGTCCGGAGTGAAGTCCTCGCCGGGATTGATGAACTGGTCACGCTCGAAGTTGTACTGCTTGTCATAGAGTTCTCGATACCGCCCGCCAAGCTGGAGAAGCTCGTCGTGGCTGCCGCGTTCGACGATCTGGCCCTCCTCGAGCACCAGGATCTGGTCGGCACTGCGAATCGTTGAGAGTCGATGGGCAATGACAAAGGTCGTTCGACCACGCCGCAATTCCCGCAGACCCTGCTGAATCTTCGCTTCACTCTCGCTATCGAGACTCGAGGTCGCCTCATCGAGGATCAGGATTCGTGGGTTGGCCAGCAGGGCCCGGGCGATCGCTATTCGCTGGCGCTGCCCACCCGAAAGCCGCACTCCTCGTTCGCCGACGATAGTGTCGTATTTCTTCTCAAATCCGTCAATAAACTCGTCACAATGCGCGAGGCGGGCGACCGTTTCGATCTCGGCCCGGCTTGCCGCCGGTCGCGAAAAGCCGATATTCTCGGCCACCGTCCCATCGAAGAGGAAGTTGTCCTGCAGCACGACCCCGAGCTTGGAACGATAGTCACGCAGGCGGATCCGCTCGATATCGCGCCCGTCGATCCTGATTCGACCTGCCTGGGGATGGTTGAAATTCATGACGAGGCTGATCAGCGTGCTCTTGCCGGATCCGCTCGAACCGACAAGCGCCGTCGTCGAACCTGCCGGCGCCTGGAAGGAGATGTCCCTCAGAACCGGCTGACCGGCATTGTACTCAAACGAGACCTGCTCGAACTCGACTTCGCCCCGCAGCTCGGTCAGGGCCTCACGACCGGCGTCCTCTTCATCTTCGGTCGGCATGTCGAGTATCTCGCGGATCCGATCAAGCCCGGCAAAAGCCTCGGTAATCTGGGTGCCGATCGCGGCGATCTCGATGACGGGCATGGCCATAAGTCCGGTAAAGAAGATGTACATGAAGAGATCGCCAAGGGTCATCTCTCCGGTCAGGACTGCCCGACCGCCGAGAAGGATCATGACCACTCCGATCGCGCCAACGATGACCGATGAGAAGGCGGTGATCGCTGAGACCCCCGTCATGGTCTGCCGGATGTTCCGGAAGAGGCGATGGGCTCCGCGGGCGAAAACAAGCTCTTCGCGCTTCTCAGCAGTGTAGGCCTTGACGATTCTGATCCCCCCAAGCGACTCGCCCAGTCGGCCGGTAATCTCGCTCTGGATCTCGTTTCTTTGCCGAAAGATTGGGCGCAGTCGACTGAAGGCATAGGCGAGCACTCCTCCGAAGGTCAGGAGGACGATGATCGTCATGAGAGTCAGCTTCCAGCTCAGGTAGAAGAGAACCCCAAGGGCAATGAAGGCCGTGATGAGGCTTCCCGTCAGCTGGACCAGCCCCGTTCCAACCAGATTACGCACTCCCTCGGCATCGTTCATGATGCGCGAAATCAGTTTGCCGGTCTGGGTCGTATCGAAGTAGCGAATGGGGAGCCGCTCGATGTGGGACTGGATCCTTTTGCGGATGTCAGTGATTGCCCGCTGCGCGGCAACCCCGAGAATCTGGGAGAGGGTGAACGATGAGAAGGCCTGGAGAAGGGTCGCTCCGCCGGCGGCAATGGCGATCGGAATGAGGTACTCGCCCCGTTGCTTGCCAATCACTTCATCGATCAGATACTTTGAGGAGGCCGGCAGAACCAGCCCGACCAGCCGGTTGATCAACATCAAACCTGCGCCCAGCAAAAGTCGCCAGCGATGCGCGGCGAGCAGCTCGCGCGATTCACGCCAGGCAGCCGAGGGCGAAAATCGCTTCTTACGCTTTTCTTGTGGTGTCATGATCCTCCACGCCCTGAAAATCAGGGAGATTTGATCTGTCAGGGGTGAGTTGGCGAGTCGAATACACGGGATGGGGAAGAGTGTCTGAGGGCGGGTAGTGGGGTTCGAACCCACGGCCTCCAGAGCCACAATCTGGCGCTCTAACCAGCTGAGCTATACCCGCCGCAAAACGAAATTGCATATTAGCTTTTCTTCTTGCCTCGCGTCAAGAGCTGGGATGACCGAGTGTCAAAATGGAGCCGGAAAGTCGACACGCCATCACGTGGTCAGCACGGCGAGGTGGGAGGGCGGAATTGACGCCGTCTTCGCTGCCGGGGAGAGGAGCAACCGCTCATTTGTCTACCTAACCCTTGTTGAATGAGCCATTCCGGTTTCTAATTGTCGCTGAAACAGCATCACCCAATCAGACAAAGCACAGGAGGAGTCGGATGATTCATCTTTTCGGTAAACTTTTTGCTGCCCGCAGGTCAGTTCTGTCAATCACCATCTTCGTGCCCATCGCGGCGTCATGTTTGATGCTCGCTTTGAGTGTGTCGATCGCGGCCCAGCCAGCGGCAACTGGTCTGCCGCGCAGTACACCTGAGGCGCAGGGCATCTCGTCAGCGTCGCTCCAGTCGTTCATCGAGCAGGCTGATCAGCAGATTGAGACCATGAACAGCGTGATGGTCATCCGTCATGGCCACATTGTCGCCGAGGGGTACTGGACTCCGTACGACGCGGAGACACGCCACGCTCTCTACTCCCTGACCAAGAGCTTCACGAGCACGGCGATCGGCCTCGCGGTAGCCGAGGGAAAGCTGAGTATCGATGACCTGGTCCTGCCGCTCTTTCCGGAAGATGCTCCAGCCGATCCAGGGACAAACCTGAAGGCATTGCGAATCCGCGACCTCCTCGCAATGTCGACCGGGCAGCACTCAGAGGCCAGTAACCGCGCAGGTGATCATTGGACGAAGAACTTTCTTGCCCATCCTTTCGACCATAAACCGGGCACCTTCTTTCTCTACAACACTCCGGCCAGCCATATGCTTTCGGCGATCATTCAGAAGAAGACGGGTGAGCCATTGATCGAGTATTTGCGCCCACGCCTCTTCAACCCGCTCGGAATCACCGATCCAGTCTGGAATACCAGCCCCCAGGGGGTGACCAGCGGTGGATGGGGGCTCAAGCTTCGCACCCGGGAGATTGCCCGGTTCGGTCAGCTCTATCTGCAGCGCGGAAAATGGCAGGGGCGCCAGCTCGTCCCCGAGTCCTGGGTGATGACCGCGACCTCGCGCCAGGTCTCCAACGGCAGCAACCCGCGTAGTGACTGGGAGCAGGGTTATGGATATCAGTTCTGGCGGACCCGGAACGGCTTCTATCGTGGCGATGGCGCATTTGGACAGTACTGTGTCGTCATGCCGGAACACGATGCGGTGATCATCATTACCAGCGGAGTGCGCAATATGCAGGCGGTTCTCGATCTGGTCTGGGAGAAGCTCGTGCCTGTCTTTGAGAAGAAAGCGCTCCCGGCTGATCGACGGAGCCACGAACAGCTTACGGCGCGACTCGCTTCGCTCCGCGTCCGGAGGCCAACCGGGGCGACGACTCCCGGCCTGACCTCTATGATGGGTCGCCAGTACGACTTCTCTACAAACTTTCAGAAGTTTGAGTCGGTCAGACTCGACCGGACTGGAAGTGAGACCGTCCTGACCATCCGGCAGGGCGGGGCCGAAAAGCGCATTGTCGTCGGAGATACCGACTGGCGGCGCGGCGAGCTGGTCTGGGGAGACTTTTCAAAGCAGCCGGTTGCCGCGACGGGCGCCTGGACGGCGCCTGACACCTACCAGGCCCGCGTCTGCTTTGTTGAGGAGCCGTTTATCCTCGACCTGACGCTGAAATATGCCGGCGAGGAGGTCGATTTTGACGCGGCGTTCAATGTCAGCTTCAGCCTGGTCAAACAGCCGACTCTCAAAGGGAGAGTCAGCACGAAGTAGGGCGATTCAGGGCTGATTGAGCCGATTGGGGCTGCGCCAGCGGATCCGGGCCAGCAGCAGGTCGCCACGAAAATTGGCTGGAATCACCTCGCCGGCGCTTATCCAGGATTCGTCGCGGTTGACGTTGTTGACGTGGAAGTTTCCGTAATGAGCGACGTGGGTCGGATCGTTGATTCCGTCTCCGATGAGGGGAAAGACGATCCGCTCCGTTGCCTCGCGCAACCGCAGGGTCAGCGGATCGACCTCAGCGAGATAGAGCGGCGCCCGCCAGCGCATGACGTTGGCGTTCGCGGGCGCCTTGCGCGTATAGCTCAGAAACAGTCCGGCTGAGTGGGTGAGCCAGTGCTGCTGGGTGGTCGACATCTCCAGTGGCTGACCGTCCTCCCACGACCAGCGCTGCGCGGCTGACCACGTCAGACCGTCCCGCGAGGTGCTGACATAGCCGAAGCCATCCTCGGCCCTGATCGTCATCAGGTAGCGCTGGCGATAGACTGTCAGCTGTGGTTCAAGCAGACCTCTCTTGACCGAATTGTGAAGGGCTGAACCCACCTTTTTTACTTTCAGCTCCCGGCCGTCGAAGGAGCAGAGCAGGGAGGTCACCCCAAAATCTTCACGTTCGCGGGAGCGGAACGAAACTGGAATCAGGACGTCGCCATTCTCCATTACGACTGACTGCGAAGAGCCGATCGCGTAGATGGCGTTGGCGCGTGGATCATCCCAGACCAGCTGGCGCCGTTCAGACCATTTGCCCTGTTTGTCCCGCACGATATAGAC
>Ga0209972_10002973_pt1 | contig 13509 bp, 14 predicted proteins | sample NOAtaG_7_FD_187302 | JGI IMG/M metagenome (GOLD analysis project Ga0209972, IMG submission 187302) | Freshwater lake microbial communities from Lake Erie, under a cyanobacterial bloom - NOAA_Erie_Diel1S_2200h metaG (SPAdes) (version 2) | ecosystem: Environmental > Aquatic > Freshwater > Lake ... | reverse complement strand
CAAATCTCAAAAATCAAATCACAAAATCCTCAAGATACTGAACTTCTTTTGGAAGAAACCTTTGCATATTCTGCACTGAATCAAAAAGAGAAATCAGAAAAACTACTCTTCAATCTCATCAAATATAAACTTCCAGAGGAGATTGAAAGAAAGGCATATCACAACTTATCAGGACATTATTTCCGTAAAGATGATATTCATACAGGACTTCAACATTTCCTCAAAGCAGGAGAAGTTGAGGCATATAAAAACAGAAAACTTCCAGAGTTTGAGAAGTGGGATGGAACTGTAACTCCAGGAAGAACTGTAATTATTGATAACCAGTGTGGTGCTGGTGACGAAATCATTCATGTCCGTTTTATGAAGCACATTGAAAAACATGGAATGAAACCAGTCTGGACAACAACACGAAGAGACCTACAAAAAATCTTTCAATACAATGGATTTGAAGTTGAGTGTGTTTGGGATAATCCAGAACTGCCAAAAGATGCTTGCTGGGTTTATGGTCTTGCACTTCCTTATTATCTCAATCTTAAGGTAGAAGATTTGGGACAAACTCCATATATTAAACCATTACCAGAAAAAGAAGAGCAATATTCTTATCTACAAGAAGATAAAAAGTTTAAGATTGGTATGTTCTGGAACTCTGGTTCTGGATTTGAACAAGCACATTTTCGTTCAGTGAATGCTGATGGTTTGTTTGATGTTCTTTCAAAAACCAATGCATCTTTGTATTCACTTCAACTACCAGACGAACAACCCCCAGAAGGTTATGATGTAAAGACTTTTGATATTCCAAATCGTGAGTTTACAGATACATTCTCCATCGTATCTCAAATGGATTTGGTGATTACATCTTGCACTTCTATTGCTCATATTGCAGCATCAATGGGTAAAGAAGTTTGTGTCTTTGTACCAATTATGGAATACTACCTATGGACAAGTTCTACTGGTAAGTCTTGGTGGTATGGAGATAATGTTCACCTCTTTAAGCAAAAGAGACCAAGAAACTGGGATGAACCACTGAAGCAACTAGGAGAGTTTTTGAATGATAGAGGAATATAACCTTTCTTTTCTCAATCTAAATACCATCAAGAGCAAACTTCTGGAAATAGAAACTGCTTCTCACGGTCTTGTAACTAAAGGTGTTTCCACTTATAATCACGGAATGCCTGTTCTAATGTATCCAGAACTCACCGGATTGAGAAATATCATAAAACAATATGTTAGATTGTATTGTACCAAGTATGAGATTCCACCACTAAAGTTTATCAATAGTTGGTTTAATATCTCACAACCAGGAAATAAACTCAAAGCACATAAGCACGAAGAGAGTATCGTGAGTGGAGCATTTTATATTTCAGGAAGTACTCCACTCATTTTTCCAGAAACATCAATCAAACCTTATCCCGGATTATTAGTTATTTTCTCAAGTGATCTGGTTCATTATACAGAAGAAGAAATAGAAGAAAGAATTATTATTAGTTTTAATACAGATTACCTATGAAATTTTTATTTTTAGTTGGTTCAGCACTCAAACACTTTCAAGAAGATAAGTTCAGTGCTTATGATGAAGAACAAAGATTTAATCAAACATTAGAAACGATTGAGTGCATTCGTAAGAAAGTTCCAGGGTCTTATGTTGTTTTATTTGAGTGTTCATCTAGACCGATTGATGAAAAACAAAAAGACATTCTTAAAGAAAAAGCAGACTTGTTTTTAGAGTTTTGTGAGGAACCAGTTCTAAAACAAATCTACGAGAATCTTGAGAAAAGACCAGAACTGATTGCTTATGGTAAATCACTTCTAGAAACAAGAGGATTATTAAATACTCTTTATGTAATCAAAAAACATAATCTATTCAGTGATAGTCAAAGAGTTTTTAAACTTACTGGTAGATACTTATTGAACGATGATTTTGATATTCAAGATTATCAAAGTAAGTTTTTAGAAAACAAATACATTATAAAAAGATACGAGTATCTTCCACAAGAAGCAGAAAACTATGATGAAAAAGAACTTGAGAATGTTTATGCATATCTCTATGGTGCAAAAGGTATGATGATTACAGGTCTTTGGTCCTTTGATAGAATGCTATTCAATGATGCAGTAGAAGCACTTGAAAAGGCATTTAAGTATATGGAAAGAATGATTCAATATACTGCTGGAACTGATGTAGAACATTCTCTTTATCGTTTTATCAACAAGAGAGACATTATTAGTGTTTCAAATCTTGGTCTTACAATGGTCAAAGGAATGTCTGGTGAAAATGGAGGAGTATTTCATACATGAAACTAGCAATCTTTTATCATATTTCACAAATTGGTTTGGGTGCATTTTATTACCAGTCTCAAATTCATAGACTTTATACTTCAGGTTTGATTAGTCAAGCATCTCATATTCACTTTGGAGTAAATGGAGACCAAGAGTTATTCAATGTTCCAGAGAATGCAGTGATTGTGAGAAATCAAAACTGGAAAGAAGAAACTGAAACTCTAATATCCTTGAGAGATTTTTGTAAGGACAATCAAGATTATAAGGTTCTTTATTTTCATATGAAAGGTGTGACGAAAGAGAGTATGAATGGAGAATCCTGGAGACTGATGATGGAATATTTTGTGATTGATAAATGGAAAGAATGTGTAGAATATTTGAATGAATATGATGCTGTTGGAAGTAATCTTAAGATTTTAGGGCCAACTACCTGGAGTGACGGAACACAAACTTGGGAGAAAGCAGGAACTCAACATTTTGTTGGTAACTTTTGGTGGACAAATGCTTCTTATGTAAATACTTTAGATAATAAGTTTTTAGAAAGTGACTTTAGATTAGATCGTGAGTTCTGGATTGGTAGCGGAAATGGAAAGATGAAGTCTTTATATCAACCAGAAGACTACGAACCTTATACATACTTTTATCAGGAGAAGGATTATGTTTCGTGAATGTGGAGAATGTACTGCTTGTTGTACTTGGTTGATTGGTGATTCTTTTGCTTGGGAGTTTGGAGTAGGAAAATCTTGTAAATTCCTGGAATGTAATGGTTGTGGAGTTCATAAGGCACGACCAGAAAGTTGTAGAAATTATCAGTGTGCTTGGACGCAACATTTACTTCCAGAAGAAATGAGACCAGATAAATGTGATGTATTGGTTTCTGTAGAAGGAAGTGGAGATGGTCAATATCTAAAAGTTCTTCCAATAAATAATAAAGAACTTAATGATGAAGTTAAACAATATCTTCAAAACTGGAGTGAAAAAATGAATACTCCAGTTGTCTTTGTAGAATCTCCTCCACCATAAAAAGAAATGCCAGTATTCTATAATTTTACTCAAAGTGGATTAACTTATAGTTTTGATGACATTTTTGTCCCTGCTGATCTCTTTCGTGAAGGGAACTTATGGGTTTGGGGCTCAAATACTTCGGGAAGACTTGGAAACTTTGCTACAACAGGAACTAGATCCACTCCAGTCACAACATTTGCAGGAGGAACCAACTGGAAACAAACAAGTGTTGCAAATTTCCATACAGCAGCAATCAAGACTGATGGAACTTTATGGACTTGGGGTAATACTGCTCTTGGAAGACTTGGAAATGCATTTGGAACTGGAGATACTACAGTTAATAGATGTACTCCAGTCACCACCTTTGCCGGTGGGACCAACTGGAAACAAGTAAGTCTGAATACTAATCAGACAGCAGCAATCAAGACCGATGGAACTCTGTGGGTTTGGGGTTCTGGTAGTAACGGACAACTTGGAAACGGAGTAACAACAGGCAACATAAGCACTCCAATCACCACCTTTGCCGGTGGGACCAACTGGAAACAAGTTTCATGTGGAAATACTTATACGGTAGCAATCAAAACTGATGGAACCTTATGGACTTGGGGTAATGGTGCTAATGGAAGACTTGGAAACGGAGCAACAACAGGCAGTATATCCACACCAGTCACCACATTTACTGGAGGAACCAACTGGAAACAAGTTTCTGCTGGAAGTAGTTATACAGCAGCAATCAAAACTGATGGAACCTTATGGCTTTGGGGTGCTGGTACTATCGGACAACTTGGAAACGCACAAATAATCGACAATATATCCACTCCAGTAACTACATTTGCTGGAGGAAACAACTGGAAACAAGTAAGTGCTGGTGACTCACATACAGCAACAATTAAAACTGATGGGACCTTATGGACTTGGGGTGGTACCTCTTATGGAAGACTTGGAAATGCAGTAACAGCAGGCATCATAAGTACTCCAATCACCACATTTTCTGGAGGAAACAACTGGAAAGAAGTAAGTGTGGGCGTTCTTCATACAGCAGCAATCAAAACTGATGGAACCTTATGGACTTGGGGTGGTGGTGCAAGCGGACAACTTGGAAACGCACAAACAACCAATAGATCCACTCCAGTCAACACCTTTGCCGGTGGGACCAACTGGAAACAAGTAAGTGCTATGACTCAACATACAGCAGCAGTCGCATACATAGACCCTGTGCTATAATACATAATAAGAAAGCAATAAATTATGAAGACATTATATTTTCTTGGAGGACTTCCAAGAAGTGGTTCTACATTACTTGGGTCTCTTCTCAATCAACATCCAGACATTTATGTATCACCAACATCTCCATTGGGTGATGTAGTCACTGATATTGAAAAGTCATTTAATACTTTAGATATTCAATTTACCTTTGACCGCAAGGCAATATCTTATAATGTTTATAAGGCAGTTCTTGCAAATTTTTATAATCATATTCCAAAATCAACAATTCTAGATAAGCATCGGTTTTGGGGAAAGAATCTTGATACAGTTCAAATGTTTCTTTCCAATAAACCAAAGATTGTAGCAACTTATCGTTCTATACCAGAAGTTCTTACATCTTATATTTCACTCATAGAAAGAACAAAGCACGAAGAAAATTTTATTGATAATCATTTAAGAAAAGATAATCTACCAATCACAAACAATAATCGTGCAGAATATATTTGGAGATATTATGTCGCTCCTTCTTATGAGTCAATGATTTATGGACTCAATAAGTATCCAGATTGGGTTCATTTAGTTGAATATAATTCTCTCGTAAATAATCCAGAAGAAGAGTTGAATAAAATCTATGAGTTTTTAGAAGTTCCATCTCATACAAATACTTTTAATGATATTGAAAATGCTTGTGGAGAACAGAAGGATGAAGAATGGGGACTTAAAGGTCTTCACGATATTCGTCCAAATCTTGCCAAAATCTCACAAAATCCTATTGATGTAATAGGAGAAGAAAATGTAAAACTTTATTCTAAGTTTGATATATGAAAACTCATTTGTTAGTTGTCGTCCAGACTCATTCAAAGGGAAATAGAGATAAAGATTCAGGAAGATATTGCGAAGCACCAAAGATTGAAGTTTCTTCAAGATGTATCTTTTCTTTGATTGATAGTCTCAATTACGCACAAGAACATTATCCAGATTATGAAATAGAACTACAAATCTTTGATGACCATTCTCACCAAGATTTTTTAGATATTTTACAAAGACTTATCAACACAGCAAAGTTCAAGACCAATCTAACTCATCTGGATACTTATGGCATTATGCCATCTATTTTGAGATGTTACGAACACGGAAGAGATTTTGGAAAAGATTGGGTATATTTCGTTCAAGATGATTTTCTTCATCAACAAAACTCTGTTGAATTGATGATACATGCAATTAATCAATTTAGTTGTAATCTAGGTTCTCCTGCAAGTGTCTTTCCTTTTAATAAACCTGCAGAATATCATGATGCAGAAAACACTGCTGTTCCTTGCCACATCGTAGTTTCAAAAGATAGGTATTGGAGAACTAATTTTCATGTAGCAGTGACTTTGATGACTCATATAAGTATTATAAAAAAACATTGGGATTTATTCCACAAAATGGGAACCAGTGAAGTGAGTGAAACAATGGAAATGGATAGTATTTGTAAGGTTTATTATGAAAGAGGACACTTTTCCTTCACACCAATCCCATCACTTGCATTACATATGCAAGGAGAATATGATAGAGACTTCTTTATTGATTGGAAGTCTTGGTGGAATGAATATGATTTGGAGAAACTAAATGACAAAAATTAATGTATATTTAAGGCACTGTTATTATTCTAAAATTCAAGAGAGTCCAGGAAAACAAAGACCATCTTGGTGGGATAAAGAAAAGGTATTCCAAAACTTCAAGAATACTCTCAATCCAGAAACCACAAACTACACAATCATTTATGACGAACATTATGGAAAGATAGAAGATACTTTCCTAGCACAAGAAAAGAATGTTTGTACAATTAATTGTGGTGGAGAAGCAAAGAGTTTTATTGAAACTTTAAAGTATATTCGAACACAAAATCATTCTTCAGATGACATCATTTATTTTCTAGAAGATGATTATATTCATCAACCAGGATGGGATAAAGTTCTTTTAGAGGCATTCACTCTTCCAGTCTCTTATGCCACCTTGTACGACCATAGAGACAAGTATGGTGAGTATTATGCAGAGTTTCGCACTAAAGTTTTATTCACCGATTCTTGTCATTGGATGGCAACGCCTTCTACAACAAATACATTTGCAGTGAAGTATTCAACTCTTGTAGAGGACTTTTATACGCACACTAAATATTCTACAGGTGTGGAACCTTCGGCAGACCACCAAAAATTTCTAGAGTTAGCACAAAGAGGAAGAGTTTTAATATCATCACTTCCTGGTTATTCTACACATTGTCAGTCAGATTTATTGTCACCTTGTATTGATTGGAAAAAATACTTATGAAACATCATCCCGCAGTTGAAACTGAATATTTTAAAATTATTAGAGGAGTTGTAGATGGTCTTCATAAATCTGGAATGACCGAAGCAGGTTCTGGATATTGTTTGAGTATGAGTGATATTGTACTTAAACTTTTACATAAAGAAGGTATTAAGGCAAGATTGGTAGAGTGTAACTTAATGGTCACACTTAAAAATCCTCCTGGATTGTTTTTAATGGGTTATCCAGGATTCAATCAAAATAATTACACTGCCGATAAGATGCTACAAACTCACATCGTTTGTATCACTGAAACGGAAATTCCTATTTTGATTGATGCAAGTATTTCTCATATTGACAAAAGTATTCCTTATATCTGTGCGCCTCTTCTAAAAAATTACGACCACGCAAGTATTTCAGAATATGATTTTGAAACCAGCACTTGGACTTATACTGAAAAAGAAGATACTGACATAGAACTACCAAAACTTCATCAAAAAAGTATCTTGGATAGAATTAAAAAAGATACTGATATTCAAAAACAAATAAATTTTATTAGAAATTTTATGTTTGTGTTGCTTTCAGTGTCATCATTAAATTTAATTCGCGGTACATATGACTTTTATCAAACTTTTGTAAATCCTTACAATGGTTGGGGTCCCAATAAAGTAGAAATTATACAAAATAAATGATTCAAACTATGAATTGGAACGATGTTGAAGGTTATTTTTCTTATACTAACCTTTATGATATAGCACTTAAGCACTGCCCCGATAACTCAACTTTTGTTGAAGTTGGTTCTTGGATGGGTAGGTCTACTTGTTATATGGGAGAACAAATTAAAAAGTCTTCCAAGAATATCAAGTTTTATGCTGTTGATACTTGGGTAGGAAGTGAGGAACTCGATCATAAAAATGCCATAGATAGGTTAAAAAAATATGATTTTACTTTATTTGAAGTCTTTAAATATCATCTATCAGAATGTGGTGTAAGCAATTATATAACCCCACTCCAAACAACAAGCCTAGAAGCAGCGGAACAATTTGAAGATAATAGTCTTGATTTCGTTCACATTGATGCTTCCCACGATTATGACAATGTTCTAGCAGATATTCGTGCTTGGTATCCAAAAGTTAAACCAGGAGGATTTATCACTGGTGATGATTATGTCTCCTGTTGGGGTGGGGTTATTCAAGCAGTTAAAGAATACTTCACTGGCAAATCTGTGGTTCTATTGAATCGCGGAGATATGACTCTAAACAAAGTATGGTTACATCAAAAACAAGGAGAAAAAATGGAAGTAACACTTTACGCTATTGCAAAAAATGAAGAGAAGAATGTAGAGAAGTTTGTCGAAACTTCAAAGAAGTTTTCTCATACCGTTGTAGTCGATACTGGAAGCACTGATAGAACAGTAGAACTACTTAAAGAAGCAGGTATTGAAGTTCACGAACATCCTCAAACCAGAGATGAGTTTAATTTTTCAGCAACAAGAAATCAAGCACTCTCTTATGTAAAAACTGATTGGGCTTTCTCCCTAGATTTTAATGAAGACCTTGATGAGTTTTTTCCCGAAGGTCTTGAAGTAATTTCTGGAGAATTTACTGCATTTAATCATGAACGATATGATAAAGTTGGAGATGAAGAACCAACTCTAGGACAAGCATCATATGTTCGTTTTCATAGAACTAAAAACTATACTTGGGTAAATGCGGTTCACGAAACTCCAGTGTTTCTTCCAACAGAAGAGCATCTTGAAGAGATTGCAGTAGATACAACAATTAAGATTACAAAAACTATTCAACCAAGTATTGATAAGCAACTATTCTATCTCTCAATTTGTGAAAGAGAGTATCAGAACAATCCAGAAAATTCATATTATATTTGGTTCATCTTCAAGCATTATTTTGAAGTAAAGAACTTCAAAAAAGCACTAGAACTAGGTCAAGAGTATCTCAATACCTCTAAAGCATACTTTGACCCCCAAAGAATTGATGTATTCATTATGTCTAGTATTGCTTTAGTGAATCTTCAAAATATTCAACAAGCATCTAATTATGCTTTCCATGCTGTAAGTGAGGCAATGAATATTGGTGGAAATGTCATGGGTAATGCATTCACTCACCTTTTAAAAATCGGTCAACTCACACAAAATCCAAACATTATTGTATTTGCATCTGGATTTAATCCAGATACATTAAGACTCAAAGAAAGAACTGATGCGATTGACAATCTTTTCTTGAATAATCTTGATGACACACCAGCAACAGCTTGGTCGGGTCATCGTAATTTTGCCGAATGGTTAGTTAAGTTTCTAAATCCTAAAGTGATTGTTGATTTGGGAGTTGATTATGGATTCTCAACATTCTCTTTTGCTCTTCCAAGAATCGGTCATGTTTACGGTATTGATAATTTTGTTGGAGATGATTTTGTTGGAAAAGATACAGAAAGATACAAATATGACTTCGTATCTATGAAGAGAGAAAAACTTCATCTTCAAAACAATATTACTTTTATTGAAGGTACTTTTGATGAAGTAGCAGAAACTTGGGATAAGAAAATTGATATCCTCCACATTGATGGAAGCCATCATTATGAAGATGTTAAAAAAGACTTTGAAACTTGGAGCAAGTTTGTTTCTGATGATGGAGTTGTTCTAATGCATGACACTTGTGTGGAAAACTTTCTTGGAAATGAATATGGAGTTAAAAAGTTCTTTGATGAACTTGATATGCCTAAATTTACTTTTACTCACTCCTTTGGTTTAGGTGTTGTGTCTAAAAATCCAGCAATTATCAATGAAATTAAAAATAATCTAGGAATAGAATGAAAATTACAATTCCAGTATCAGCAGGTGAATTATTAGATAAAATTTCAATTCTTGAAATCAAATCCATGTTCACCGATAATGAGTATGTCATCAAAGAACTTGAGGACTTGAATCAAATTAAAGATGACCTTATTGAATGTAGTCTCGTAAATATGAATGAGTTGAGAGAAGTCAATTTAAAGCTATGGAAGATTGAGGACGAATTGAGAGAACTAGAGAAGAAACGAGACTTTGGAGAAAGATTCATCGAACTTGCACGAAGTGTTTATATAACTAATGACAAGAGAGCAGAGATAAAAAGAAAAATTAATGATTTTTGTTGCTCTGAATATAAAGAGGTTAAATTGTACTGATTTTTTCCTTGTGACAATAGAGGAACTGTCTTTCCCATCTCCCATCTCCAACACTGTGCCTGTACTATAGAACCGCATAAGCCTCAAGAAGAGGCACCAACAATGGATTATGAACTTCACCGCACTTGACCGATTAGTTTTCATTGTATCATTTCTTTGGTTCATGAATTGGTTTACTAGGCTGTCGTATCTCATTTTCTCTCATGTTGGAACTTGAAATTCAAAACTGTAAAAGGCGTGAAGACCTTTGTATTACAGTTGTCGATTGGTTTTCCAAAAACTTTCTTTTAGATTATGATCTGGAAATTATTGTAGAACATAAGAACCTAAAAGAAGATGAAGTCTATGGGTACTGTGATATCTCTCCTTATGAAGAGTATCCAGAACACCCTAGAAGCTTTTTGATTGAAATGGAAAAGACTCTCAAAATTGATGACTACATTAGTGTTCTAATTCATGAATTATATCATGTTTTTCAATTTTGCAGAGGAGATTTGAAGATCAGACAATCGAAGCGTCACTGGAAAGGTATTGTAATCGAAGATCTTGATTATGTCAACCAACCTCATGAGATCGAAGCAGAAGAACAAGAATTGATACTTTATCATGATTTCATGACATATCTAGAAAACACTTGACAAGGTATTTGAATTGCTTTAGAATAGCTTTGTCAGCGATGAAGATCATTATAACTATTAATAATTCATAAGAACTTAATAACCTTAAAGTTCTAAAGAAAGAAAATAACACTAGATAGTTCTCGAAGAGAAGTTTGCGAAGCAAACTCTTTAATGTATCCACTTTAATAACTGTCATAAGAACCTATCCATGGTTCTTTTTTTATGCTATGATTATTTCATAATCAATGATTCTTATGGAACTTCGTCCTCATCAGAAAGATGCTCTCTCTTCTATGGAAGAAAATGATCTTGGTAAGATTATTCTTCCTACTGGTGCTGGGAAAAGTATTGTGTTCATCAAAAACACTATAGAGCAATTTAAATCTGATATCCCTCAAACTGTTTGTGTTGTGGCTCCAAGAATTCTTCTTGCTGTTCAACTTTCTGCTGATTATGAAAAGTATATTGATAATGCAAAGTTTATTCATGTGCATTCTGGTAGTCGTTTAAAACATTATCGAACAACAAATATTGGGAATATTCAAGAGTGGTATAATATCCATAAAGATCAACACAAACTTATCTTTACTTCTTATAATTCTCTCAAAAAAGTAACTGAATCTAATATTAAGGTAGATACATATCATTTTGATGAATGTCATAATTCAACTAAAAAGAACTTCTTTCCTCATATTCAAGATGCGGTAGAGAAAGCAGACAAAAAATACTTCTTTACTGCTACTCCCAAAAACTCTGCAGTTCCTACCAAAAAACCAGGGATGAATATCCGAGAGGTTTATGGTGACATGATTTGTAATGTTCCTATGACTCAAATGGTTGATGGTGGTTATGTTCTTCCTCCTCTGGTTGTAAGGAAGGAAGTTGGTGTCGAAGAAAGTATTGATGAAATGAATAATAATCTGATTTTAAAAACCTTGGATGAGGATTGTCCCAAGAAGGTTCTTATTGCCGCTAAGTCAACAAAGTCTATTATTTCTCTTCTTACTGAGACTGATTTTTCATCGCAGATGAAGGATCGTGGATATAGTGTTCTTCATATTACTTCTGCTTATGGAGCGTACATCGATGGCAAAGAAGTCAAGCGAGATGCGTTTTTCCGTATTCTTAATGAATGGGGAAACGACGATGAGAAGAAATTTGTTCTCCTTAATTATTCCATATTGTCCGAAGGAATTAATATAAATGCATTAGATTCTGTTATTTTTATGCGAAATATGGATGTAATTTCTATGTGTCAAACTATTGGTCGAGTTATTCGTCTTCATAGAGAAGATGCAGATCGTATTGCATCTGGTGAACTTCAAGTTGGCGATTATAAGAATTATAAGAAGCCATATGGATTGGTAGTCCTACCGATTTTGGATTCCAAGTCTAAAGCCATTGCAAATGCTGTGGAAAATGTTATTTACAAATCATTTGTTGTGGGAGAAACAGTAGTTCAGGAAATTGCTAAATAGTAAGTCTGTTGATGTCGCAATCTCTACAGACAAAGATCGGGCATCTTATATGGATGCCCTTCCTATTTTGAAGACAAAACTTTACTAAATAATATTGCGACATCAACAGAGGATTAATGTTATGGCATCATCGTCGGAATATTATACCTACGCATATTTAAGGAAAAGTAATGGAACTCCTTATTATATCGGTAAAGGTAAGGGCAGAAGAGCATTTGTGAAACATAAAGGGATATCAACCCCTAAAGACAGAAGTAAAATTATATTCTTAAAAGAAAATATTACCGAAGAAGAGGCAATTAAACACGAAATTTATATGATCACCATTCTTGGGAGAAAGGACATAGGAACCGGAATTTTGTTAAACCGAACTAATGGAGGTGAAGGTGTTTCTGGCCACAAAAAAACAAAAAAGCAAATAGAAGCAAGCAGAAAAACCGGAAGAACTATCTATGAAAAAGGTGTCGGCATTCATGCATTAGCAAAAGAAGAAAGGATAGAAAATAGTAAAAAGGCAGGAATAAAAACAAGAGATTTAAAAATTGGCATTCACGCTTTCGCAAAAGAACAAAAAAGTGAAGCTGGTAAAAAATCTCGTGATCTTGGTGTTGGCATTCATGCACTTTCGAGGGAACAATTAAGTGAAAATGGCAAAAAAGGTGGTCCAAAAGGTGGAAAAATTTCTGGAAATAAACATAAAGAAAAAAAGACTGGAGTGTGTGGGCGATCTCCAGAAAAAATGAGTGAGGATGGCAAAAAAGCCGGAAAAATAGGAGGAAAAATAGGAGGCATAAAGGGTGGAAAAGCAGCTTACGAAAAAGGTGTTGGGATTCATGCATTAACAAGTGAACAAAAAAGCGAAGCTGGTAAAAAAGGTGGGAAATCAGTGTCTTCCCAAAACTGGCAATGTACCAAAACTGGGTATACTTCAACTGCAGGTGGGCTTACTTGCTATCAAAATAACAGAGGAATTGATACATCCAATAGAATAAAAATAGATGGTACTAAAAGTTGGCAGATAACATTTGAGTGTGGTAAAGTTATTGTTACTTCCGAAACTCTAAAAACTTGGACAGCGGAAAATGGTTATAGTTATGATGGTGTCATCAAGGTAAGGGGAGGCCAATTATCAAATCATAGAGGCATCGTAAAAGTAATTTGTTTTTAAGACCCATAATCTTTATGTCATGTGTCAATTGTCAAACTGTCCAAACTATTGTCGATTCCGTATTTGAGTAGGGTAAGTTGGCAGTTGCAGAGATCCAGAAATAAATAGTAGATTGGTGGAGTTAAGCCATGTTAAACATTCTCACATCAGAAAACAAATTACTTCGTAAGAAGTCGAAGAAAATCGCAAAGGTTGATGATAGTATAAGAACTCTTGCAAAGTCCATGATTGAAACCATGTATGCTGCAAATGGAATTGGACTTTCTGCTGTTCAGGTTGGAGTTTTAAA
>Ga0209972_10002969_pt1 | contig 13516 bp, 13 predicted proteins | sample NOAtaG_7_FD_187302 | JGI IMG/M metagenome (GOLD analysis project Ga0209972, IMG submission 187302) | Freshwater lake microbial communities from Lake Erie, under a cyanobacterial bloom - NOAA_Erie_Diel1S_2200h metaG (SPAdes) (version 2) | ecosystem: Environmental > Aquatic > Freshwater > Lake ... | reverse complement strand
TAAATATACGTATCGTTTGAATCTTTGCGACAGAAAACTTAAAAACAGCAATATGAAAAAAACGATTTTAAACCTATCCTTAATCGCTTTACCTGTATTTGGTCTGACGGCTCAAAGTATAACCAACAATGCGGTTAACAACAAAATGGTAACCGAGGTAAATAGCTATGTACATTTCCATGGCGCACCGCCAAAAGGGAAAATTTTGATGGTGGCAAGTTCACCAACAACGAGTAAACAAACCGGTTGGCCTATTGGCTTTTGGGCTGCCGAGCTTACGCATCCATTAAGGGTGTTCCAGGAAGCGGGATACGCAGTAGAACTGGCTTCTACAAATGGTGGAAAAATAGAAATGGACGGCTATTCCAATCCAACGGACCAAAGTGGCTATTCGGCGCACGATGTGATTTCGTTGGGGTATATGCAACAAAATTCGTGAACCCCTTCCCCAGCTCAGCTCAAAAAAGTTTTGCGTTTACGCAAAGGATACGTTTAGGCGCTAAGATCAACGTATTTCAATTTGGTATAGCCGCTGATTTTTCGGCAACGGGAAGAAAAGATTACCGAACAACTAACAACATCGGAGGATTTTTGCGCTATGAATATTAGGCGTTTTTACTTTTTGTGATGTCTTTAATCCCGCTGCCCACCGCATTTTTGGCCAGGTATCCCACCATGTATCAGGCCGTGATGTTTTATGGTTTTGTGATGTTTTTAAACGCCCTGGCATTTTTTCTCATGCGCAGATATATTGAGGTAGAGGAAAAGCTGATCCCGTATAATAAAATACTTCAGCGAAGCAATATGCTTTCTGTAACGCTATATTTAATGTCTATACCATTGGCATATATCTCGGTATATTTATCTTTTGTAATTTTTATAGGCATACCGGTATGGTATTTTTTTCCAGATAAGTTTCACAAATAAAATGCAGTATATGAACATAGCAATCATCGGAACCGGAAATGTTGGGGGCGCATTGGCGACCAACTGGTCGAAAAAAGGGCATAACATCCATTTAGGGGTTCAGGATGCCCGGCATTTTAAGGGTATGGATTTATTAAAAAATGCGAACACCCACGTATTTACAATAGGGGAAGCCGTCGCCAAATCAGAAGTAATTTTAATCGCTACCCCTCCGACGGCCGTCTTTGAAATAATTGGTCAAATGGGCGATATTACAGGCAAAGTAATTATTGATGCCACAAATTCCGTTCGTCAGGCCCCTGATCCTTATAAAACCGCATATCATTGTATTGCCGATAAAACAAAAGCTGAGGTGGTGAAATGTTTCAATACTACCGGCTTTGAAAACATGCTTAACCCTGTTTATAATGGGGAGGGCATTGATATGTTTATGGCAGGCGACAGTGAAAGGGCAAAAAAAATCGCAACGCAGTTAGCCTCGGATGCTGGTTTTAGTACTTGTATGGACTTTGGAAAGTCCGACAAAGTAGAACTCCTGGAAAAATTTGCGTTATCGTGGATCAACCTGGCAATCATGCAGGGATATGGCCGCAACATAGCTTTTAAGGTAATCAGAAGGTAAACCAGTATTTATATTGTATTCATGAAATTTGATCAAAAATCAAAAAAATGTTTCTTTAAATAACTTAAATATGTAGATTTGCCGAAAATAAAGGAAATGGGAAATCAAAAATTGACTCAGGCTGAAATTAGTCAGCTCATGGCTACTTATGAGTCTGAGTTACGGAAATTAGAGTTTCAACGGGAAACTGTTCTTGAGGTAATCTCAAAATTACAAAAACATACCGGAATCATTGAACTGGCTGTAGAACCGGCACAGGAAACGCCCCCAAAAGAACGCAAAAAGCCAGGACCAAAAGCTGGATTTAAAAAGACCGTCGCAGCCAGCACAGAGGTTTCTACTTCGGTGCCAAATGAGGAAACTGCCGCTACAGTCGAAGAAAAACCTAAAAAAGGAAGAGGAAAAGGCAAACAAAAAGCCACTGCAACGGATTCAATAACTACACCTGCTGCCGAGCTTTCCAAACCCGCGAAAATCTCTGCCGGTAAAGGTAAACAAAAGAAGAAAACCGAACCGGTTGAAACTACCCCTGCCAGCCCTGCTAAAAGAAAAGGGAAATTAAAGTTGGACGAACCCATTGAAGCCACCCCGGCAGTAGAAAAGCCTGTAAAAGCTAAAAAAGAAAAAGCTGTAATAACTGCAGAATCCGAAAGCAAGGCCAAACCCGGCCCTAAAACAAGCTATAATAAGTGGGATCACTTCATCTTCGACTTGATCAAAAAAGTCGGTAAGCCGATGACCTCTGCAGATATTATTGATTCGATGAAAGCTGAGCGCGATATCGCCAAAGATTCACTGGGCGATACCGCCCTCTCCCAGCAACTCAACCGTACCCTCACAAAACTAGGCGGCAAACTCGATCTCCTCAAAAAAGAACCGTATTCGGGAAAAGGAAAAATCTACAGCCTTAAAGACCCCAATGCCAAGTTACCTGCATGAAATTATTGTAAAATAAGTTCTTTTGCCGCCTTCGGCGGCAGAATACTTTCGTTTGCGACCCCGGTATTGTTGATTTTGCTGCGCAAAATCAACAATACCGGGGCCGCAAACGAAAGTTCTGGGGCTGTGTAAAAAGCCCCTGGCACATCCTTTGGCGGCTGACGCCGCCAGGTAATATTTTTCAGAGCCGTGTTTTCAACGATTTTGTGAAGCAAAATCGTTGAAAACACGGCTCTGAAAATTGTATTCTGCCTCCGGAGGCGAATAAGCCCCCTCTTTGCACCACCTCAAACCATCGCTAGTTAACCTCTACTGTAAAATTGCCCTTCTGAATGATTTCCCCTATTGGGCGGAGTGCCATCCCCTCCCCCGCTGCCGCCTCCATAAAAGCATTTTCATAAGCTGGATCTACAGCTACCAATAGCCCGCCACTGGTCTGTGGATCACACAATATAGCTTTCTGAAATTCATCTACCGGGCCAATTTTATGCCCGTAACTGTCCCAGTTGCGTTGAGTGCCGCCCGGGACGCAGCTTGCTGCGATGTATTCACGGATAGCGCCGGAGTCCAGCAGAGGTACCTGGTCAAAATATATCCTCGCACTTGCTGCGGAAGCCTCACACATTTCCGTCAAATGCCCCAACAGCCCGAAGCCCGTGACATCGGTCATGGCACGTACGAAAGATAATCTGCCAAATGCTTCACCAGCGCGATTGAGTTGTGTCATACTTTCCAGGGCAAGCCGTGCGTGGCTTTCTTTCAAAGCGCCTTTTTTCTGTGCCGTACTCAAGACCCCTACGCCCAGCGGCTTGGTGAGGAACAACAAATCCCCCGAAACAGCCCCGCCGTTCCGTTTGAGGTGCTCCACGCGCACCCTTCCCGTCACCGCAAGTCCGAAGATGGGTTCGGGGGCGTCAATGCTGTGCCCGCCGGCAAGCGGTATACCAGCGGCCTCGCAGGCCTTTCGCCCACCAGCAACCACTCTGCTGGCAATTTCCGGAGGCAGGACGTTAACCGGCCAGCCCAGAATAGCAATCGCCAGCAGGGGAGTACCCCCCATCGCATAGATATCGCTGATGGCATTCACTGCAGCGATACGGCCAAAATCCTCCGGATCGTCCACAATAGGCATGAAAAAGTCTGTGGTACTCACCACGGCTTCTCCGTCGTTCCATACCATTACCGCTGCATCGTCCCGGGCCTCGTTACCTACGAGCAGCGAGCCGGAAAAAAGAGCAGCAGGACCTGCATCCGAGAGGATCTTATCGAGGATGCGCGGGGCAATCTTGCAACCACATCCTGCACCATGGCTATATTGGGTAAGTTTAAATTCGGTATTCATCCGCTGTTTTGATTAAAGACGATGCTGCACCGGGATCGGCAGGCGCCGCTATTGGTAGTTGTATTACAGGCTGAAACGCACATTTCGAGTTCGCATGCGCATAGGATTTATCGTAGTAGCGCAGGGCGATCGCCGCTGCTGTAGCGAGGTCTCCATCCTCCAGTGCTTTTACGGCGGCGATACAGTGTTGTCCACCCAGTCGCCTTTCCAGGCGGAGGAAAGCTTCCTTCAATAAATCCCCGGGGAAATTCCCATAGGTGCTCACCAGGTAGTTAACCCTGGACTCAAAGGGGGCATCTACCTCAATGAGCGGGGCTGTCCTGAATTGTTCCCAGAAACCTTCGGGAATAAAAACACGGCCAATGGCACGGCTTTCATTTTCGACCCATACCCTACGGCCAGGATCGGTTTGCCGGAACGCTTCGTAAAAATCGTTTTCAAATTGCTCTACGGTAGGTTGTGCAGCCTCGCCGAGTGCTCCGAAAGAAGAGCCTTTGTGGCAGGCAATCTGCTCCAGGTCTATCACTTGTTCGCCAGCCTGGGCAAGCGCCTTGAGCAGTTGGGTCTTACCGCTACCAGTAGGACCGCCCAATATGACAAGCCGGAGGCGCCGACGGGAAAATTCTGCGTGAATGTGGGAGCGGTAAGCTTTGTACCCGCCGGACAGTACCTGCACATCAAAACCTGCAAATTCGAGCAGCCAGGAAAGACTACCGCTGCGCTGCCCCCCACGCCAGCAATGAACGGCGATTTTTTCCACTTTAGCCATTGTCATGGCCTCCCGGACATACCAGGCCATCCGTGCACCTGCAAATTCTAATCCCCTGAGCAATGCATGACGGGGGCTTTGTCGTTTATACGCCGTACCGACCACCGCCCTTTCCTCATCGGTAAAAAGCGGGAGGTTCAGCGCTCCCGGGATGTGGCCGCAGGCATATTCCGACGGGGTACGAACGTCGAATAAGACCCGACCCGGCATTTCCGACCATAACCGATCTACTGTTATTTTTTCCATATTGCCCGCTTGACGCCTAACCCGCAAAGCGCGGCGATGGGTTCAATGTTTTACTCCCTTTGATATACGTATAAAATCCTTCTCCGGATTTAGCCCCGAGCTTACCCGCCATCACCATATTCACCAATAACGGGCAAGGCGCGTATTTAGGATGGCCAAGGCCCTCGTGCAATACGCGCAAGATGGACAGGCAGACATCCAGACCGATAAAATCGGCTAATTGCAGCGGGCCCATCGGGTGAGCCATGCCAAGTTTCATTACCTGGTCTATTTCCTCTACGCCTGCCACCCCCTCAAACAAGGCATATACCGCCTCATTGATCATCGGCATCAGGATACGGTTCGCCACAAAACCAGGATAGTCGTTCACTTCGACCGGCGTTTTCCCTAATTGCCGCGCTGTCTCCATCACCGCCTGAGTAACCCCATCCGTTGTCGAATACCCGCGAATCACCTCTACCAGGGGCATTATGGGCACAGGGTTCATAAAGTGCATACCGATGACCTGCCCGGGGCGGGCGGTCGCAGCCGCAATCGCCGTAATCGAAATAGAAGAAGTATTGCTCGCCAGGATACACCCGGCAGGCGCATAGCGGTCTAACTCCGAAAAAATCTTCTTCTTGAGCGCTTCCTGCTCCGTCGCCGCCTCGACTACCAGATCGGCAGCCTCCACCCCCTCTGCCAACCCGGTAAATGTCTGGATGCGCTCCAGGGTAGCCAGTCTATCCGCTTCATTGATCGTACCCTTTCCGACCATCCGCCCCAAATTAGCGGCGATCGTTACCAGCGCCTGTTCAAGCGCTGTTGCAGAAATATCCACGAGGTGCACCGAAAAGCCTTTCATGGCAAAGAGATGCGCAATACCATTGCCCATTGTACCTGCTCCAATGACTGCGACTTGCTGCATAACGTACGAAATTTGCCTATGGGGACGAAATATTTTTGAAATGACGGCTTTCTGGGGTTGTGAAAAAATTAATTTTGCCGCCTACGGCGGAAAAATTAATTTTTTCAGAGGCGTGTTTCCAACGATTTTGCTTCGCAAAATCGTTGGAAACACGCCTCTGAAAAGTATTATTTGGCGGCGCAAGCCGCCAAATGAAAGGCCGGAGGCTTTTTACACAACCCCAGAACAAAGAATACTTTGCCGCCTTGGGCGGCAAAGTATTCTTATACAACACCGGTTTTCTTTCGATACCAAAGTCTGCGTATCAATTCTTAAAATAGGAGGTCGCATTTTTCCCTCCATCCTGTACAGTCTCCAGTCGTTTTTTGAATTCCTGGGACATTTCAAGTTGGTTTTCGCGCGCATAGATTTCCTTGAGGGCGATCAGCGTATTGACATCGTTGGGGTTGATTGCCTCGGCGCGCTGGAAGAAAGGCAGTGCGAGGTTGAACTCCGCATAAATTTTTGCCTTCAGATCTTCGTATTTTTTCATCCCTTCTTTAGAGTAGTCATCCTGAAGGGCATTCATCTCCTTGGTCAGGAGGGCGGCGCGGTTGTAGTAAAGGGCACCGATACTGTAGATCGCATCTACAAAATTCGGGTCTTTTTTGATTGCATCGCTGTAATATGCCAGTGCCTGGTCGAAATATTCGCTTGCTTTGGCCTTATCATTAGCTTCCAGCATTTTCTGGTACAGCTGGTCATAGACGTTGCCCATAACACTGTAGAGGGTGACGTTTTCCGGTTCCTTGGCAATTGCTTCCTTGAGGTCGGTCAGGAGCAGGTCGAGCTTACCCGTCTTGAGGTTGTGGTTGATCAGGCCGAACAGGATAGATACGTCCTGGGGAAATAATTTGCGGCCTTCAACAAGGAAGCTGTAAGCTTTTTCGATATCCTCCTCTGCATAGAGCTGATACAGGGCTTCATATACGACCCCTTTGTCGTATTTGATATCGAAGAGTTTTCCGAACAGGACTTTAGCCTCTGCCTTCTTGCTGCTGTTCATGGCAGCGAGGCCGGTGATATAGACCTGGTTAAGATAATCGGCCTCTGCGTCGAGTGAGCTGGCTTCGCCATTTTTTTTCAGGAGATCATGCGCGCCCAGTACGTCGTTGAAGCACTCATAGGCTGCGGCATACTTTTGCTCTTCGTATGCGTAAATCCCAAGATTGCTCAGGTTATTCTGGCAAAGCTGGAGGCCTTTGAGCGCGTCTTTTTTCTCAACGCCTTTAAGGGCCATTTCGTAGGCCTTAACGAAGGCAGAATAAGCATCGGCAGAAGGATTGTCGGCCTTGGGGAGATCGTCGATGGATCCAAAGCCTACCTGGCGTACCTGGATAATCTGAGAAGCGATTTCGTTGTAAATCTCGCCTTTCAGTTGCCATGCGGCACCTGTGGACAGTCCCGTTGAAGTTGCCATCACGCGGTCAATCGCATCTTTTGCCTCGCCCAACTTAAGTTTGTTATTTGCCTGGTCGAGCGTAAAAGCCGCCAATGCCCTTTTCGCGGCACCAAGGTCCTTCTTGATATCTTCCTGGCCATTTACTTTGGTTGCCAGGATAAGAAAAGGCAGCATCAGGAACAAAAAATTTTTCATAATCCTTGAAGTTTTTTGAATGTATGCTCAGAAATTAAAATTAAAGGGCACAAAAACCCGTTGAAAGTTGGTATAAAAATAAATAATTTTTTGTTAAAATTTACCTGATCAGGGTAGGCTTTATTTGTGGCAGGATGTACCGGGGTTGTACAAAAAGCCCTGCCTGCCACCTTTGGCAAAAAATATCCTTTGGAACGCACGTCAAAAATTTCGCTCCGCGAGAATTGTTTTTTGATATGCGTTGAAGGGATAGAAGGCTGCAAATGCTTATTTTCAGAGGCTTCGTTTCTTCAAAAAACGTTGTAAGGGGAAAGAAAACCACGTTTTTCCCGCCACGCTAATCCCCTGGACACATTATTCCTGGGGCACATCCCCGACCTCTTCGGTATCATATACCACGGTGACATCCGCGATGCTGTCGTCTTCGTCCAGCCGGATAGCCCTCACGCCTTGGGTGGCCCTTCCGAGCACTGGCAACTCTGCCATAGAGATCCGGATAACGATACCATTTCTACTGGTGATCATGAGGTCATCGGCATCGCGCACCATTTTGATGGCTACCAGTTCGCCCGTTTTATCCGTCACCTGCAGCGTTTTGACCCCTTTTGCGCCCCTGTTCGTCAGGCGGTAATCTTCGACTTCTGATCGTTTTCCGTTGCCTTTTTCAGAGATGACGAGGATGGAAGCGTCCTTATCTCCGGGGCCGACGCAGACCATCCCGACCACGGCATCGTTTTCATCTGCAAGCGTCATGCCGATGACCCCTGCTGCCGATCGGCCCATCGGGCGCACATTTTTTTCCGGGAAGCGCACTGCAAAGCCGCGTTTGCTGGCAAGGAACACCTCATGGGCGCCACCAGTCAGCCAGGCTTCCAGCAGTTGATCGCCTTCATTGATGGTGATGGCGTTGATACCACCGGAGCGGGGCCGGGAGAACGCTTCGACCGCTGTTTTTTTGATAATTCCCTGACGGGTAGAGAAAACGATGTAGTGGTTATTGATAAAATCCGTATCGGTAAGGTTAGGGACGATGATGTAGGCTTTCACCTTATCTTCTTTTCCGATGGCCAGGATATTCTGGATTGCCCTTCCGCTGGCGGTTTTGGCCGCTTCCGGTATTTCGAAAGTCCTTAGCCAGTAGCACCTGCCCATTTCCGTAAAGAACAGGAGATAGTGATGCGTATTGGCCACAAACATGTGCTCGATGAAGTCTTCCTCCCGGGTTTTGCTGCCTCTGGCCCCTTTCCCTCCCCTGCCCTGGGTGCGGAATTCCGAGACGGGAGTGCGTTTGATATACCCGAGATGTGAAATTGTGATGGCCACCTCTTCTTCCTTGATGAGGTCTTCCATACTGATCTCCCCTTCGGCGGCTACGATTTCCGTACGGCGCTCATCGCCAAAATTAGCCCTGAGGGAAGCGAGTTCCTCCTTTACGATACTGCGCTGCAGGGACGGGTCGTCGAGTATCGCCTTGTAGTAGCTGATTTTTTCCTGGATTTCGCGATATTCTTCCTTTATCTTATCGCGCTCCAGGCCGGTAAGGCGCTGGAGGCGCATATCCAATATTGCTTTGGACTGGATTTCAGAAAAGCCAAAACGGCCCATGAGGGCATTTTTGGCTTCGTCCACGGTAGCTGAAGACCGGATAAGCGCGATTACTTCGTCGAGGTGGTCGAGCGCAATGAGCAGGCCCTCGAGGATATGGGCACGTTCTTCGGCCTTGCGAAGGTCGTACCGGGTACGGCGGACGATCACCTCGAGGCGGAAGAGGATGAATTCCTCGATAAGGTCTTTAACATTCAGGAGCATTGGCCTGCCACCCACCAGGGCGACATTGTTGATCCCGTAGGAAGTTTGGAGCGGCGTATATTTATACAACTTACTCAGCACCACTTTTGCGAGCGCATCCTTTCGGGTTTCGACTACGATCCGCATACCCTGGCGGTCGGATTCATCGCGCACATCGCTTGCCCCTTCCAGTTTGCGCTCGTTGATTAACTCGCCGATCCGCGCCACTAATGCGGATTTATTAACCTGATAGGGGATTTCGGTAATGATGATATGCTCCCGCCCCGTCTTGGTCGTTTCGATTTCTGCCCTTCCCCGCACTACCAATCTTCCGCGACCGGTTTCATGGGCTTCCTGGATACCCTGGATCCCGTAGATGATCCCGCCGGTGGGAAAATCAGGTCCTTTTATATACTGCCCGATCTCGGCGATACTGATTTCAGGTTGGTCAATAGTGGCCATAACGGCATCCACCACCTCCCTGAGGTTATGCGGCATCATATTCGTAGCCATGCCTACCGCGATACCCGAAGCGCCGTTCACCAGCAAATTGGGCAACCTGGAAGGCATCACGGTCGGCTCTTCCAGAGAGTCGTCAAAATTGAGCGTGAAGTCAACGGTCTCCTTTTCAATATCGGCGAGGATTTCATCGCTGATACGGCGCAACCGCGCTTCCGTATAACGCATGGCCGCCGGCCCATCGCCGTCAATACTGCCAAAGTTGCCCTGTGGTTCTACGAGCGGATAGCGCAGGGACCAATCCTGCGCCATACGCACCATCGTATCGTAAACGGAACTGTCCCCATGCGGGTGATACTTACCCAGCACCTCCCCCACGATCCGTGCGGCCTTTTTAAAGGGTTTGTTGTACGAAACACCCAACTCTGTCATTCCGAATAATACCCGGCGCTGGACGGGCTTGAGCCCATCCCGCACATCAGGCAGCGCACGCGAAACGATGACCGACATTGAATAATCAATGTAGGCCGATTTCATTTCATCTTCAATATTTACGGGGACGATTTTCTGATCTGTTGCCATGCAAGGGATGATAAGTCTCGGTTTTCTATCCTAAGAAATTAACCTGGTCTGATACCGGAATTTTCCGGGCACGCAAAGATACAAAAATCCCTTCTTTTTATTGAAGGAGATAACCTGGAAATAAGTCCTTACTTTTGCACGTTTTCGAACAACCTTGCAAGGCGGTCTGTTAATAGAGGGTTCCGGGGTTGTGTACAAAGGCGCTTTTACCAAAAAGGTGGCGGAATCTACACCATCCCGGAAATCGTTTAGACAGCCCCTACAGACCAGGGGAGCTTTAAATTGTAAGGATCATGGAACAGCATGAAGTAAAGCCATACACGGCACAGGAAGGAAAGAAGGAACAGGTATCGCGGATGTTCAACCGGATCGCCCCTTATTATGATTTTCTCAACAGGCTGCTTTCCGCAGGGATAGACCTTTACTGGAGGAAGCGGGCAGCAGGCATGCTTCCGCGCAGGGAAAACCTAAAAGTACTCGACGTTGCAACCGGGACTGCGGACCTTGCGCTGGAAATCCGCAGGCAACAACCCACTGCCTACGTCACCGGTGTGGATATTTCCACAGAGATGCTGGGGATAGGACGGGAGAAAATAAAGGTAAAAGGCTGGCAGGACAGCATTTCGCTACACGAAGGAGACTCTGAACGACTGCCATTTGACGATAATACCTTTGACTGTGCCACGGTAGCCTTTGGGGTGCGCAATTTTGAGCGGCCGGTGTCCGGCCTTGAAGAAATCTACCGGGTTTTAAAGCCCGGCGGAAAGTTGATCGTACTGGAGTTTTCGAAACCCAGAATTTTTCCTTTCCGGCAAATATTTACTGCATACTTTAAATACCTGTTGCCCATAATCGGGCGTTTAACTTCCAAAGACCCCCGTGCATACCAGTATCTGTACGAGTCGGTCCAGGCATTTCCCGATGGTGGAAAATTTGTAGAAATGCTCGTAGAGGCTGGATTCAGGGAGGCTTTCTATACCCCGCTAACGCTTGGAATATGTTCGATCTACGCAAGTTCAAAATAGGAATGGTCCTGCTCCTGTGCGGTACCTGGAACCTTTGCCTGTTTGGCCAGAAATACAACACAGGCAATTACAACTTCCAGGAATTTGACAGTAAAGCTTATTATTTTGGGATTACCCTGGGGGTCAATTCCTCAAATTTCAAACCATTCCGTTCCCGGGAGTTTCTGCTGAGCGACAGCATACGCACCGTGGAATCGCTTCAGGGGGCAGGGTTCAACCTTGGGGTTGTGACCAATCTCAAAATTGGGGACTACTTCGATTTCCGTTTCCTGCCGACGCTTTCTTTTGCAGAACGCAATATCAATTACAGCAAAGCCAGCCGTCTGCGCCCAGTCAGCCAACGGACGGTAGAGTCTGTATTTGTCGAAATACCCTTCCAGATGCGCTATAAGTCGGCCCCCTACCGGGATAAACGCCTCTTCATTATCGCCGGGGTAAAATACGGGTTTGATGTGGCCAGCGATTCCCGCTCGAAACAGGCAGAAACACTCGTAAAGATCGCGCCAAACGACTTTTCCTTCGAGTATGGTGCGGGCATCCAGATATTTTTCCCGTTCTTCATTTTCTCTCCGGAATTCAAGGTGTCCCAGGGTATCGGCAACACCCTGATATTCAATTCGAACCTGGAGGAGTCCACTGTGCTGGAAAAAATCCTTTCCCGGACTTTTACCATTTCCCTCCATTTTGAAGGGTAACCTTTTTTGCAATATGCCCCGTAGCAGTGGCCAGGCGGGCCGCATGGCCACTGCCCGACACCTCGCAGAAAGGGATATCCCATTCCTGCAATTCCCGGCGGAATCTCAGAAGTAAATCTTCCCGGTCGTGTGGATTTTCGCGTAAAGGGTCGGCTTCCCAGGGAATATCGGGGTGGCAAAGCAAAGTCAGATCGTATGGGTTTTGCCGAAGCTGAGCGAGTATCCAGGGGTCGGTGGCCCCAAAACGAAAATCCGACCATACTTTGAGCGTTATCAGGTCGGTATCGCAAAATAATATGCCGCGCGCCCTGCCGGCATCGCGTTGCTGCCACTGCAACTGACCCTTCCCAATCCGCGTCAAATCGGCAAAGCTATACTTGCGGCCCAGGAGCGGAAGGTAGTACCGCGCATATTCCGGGGTCCAGATTGTCCTGAAATATCCGGATAATGCCCGGCACAAGGTAGTCTTGCCGCTCGACTCCGGACCTGTAACAGCGATTTTATACACCCTTTGTCCTTTTTCCATCCCTAAAGCCCCGGTTCTTGTTGAGACAAATGTATAATTAACCCTATAAACCTGTAAATTGTACCTACAGCTTCAAAAAAATATCGAAATTTGGCCCCGAATTTATGCCTTTCTTATTAAACAGGAAGCTCAAAAAAATGGTGGACAGCTATGCACGATATTGAGCCATTTTATAACTGGAGGGAAGAATACATCGCGGCAGAGGATGATCGGTCGCCCTTCTATGGCCGGACATACGATGAATTTTACTTTACCCAGAAAGTCTATAACTATTTTATCCATCCTCAGTGGGACGATTTCGGTTCCTCAACTCTCTATCTCAAGGTTTTGTTTACCGATTACGACGAAGGCTTTGCTATTATTGAGTTCATTGGGGAATGGAATGATTGCATCGGCAATGATATCATGTACCTCAAAAGGGAAGTCATCGAGCCTATGGTCGGGGAGGGGGTTTTCCGTTTCATCCTGATCGGGGAAAACGTCCTCAACTTTCACGGCAGCGAGGATTGTTATTATGAAGAATGGTATGAAGATATCTGTGACGAAGATGGCTGGATTTGTGTGCTGAGCGCCCTGCCTCATGTCGAAGAGGAAATGCGCGATACCCAGCTCCACCATTATTTACATTTCGGAAAACCTTACAATACGTTGAACTGGCGTCCTTTTGCGCCCCGCGCCCTTTACCATTTACTGGATGGGCTGGTAAACGGGCGGATCAAGCGGCTCCCGATGATGTGAGTGCTTTACACGTGATCAAAGGACCGGGCAACCGGTGCTAAAGGAATGTAGTGCATAAACCAGCTTTGTAAAAACAGCAGGGCAGCCGTGCGAAATTGGACGATTCTGATTAAAATATAAAAATACCCGTTTATGGCATTGAAGGATAAACTCCGCGCCACATTACTTGTATTACCGCTCCTTGTGCTGGCCCTTTACATTGGTTTCCGCAAGTTTGTCGCCGGGGGCTCCGTGCCACATCCCGGCCGTGAGTACGTCCTTTTGATCCCGACCAACACTGATTTCGAATCCGTCATCGCACTTTTGAATGCCCAG
>Ga0209972_10002963_pt1 | contig 13534 bp, 15 predicted proteins | sample NOAtaG_7_FD_187302 | JGI IMG/M metagenome (GOLD analysis project Ga0209972, IMG submission 187302) | Freshwater lake microbial communities from Lake Erie, under a cyanobacterial bloom - NOAA_Erie_Diel1S_2200h metaG (SPAdes) (version 2) | ecosystem: Environmental > Aquatic > Freshwater > Lake ... | reverse complement strand
CCGCAACAGCCGGGTCTTCTTGCAGCGTGTCGAAGAACTGGTCGATGCCGCCGCTGCGGATGTCGCCAACCTGAACGGCACCCGTGCGGATAGTCGCCAACTCTTCGGCCCGCTCTTTCTCGATTTCAAATTGCTTTTGGAGGAGTTCCGCTTCCTTTTCGTATGCCTTCTCGGTGATCTTGGCGGCTTCCTGCAAGCCCTTCACGCGGTCTTCATACAAATCTTTTTGTCGCTCGACTTCCTTTTCATACCCGGCTTTGTTGAGGATGCCGTCCTTGACTTGCTCCTGGGCCTTGGCGATGCCCTCCTGCAACTTCAAGGCCGCATTGAAGCCCTCCTGCCCGAACTCGGTGGACTTGTCGATGAGCGTCGAGATGCCTTTGTCCGTCGCCTGGAACGCATCAGCAAAGCCCTTCTCGAATCCTTGGGCCGCTTCCTCCGAACGGTCGATGAGCGACTGCTGCAACTGGTCGAGTTTCGCCAGCCGAGCCGAGAGTCGATTCGCCTCTTCCGTGGCACTGCGCGAACGGGCGTCCGCGAGCGCCGCTTCGGTGCGGACAATTTCGTTGTTCGTCGCCGTAATGTCCTGGGCGAGCTTGTCGATGGGCTCCTGCAAGTCAAGGAGTTCGTTGACCCGCTTGGATTCTTCCGCAGCAATCTTGGCGGCTTCCTTGGCTCGCCGGTCAGCTTCGTCGGCGGCCTTCTTCTGTGACTTGCTCAACTCGTCGGCACTCTTTGCGGCACTGTCAGCAGAACCCGCCAGAGACCCTGTTGCATCACTGGCCGACTTCGTTGACCGCTCGATGCCCAGGAAACTCTCAGCCAGCGACAACAGGCGGCCAACCGTTCCGCCGATGGCAGACGCAATCGTGCCGAACACGCCAGCCACAGAGCCGAACACGCTGGAGATGATGCTGCCGATGCCCTGCAAGGCAGAGCCGAGCCCCGTGAACTCAAGGAACTGAGCGACCGCGTCGGTCACAGCGGTGGCCGTCTTGGTGAACGCCACGACAGCGATGGTCACAAGGCGGTTAATGACCTCAATCACATCACCGATGACGGTCACGACCTGCCCCAGCGTCTCATAGACCTTGCCGTATATCTCGCCGATGAGCGTGCCGAGACCGGACAGGTCATCACCGAACCCGAGCAGTTCAGAGATAGACGAACCGAACTCGCCGAGGGCGTCGAAAATCGCCGTGAAGCTGTCCGAGAAAATCGTGCCCAGTTCGGTCACGGTGTCAGTCACCGCCGTGAACGCCGACTGAATGCCGGGGAGGGCCGCGTCTGCGGCGGCTTTGAGCACGTCGAAAATGGTTTGGAAGATGTCGCCCAGCGGGCCAAGTGCATCCGTGACCGTGACAGAGCCGTCCGCGATGCCTGCGGCGAACGCCTCAAACGACCGCCCGACCGCATCCAGGGCGGGCGTAATCGCGTCCATGAAGGGCTCGATGGACCGCGTGATGGCCCCGATGACTTCCGCGATGACGGTGGTCACGCCATCGACAAGCCCCGCGAACGGCGTCAGGAGGTTCTGGCCGAGCCCCTGGAGCGACACAAAGACGGCGTCGAACGCGGCCCCAAGGTTGTCGATTCGCGTGCGGTCCACGCTGCTGATGGTCGCACTGAAGCGAGCCATGTCATCTGCTGCACCGCCGAGATTGTTGAAGAACGGCAGCAACTCAGCACCGCTCTTGCCGAAGAGTTGCGTGGCCGTGGCTGACCGCTTCGCCGGGTCTTCAATTTCCGAAAGCCGCTCGCCGATGAGCTTGTATTGCTCCTCGGGGCTCAACGCCTGCAGTTCCTCGGCAGTCACGCCAATCGTCCCGAGTGCAGCAGCCGCCGCCTTGCTTTCCTCGTCAACGCCCGTGACGCTCTTCTGTAGCCGCCCGAACGCCGCACTCACAGTGTCGATGCTCGTGCCGCTGCGGCGTGCCGCCTCATCGAGCACCTGCACGAACTCAAACGACGTGCCGAGTTTGTCGGCCGTGTTGCCAAGTTTCTCGACGCGGTCCTCGAGGTTCGTCAGTCCGCTGACCACGGCAGTCGCCGCAGCACCGAACGCGGCAACGCCGGCCGCCGCAATCGTGAACGGATTGACGAGTCCCGCGAGTGCCGAGCCAATGCCGGAGAAGCCCGAAGCTAAGCCGCCGGAGAACACACGCGACAGCCCCTCACCTGCACTCGTCAGACCCGAGATCCGACCGGCGATGTCACCCAGCGGACCGGGCAACGCCGCGAAGATGCCCGAGAGTTCGTTGAACTTCAGGGCTTGCTTCCCGGCAGCATCGGCAGAGCCCTCAAGCGTCTGCCGAGCCTTGCCAGCCGCCGCGTCGTAGGTCTCCTGCGAGATGCGGCCAGCCTTCAACTGGGCATCAAGTTCCGCGAGCGTGTTTTCATACCGCTGCGTCGGCGAGATGTTCTGCTCTGTGATTTGGGCGGCACGCTCCAGGGCTTTCGCCTCGGCTTCCGCAGCGACCTTCACATCGTTGAACTTCTCGGCGAACTCCTGGGCCGAGATGGTGCCCGCCTTGCGAGCCGAGATGAGCGACTGCAACGTGCTGGCAGTCTGCTGCTGGGCACGGTCAGCAGCCTCGCTCGTGCCTGTGAACTTGTCGAAGATGCCAGAGACCTTGTCGGTCTCTTCACCCAACTGGCGCAACGCCTTCGACACCGGGTCGAGCTTCAAGCCCGACGCATCGGCGTTGATTTTCAGTGCGAGTGAAAGGACGTTAGCCATCTGGCAATTCCAGGTCGCCCAGCCCGAAGGCTTTGCGAAGTTCCATCAGCGATGCCATATCCTGCGATTCATGCTGTGGCGGTCTTTCGACCGGCACAAAATCATCCGGCTTGGGCCGCTTGCCCTTCTCGCAGTGCGGTGCGAGCAAGGCAGCGACCACAAGCCCATTCTGCCGCCATGAATCCGGCAGAGCCGAGAACCACCGCGTGTAGGCGATGTGTTCCGACAACTCTGCCGAAGTCATCCGGCGGCACAGTTCGCCCTGGGTCATCCGAAGTTCGCGGGACAGAGCGACGATGAATCGCCGCGTCGGCCTCGCGTTCAGGATTTTCCCAGTTCCTTCACATCCTCCTCGGTCATCCGGTTGTGTGACATCGCCGCATCGAACAGCCGCCCCATCACCGCGCCGCTCTTCTTCGCCAAGGCCGCTTCCTTGTCGCGGAACAGCAGGTTGCCCTTGTCATCGCACAGCACGCGAGACAGGTACTTCGTGCGGAAATTATCGATTCCCTTGTCCTTCTGCCCAATCCACATGCGTTCGTATTCGTCACGCTCGCCGACGCTCATCACGCGGATGTAAACGTCACCGCCCCACTCGGGAACAGCGACCTTCTTCAGCCCCATATCGTCCGCCGCGAGAATCTGTTCTGCCGTCAGTGACATTCGGTTCGCTCCTAGATGGTCTCGATGCTGCCTGCCCGTGAGGACACAGACAACAGCGTAAAACGGTGTGCAAGTTGCACGGCCCCGTTGACGCCAGCACGAACCACCTGCCCCGCGTACTGAGCGATGCCGTGCCACAGGACGAGTTGCTGCGTGGCACTGACCGGGACGGTGATGAGCAGGGTCCGAGCTCGTCCGATGTTGCTGGGCTTGAGCCCAGACATCGACAGCCCAGTCAGCGTTATCTCGCCGGTCAGCAGCGAGACGGCCCGCCCAGCGGCGAACCGGTTGACGGTAGGCTGCGCAGCGGTCTGCAGCGCCTGGGAAATATCAAGCTCCTGCACCTCCTGAAGCGTAGAACCGCCCCAGGTGAACGTGAGCCCTTGAGCCGGGATTGCCATCGCGGCCTCCCGTCAGCGGGAGATCGTGAGGACGCCCTGACCACGAATCGCGTCGTTCGTCGCCAGCGTCAGCGTCGAACTCTGGACGGTGCAGTAGCTCGCGGTCGTGCCGCCGACCAGCGTGGCTCCGGCGACCGTGATGTGGTACGTCCCGGTCGCCCCGTCGAAAATCACCGAGCGGCCGATGTAGTCGAACGTGATGGTGCGGCCCGACCCGCCATCCTCGGCCGGAATCACAAGCGGAGTGTCCATCCGCAGGGCTTGCTCGCCCGTGGTCTGCCCGAGGTGGGCGATGTCGATGCGGCTGTCGGCGGCAGCACCGGGGTTCGTGTTGCTCAGAACGATGTTCGTCACGACGTAGGACGATGTGACGCCGTTCAGCGAGATGGTGAGCCGCGTGCCGGAAGACGAAACGCCAGTATCGTGCGGAGTCGAGAAGGACATTATTCAGGGCCCCAAAGGACTTGATAGGTTTGCGACACGCTATAGACCGGCGGCAAATCACCGCCGGCCAACTGGACGAACCCATCCGCCTCATTCAAGAGGCTGACAAGCCGAACGCTCACGTAGTTTCCCACGCCGCCGCCCCACCCATCCAGACACGACCGGACGGCGTCAGCGAGGTCTCTTACTTGCTCATAGCCCTCCGCGAAGAGGTCGATAGCAAGCGTCACGGTGGGCATCCCCACCGGGCCGGATAACGACTGCTCACGCTGGACGCCTTGCCGCCGCCATGTGGCGAACGGCAACGCCGCCGACGCCGGGGCGATGACCGGATAGATGCGGCCCGCCACAATCGACGCCACGGCGGGGTCAGCCTGGAGCCGGTCGGCCAGCAGTTTTTCGGGGGCCTTGAAACTCATCCCACGGTTCCTGTGGCGGATCTGGTCAGGGTCGCCAACGCCTGCTCTAGCGACAGCCGCAGTTCCCGCTGGAGGATTTCCGCCACGCGGGCCTGCGTCTGATTAAACGCCGTTTGGAGCGGAGGCCGACCAGTAGACCCGCCGACCGGCATGGCGGGAATCGAGATGGGCGTGGACGATTTCTTGAAGAACGCCTGCGGGCTCGCCGGGTTCGTCTGCACCCGCTGGCCGCTCTGCCCGCGTGGCATCCGTGGCGTCTTCAACATCCGAAACTCGCCGAGCTTGTTGTAGCTCGATGCGATGTATCCGCCCTGCCGCTTCACTTCGTGCGTCACGACATCGACGGTCTTGCCCGACTTCATCCGCCGAACGTGGGCGAGCCGCGTGTACGGCTTGTCGGCAGGCGTCATCACCGTGCGGCCTTTGGTGCCCTTCTCCAGCCACCACTGATGGAAGGCCCGGTCGGGGCCAGCCCGCACGCTGCCGCCGGCGGCACTGGACGAATCCGCCCGCCCGGCCCGGCGATAGCCCACGATGCCGACCGCGACGCCGTCCAGCCCGTACTCGACCACCTTGGATGTGACCGCCCGCTTCAGGTTGCCGGTCGGCCCGACAGGCGACACCTCCCGCAGCCGCATCTCGACCGGCTGAATCGCCTTTTCAATCGCCGCCGCGAGCAGCTTCGTCTTCGCCGGGTTGTCCTGCAGCGTGCGACCGAGGGCGTCCTGCAACTCGCGGAGCCCTTCCATTCGCGCCGACAGGAAGATGCCAACGGTCGCCATCTATTCCACCCGCTCGGTGCAGAGGGCTTCGTGGTGGCTGCGGTTGCCATGCTCGAGGAGCGACGCGATTTCCAGCACGCGACCGCGCCACAGAATCCGCATCGTGCTGGTCATGTCCGTGACGTACCGCATCCGCACGCGATGCGAAACCTCGGTCTGCTGCTGCCCCTGGAGCAACACCTCACGGCTCGACAGGCCGTCAACGCTGGCCCATCGCTCGGCAAACGGCTCCCACGTTTGCACGGTTTCACCGATGGCGTTCCGCCGCTCGGTCGCCTTCTGAATCGTCACGCGTTCACGGAGTCGGCCGAAGTCAATCATGTGCCGTACAACACCAGGGTGTAGGAAGCGGTGCCCGAAGTGAACTCCGTCTCAATGCGAATCATGTGACCGCTGGCATCCCAATCCGAAACGCCGCAGTTGCCGAACGACCGAACGACCTCGTTCGGCAAGGTCTGGTCGAACACCACGCAATCCCGGCTGCTCTGAAACGCCACGCGGGAGACGTTGGTGAACGACACCACGCCGCCCGCCGCGTCTCGGAATTGCGGCAGCATCGGATTCGTCTGCACCGTCACGCCAGCCGTGCCGACCGTGCCCGACACGACCGCCACCTTGCCCTCGGTGTATTCGGTGGCATCCTGCAACGCGATGCTTTTGAGCGACTTCACAGCCGCCGCCAGGTCATCGTCGGCAAACTGCACATCGACGGCGATGCGACCTCGGATGCTCACTGGTATGACCCCCACTTCGCGGAATCGAGCAAGGCTTTCACGCCGAACGGAATCTCCGAGAGGTTCACGGCGTCAGCCGCCATCCGCCGCTCGTACCACATGCCCACGAGCCACAGAATCGCGTTTTTGATTCGCTGCTCCACCGCAGCCCCGCTCGCACCCTTGCCGCCCCACCACGTCACGCTGACGGCGTTGTAGTCAAGCAGATGGCTCGGCCATGAGCCGTTGTAGAGCGTGCGAATCACGCCCGGCGTGGCATCGCGGTCCACCCGATACTGGCTCGCGGCGAGCGTCGCCGTCTGCTGGCTTTCCATCGTGTAGGTGATGGTCACAGCCGTGACGGTGCCGCTGCTCGCCATCGGCGGCCGGGGCAGTTCGATTTCGCGGGGGAACGAATCGAGCGTCATCCGGTACTGGGTATGGACGAAAGTTTCGTCGCAGTAGGCCTCGCACCACTCGCGCGCAGCAGTTATCAGAGATGACAAATAGGCATCGTCGGTGGACGTATCGACGCGGCAGTGGGCTTTCGCCTCCGCGAGCGTGACCGGCTCAACCGTCGGCGGCGTCAGTGTCTTGAGGCTTCGGAACCGCACGCTTCATTCTCCTCGGGGTGGCGTCGGCACGTTCGGCGTCGTGCTGGACGCTCGCCGATTCGAGCAGGTCCATCTGCCGCTCCCGCTCGGCCAAGCCGTCACGGATGAGCCGATGGGCCGTCTCGTCCTCGCAATCGACCACCGCCCCGATGCGATAGGTCGAGTAGTTCTTCAGTAGTCTTATTTTCATGATTGGGGCACACTCCATGCAGTTTTGGGCTTACCGTTCGCCGTGTAATCGCTGACGTACTGGAATACGGGCTTTTGCAGATCCTTGCCCGGCCACACCGCGACCCATTCGCCGTGCCCGATTGAGACGCGGGGCGAGACGTAGACGCGATTCCCAGCGGCACGGAACTGCTTCCAGAACCAAATGTCGGCGTCGGTTCGCCCCTCGCCGTACTCGCCCTGCGCGTTGGGCTGGTCTTGGAACCAGGGCTTTGCCGTTCGCTTGAGAGCCTTCGTGCTGATGAGCGTGCAGCCGAAGTGGGCACTGTCCACCTCCTGCACGGGCTCGGCGAACCACGACATCGGCAGGTCAGTCGGGCCGCTGGGCGGGTTGTCAAGCGTGCCCTTGAGCGTGAACATCGGGCGGCCGTCCTCCCGCTTTACCTGCATCGGAGCCAGGGCGTCGCATTGAAACGCCATCGCAAGCCCGACTAAATGTTCGATGGCCTGGCGGTCGTAGAAACTGTCAAAATCGCAGCACAACAAATATTCCGAAGAATCTACGAACGACTCCATGCACCGCTGGAGAACCTGTCCCCACAGCGCACCTTGTCCGAGCGTCGGGCGAATGCCGAGCGGCATGAGTGCCTGAAACCATCCGAAAGGATTGGCAAGGGGGCCGAATCTCGGGGCACTCAAAAGGCACTCGATGCGAACGTCTACATCCGTGCCGCCAACTTTCACAATCATGCCCGACTCCAAAAACAGAGATGGCGGGCATGGCTTTGTGCCACACCCGCCATCCACTGTGCCTGTTGTGTCAAGCAGTTCAGCCGGAGAACTTGGACAGGGCACCCATCTCGGCAGCCGAGTCGGGGCCAATCTCCGCACGGCCGAGCCGCGCCACGACGTTCGTGGCGAGCGAGCCGACCGCCTGGGCGTCCACCTTCAGGTAGCGGCTCTTGCCGCGAAGGTCCACGTCCAGCCGCACGACCGACGCACCGCTCGTCACCGCCACGCTCGCAGCGGGAACGGACACGGTGTAGACCGCAGCCGTCGCCGCCGTGGTGTCGCCCTGGAGGAGCGACAGCGAGTTGAGGACGCTCGCCGCCGTATGGCTGGCGGTCGAACTCTTGTCCACGACCACGTCGATGGACGCGTAGGAAAAACCCAGCGTGTCGATGGTCAGGGTCGCCGTTCCGGCCGTGCCAGCCGCCGAAGTGCCGACAACGGTTTTGGTTGCTTCGAGAAAGTTCAAGGGTCAGTCTCCTAGAGGTTCAGGGGTCAGGCGGCAAACCGGAGGGCAACGATGGGACCGGCGACGGTCGTGCTGCCCAGGTCGTGCGCCACGCTCGCCATACGGGAGGTGGCGAACGTGAGCAACTGGTCGAACTCGACGAACCGGCTGGCGTCGGTCTTGACGCTGACCTCACGACGGATGCCCATCGTGCAAGCCTGCGACAAGTCGCCGAACAGGGCAGCCACCGCGTTGCCCGTGCCGGTCAAACGGCTCTCAAGCGGATGCACCAGTTGCACCGGGAAGCCGAGGAACTGGAGGCCAGCCCCACCGGCAACGTCGGCTGCGTTGTTACCAGCCGAAGCGACCATGAGCCGCAGCATCGACGAGCCGTAGCCTGCGGGCGAGATGTACCACTTCGCGTTGCGGCGAGCGTACAGCGGGAGCCGGGCGACCGCGTTGGTGAAGTCGCTCAGGTCGAGTTCGCTGAACACGTTGTTGCCGGTCGCGGCATTGACCACGCCAGCGGAGTGCGTGCCGTCGATAATCGACGGGGCAATGCCGTTGAAACCGTGGTCAGCACCCGAGCCGGTGCCGATGAAGCCCACGCGGTCGTAGGTCTCGGCAAACGCCTGGGCCACCTCGACCGCCATCGCATCCGCGAGGTCGATGACCGAGTCCTCGACGAGCGACACCGGGATGCGGTTGTCCACGCCCCACAGCTTCGCCACGAGCTGCACATTGTCGAACGTCGCATCGCTGGTCAGCGGAGCGGCGTTCTCACCGATGGCCCGAGCGGTCAGCCCGCCGGTGCGGCGAGCGATGAGCAGCGTGTCGCTATTCATCGTCACGACGCGGGCGTTGGCCTGGTAGGCACCGAACTCTTCGGTCAACCGGATGATCTCACTGGACATCTCGGGGTTGGTCAGGGCACCGCCGAGGGAGTTGATGCCGCCAGCCTGGGCACGGCACTCGACGCCGTGATCCTCGCACCACCGGCGAGCCTCGGCATCACCGAACAGGGTGGCCTTGACGCTCATGCCCGCACGGTAGGCCCGCTCTTCGCAGCGGAAGCCCTTGAGGGGGCGATGGGACTTCGGAACGGCGTAAACCTTGGCACGGCTTTCCACGGCGGGAGCCTCCTCGGGGGTCTCGGTCTTCTCGACTCGCTTGGCCGGGGCACCACGCTCCAGCACGGCGCGGAGTTCCAACTCCTTCGCCTGCACCCGCTGCAGGAACTCAATCCGCTCGCGGAGCTTGTCGGCCTTGGTCTCAAGGCTGCGGAGCGACGCCTCCTGCTCCTCGTTCATGGGCTCGGCGGGAGCCTCACCCTCGGGCGCGTCCTCGGTCATCGCCTCCATCTCGGCGACAACGGCGGCCAGTTCGTCGAGCAGTGCCTTGATCTTGTCCACGTGGTTCGCTCCTAGTTCGGGTGCGGCGACCGATGCCGCCGATACCCCGAACCTATGAAGCGAACCCCCGACCCATGCAGTTATGCCGGGCCGCTAGTAAACAACTTTCGCCGCGCGACTTCGGAGGCGGGCAGCAGTTGCTTGTCGGTGCAGCCGCAACGCGGGCACCGCAGATAGCGAGTCTGGTACTCGCCAGACCGCTGCGAAGACGCCACCGCAAGGCGACCATCGCGGCACTTCGGGCACGAATCGCCACTAGCGGCCATGCTTCGCCAGGTACTCGCGGAGTTTCAGAGTCTTTGCCAGTGCCGTCGCACGCCGCACATTCTCGGCATTACGCTGCTGGCGGAACGCATCGAACGACCGCTTCGCCACGGTCACGTCCGCATCGGGATACGCCGGGAACGTCACCGGCCCAACGTCGATGAGCGTGTCGATCTTCGTCACCGTGCGGATACTGCGGCCGTCCTCCACGCTCCAGGCTTCGCCGCCGGGGGCAATCTGGAACGAGAACGACGAACCCCGCACGATCCCCGCCTCGATGTTCGCGGCGAGGTCACGCCCGTAGGTCGTGTCGGGCACCGGGAACTCATACCGCAGCCCGATGTCATCGACGTTCATCCGCAGCGTGCCGGGATAGCGGGCCAGCGGGAAGTTCGGGTCGTGGTTCCACAGAGCCCGCGTCTCCAGCGGCTTCTTGCGGCCCCGCCGCTCGGCGACGATGCCGAACGCCTGCGGGTCAATCCGCTCCACGAAGTCGCCCAGGTCGAGGCTGTTGACGCCGAACTTCGCGGCGTAGCCGACAATCCACTGCGACTCCGCGCCGTCTTCGCTGCGGCTCTCGATGCGGAGCAGGGGCAGGTCGGTCGTTTCCTCTTCGTACAGGCTGCGGCGTTCGACGGCCATGCTGCGGTTCTCCTCGTCTGCGGCGTTCATCTGTTCAACCAGTTTGCGACTCCAAGCCCAGGCGGGGTCACTGCCCCACAATGCCCAGGCGATGCGCCCGTTCGATGGGAAGCCGTCCTCACCTGGGCTCCACCCCGTCGTGCCGACGTTGACTTGATGCCGGTCGAAAAACGCCTTCATCCGGCGGGCAGTCTCGGGGCTGATGCTCACTCCGTTCGACAAGTCGCGGGCGCGAGCAACGCCGACTGCCGTGCCGCCTCGGCCGTACTCGCTTCGCCACGCTAGCCCCTTCGCCGCTTCCTCGCGGACGCCAGCCGGGGGCGTGAAGTCGATGTGGTCATACCGTGCCGCCATCGCTGCCCTTCTTCCTGCGACTTCGCTTCGGCATCGGCGGCTTCACCGTCTGCGGCGAATCGTCCACCCACACGTCTACCTCGATGCCAGCCGCCTTCGCGGCGTCATCCTTGAGCGTGTCGCCACCCACGAGCATCACCTGCGAGAACGCATCCGCGTAGTCGCCCAGCGTGTCGGTCACGGTCTGCCGGTCCTCGGGTGTATCCTCGCGGCGGGACACCATCACGACGGTGTTACCGTCTGCCTTCGCCTGCCGGGCGAACTCGCCCCACAGTGATGGGTCAGCCGCAAAGGTCCGGTCGAAGTCGATGGAGATGGTCAGGGCGCGAGCCTCGGGCAGCGAGCGACCGAACGCCGGGGGCGTGGCCGGTTCGTTGGCCGGTTCCGCAGGCACCGCCGGGGGCGTGTTTTGCGGCACGCCCGCGAGAATCGCGTCAATCTGCTCAGGACGCATGGCCGGGAAGGCTGCCGCAACCGCTGCAGCGGCACCGGCCCTAGTGAGGACACCTGTGGCAACAGCCTGCAGGATTGCGAGCAGCCCCGCGATTTGGGCACCGTTGAGCGACACGTCGGCCACCTGGGGCTCGGCATCGCTCGCCGGTGCAGATTCGACAGGAGCCTCGGTGGCAACGGGCTCGGCAACCGGCTCGACCGCCGGAGCCATCGCCAGCCGGGCCGCAGCGTTCGCCTGCTCAAGCGTCTGGAAGTTCAGCGGCACCACGCGGATGTCGCCGCCGTCCACCGGATTCAGATTCTCCAGCCCGCGAATCTCGTTGACGCTGAACACGCCCAACTGGGCCATCGTGTTGTAGAACGCCGACCGGCCAGCGGCATCGGCACGCAAGGCACCGCGAACGTCGAACTCCGCGAACGTCTCGTCATCGGTGAGCAGGTCGCGGGTGATGGCAGACTCAAAACGCCGCAGCCAAGGCATCAGCCCGTTCTGCACGTAGTCGAGGCTCTGCTGTTCGATATTCGAGAACGACGAACGCGACAGGTCGCCAATGAGGTGAGGCGGCACCCCGTAGATGCGTCCGCAAATCTCTTCGACTTGGAATCGCCGCGTCTCAAGGAACTGGCTCTCTTGGTTGTTGCCGCCGAGCTCATTGACCTTGAGCCCGCCCTGGAGCACCGCCGTGCGGTGAGCCCTGTCGGGGCCGCGATGGGCTCGCTCCCACTGGTTCCGCGTGTTCTCCGCCGCCTCGGGCGATAGCATCTGGTCGGTCGAGAGGATGACGCCGGGGCGAGCACCCGAGCCGAAGAACGTCGCCCCGTGAATCTCCAGGGCACGAGCCAGCCCGATGGCGTCGCCCGCAATCTCGACAGGCACCATCCCGTTCACGCCGTCATCCGAAAGCCACCTCAGGTGCATAACCGCATCCTGCGAGTAGACGGTGCTCGACCCCCGATCTTCCCGGTACGTGTACCGCAGCCGCCCGTTCTCCAGGCGGTCCACCTTCATCCGCGAGGGATGCAGCGGAATCAACTGCCGCGAATCCCCTGCCCCGCGAATCTCGCAGTACGCGTTGCCATGCAGGAGCAGGTGCAGCATGAGTGTTTCGCGCCACTCATAGCTCGTCTGCCACTCGTTCGGCGTCGTGTGCAGCAGCCGATACAGCGGGTTCTCGCGGGCCAGTTCCTTGCCGCCTCCAGCAAGCCGCCGATAGAGGTTGAGCGGAAGCCCGGCCACCGACGCCGACAGCACGCGAACGCACGCCAGCACGACCGTCGCACGCAAGGCACTCTCAGGGTCAACCCGCACGCCAGACGGGTTGCGACCACCGCCAGCCCAGCCGCCGGATTCGTAGTCCCAACTACGGGAATCGCCTTCAGGGAGCCACAGGATGCGGGTGTTATTGGCAATCATAGGATGAGGATGGAGGGCTCGATGGCTGGCCCTTTCACCTCTTGCGACGCGTGAACGCCGAGAGCCATGACAAGGGCCACGATGCCGTCGATACGTTCGTTGCTCTTCGCCTTGCTGGGCTTGATGTTGCCGTTGTGGTCCTGCTGAATCGCCACGTTTCCGGCTTGCCACGCGAGCACCGGGTGCCCGCCATGCAGCAACTTCTCGGAAACGACCAGCGACTCGAGCACCTTCGCGGGGCCACTCATCGCGCCGTAGCCCTGTCCGTAGCCTAAGACGTTTACCCCATCCCCTTGCAGTTGATTCGCCAACTGGGTGGCATTCCAGCGGTCGATGCCCACCTGCCGGATGTTGTATTTCTTCGCCAGCGTGTTGATGTCGGCCCGCACTTGGTCGAAGTCGGTCACGTTGCCGGGCGTCAGGTGCAAGTGCTCCTGACGTGCCCAAACGTCATACGGCACCTTGTCTCGCCGCACACGTTCCCGCATGTTCTCCTCAGGAATCCAGAAATGCGGCTCCACCCAATACCGCCCGTCCTCCAGCGGAAACACCAACACGAAAGCCGTCGTGTCGAACGTGGTCGCCAGGTCGAGCCCCGCCCAGCACTCACGCCCCTGGAGCGTCACCGGGCACGCCTGCCCACCGCGAGCCCAGGCGTCCATGCGGAGCCAGCGAGTGTCCTGCTCGGTCCACTGGTTGAGGTAGAGCTGCCGAAAGGTGTTTTCGTAGGCCGGAAGTTCCGTTGCCTTTTGGCACTCTTGCCGCAGGAAATCCACGCTGACCGATACGCCTAGATTCGGGTTGGCAACCGCCC
>Ga0209972_10002958_pt1 | contig 13542 bp, 10 predicted proteins | sample NOAtaG_7_FD_187302 | JGI IMG/M metagenome (GOLD analysis project Ga0209972, IMG submission 187302) | Freshwater lake microbial communities from Lake Erie, under a cyanobacterial bloom - NOAA_Erie_Diel1S_2200h metaG (SPAdes) (version 2) | ecosystem: Environmental > Aquatic > Freshwater > Lake ... | reverse complement strand
CACCGGCACCTGAACTATCCGCAGTAGTTGCTTCTGCGCGTCTCTGGACACGTAGTCCATCGCCCCGGCGGCCGATCCGATAAACATCACCTGCACCTGTGTTCCACCCAAAACCACGGTCTTTCCCGCATACAGGGGGTTGCTGAACAACTGTTGAAGTCGGATTGAGTTCAGCGGTACCGGAGCGACAGACACTGACGTCCCCTTTTCGATTTTTGCGGAACTCAAAAGTCTGGTTTGAGAAGGTAGAAACCGGGGCAAAACCTTCGCAACGCCGTGAGTGTACGTCGCCTCGGAGTAGCCACATGTATCGTCTAAAATCAACTGCTTTCTGAAAATACCTGAATTTTCCGCCAGTGCCTGTTGTCTCGAATCATCGCCGCCGCTGCGGCAAAACACCGAGCACTCAGGCCTTCCCAGCCCTCCCAAACAGCCGGCCTGTGCGAAAAAGCGGCGTACGAAATGGCAGAAATGACCCCTGAATTTTCCGTCTTGACCTGTTCTGCCGGTTTCCTCTAACCTCTGAACCACTCAAGTCACGGTTCCTGTGACTTAATGCTCCTCTCAAGTCTCTCCTCTCATCCGCCAGTTTCAGATCAGTTTTCCCTGTCTGACTCTGAGCACTCACCATCCCGCCAGCTGTTGGTTCCCGACAGCGTCACGGAGGATTCTCTCATGTCTCGTCTGTTCAATCTGGCCGCTGGTCTGTTTGTTGTATCTGCACTGAGCGGTTGCTGCCTGATGGGGGGTTATTCTCCTTACGGCGGGTGTGCTCCCTGTGGCACCAATGCCTGCGGCATGAATGGCGGCGGCTATCCGTCAGCCGGCATGTACAACCCGAATGTGCCGCAGACAGCTTATCTGTTGCCGGCCGCCGCTGGTCCTCAGACGGTCGCCGTGGACCCACTGAAGACTCACTGACCCCGTCCCGGTCGGTGCCGAATTCGCGAAAACCTGCCGAAAAACTTACGTTTTACCGTAGTTTTTCGCGGCAGCGTCGCTGATTCAGGGTAAAGTCGGATTGCCGCGTAACACTACGCGCCTGCGGCGGGAACTTTGCCGCAGTTCAGTGCCGCCATGGATGTGCCCTGCAGGTGTCTCCATGAGCATTCGCGCTGCCCTGACCGCCGGTCCGTTTTCGTCTGGTCGCCTGCTTTCTCTGCGGCTGCTGTGTCTGGCTGCGCTGCTGATCTCGGCGTATCTGGCATGGTCTGCCATCCGGCTGCAGCCTGTGATCGGCTGCAGCGGGTCAGAGCTGATCGACTGCGAGCACGTACTGAACAGCCACTGGTCGAAGGTGCTGGGAATTCCGGTCAGTGTTCCGGCGGTTGGTTTGTATGCGACGCTGCTGGGTCTGCTGGCATTTGCCGGTCGTCCTGCTCCGCCGGCTTTTCAGCGACTGCTGTGCCTGGTGCTGTCGGTGGGATTCCTGACGGCCGGATGGGCGGCTGTCTGGTTCATCGGGCTGCAGGTGCTGGTGCTGCAGCATCTTTGTCCCTGGTGTCTGGCGGCTCATACCTGCGGGCTGCTGTTGTCGCTGCTGGCTCTGACCTCGACTGTGCGCCCGTTTGGGCGGATGCCGCTGACGTGTGCGGGACTGCTGCTGGCTGGTTCGCTGGCGGCGGTGCAGTGGCTGACTCCGGTGCCGGCCACGTTCGAAGTGATAGTTCCCGAATACGCCAGGGGGGCGGCTGGCAGCGAGTCGATTGAGGATTTTTCTCCGTTCGGGGCTGAAGAATTCCGTCCGCAGGACGGTATGCAGGCCGTTCCGGCCGAAGCGGCACCGGAGGCAGCACCAGGCGATTCGCCCGCCGCGGAACAGGCCACTGAGCAGCTTGAGCCCCCGACGGCTCAGAGACGTCTCTGGTCACCCGTTTCCCAGGCGCTGTCGCCGCTGGTGTTGTCAGCGAATCTGCGATCGGCCTTGAGTTCGCTGCTGCTGTCGCCGCTGGTCGAGGAGGACGAGCCAGAGAAACGCAAGGTGACGATTCCGGGCACAGAGAAACCGATTCGGCTGGATCCGGCGGACTGGCCGCTGCTGGGTTCACCGCAGGCAAAGTTCATTTTTGTGGAAATGTTTGACTACACGTGCCCTTACTGTCGTGACACGAACAAGTCGATCCGGGGTGCATTTGAGCGATTCGGGGACGACATTGCGGTGATCGCATTACCGGTCCCTTTGGAGCGCGAGTGCAACCGGGCGGCATCCGGCAGCGGTCATGCGGGCTCCTGTGAGCTCAGCCGGCTGGCGATCGCGGTCTGGCGATGTGATCGCGGCAAATTTCAGCAGTATCATGACTGGCTGTTTGACCGGACTCGTACGGTTGCGGCGGCTCGCAGGCAGGCTGAGGACCTGGTGGGCCAGGACAGTCTGCGTGCACAAATGGATTCCCCGGCACCGGGCAAGCAAATTGGGTGGCATGTGGAGCTGTACATCAAAGTGGGCTCGGGCACAGTTCCGAAACTGCTGTTTTCGGGCAGTTCGGTGGTTGGTGCAGTACAAAAGGAAGCCCTGTGTTCTATGATCAGTCGGGAGATGGGCCAGACACCGGCAAAATAGTTCGCTGGAGATGTGCTGAAGACCATGGCTGATCGCTGGGATTTGATACGAGTTTCACTGGCTCGCCGGTTTTATCTGGCGACGGTGGCTCAGGCTGCGTTGGTGATTCTTTCGGCAGTTTTGCTGGGGCTGTTATTCGGCCGCCAGGCTCCGGGTGAGAAGCTGCGGCTGCCGTGGGCATTTCTGATCAGCACAGTGCTGCTGGCGGTGGGCAGCTGGTATCTGGAGCAGGCGCGGTATTTCGTCCGTCGCGAGAAGCAGATGGAGTTTCGGGGCGCCCTGCTGCGGGCGCTGATTTCCGCCATGATGTTTGTTTCTGTGCAGGGTTATGGGCTGTGGGCCATCGACAAGGGGCTGCGAACTTCCGAGAATTCGCAGCTGGGCGTGCACAGCTTTGTGTTCATGTTCACGGCTCTGCACGGAATGCACTTTCTGGTAGCTCAGTCGGTCCTGCTGTGGGTGACGCTGTCGGCTTTTGCCGATCGCTATGACCACGAATATTCGTGGGGCGTCACATTTGCCTCAGCATTCTGGCACATCCTGGGAATCGTGTGGCTGTGTATACTGTTTGTGTTTGTCACGGCCAACGTGGGCTAGTGCGTCTGCAGCGGCTGTGGCCGGTGATTTTGGGTGTTGCTGCGGCGTTGGTCGGGACTGCCGAAACGGGCTGTTCACAGCAGTCCTTTCCCCTGCAAAGCAGCGTGGCGGCTGATCTGCAGGTACCGCGGGCTGAAGTCGGTGAAGTCGGGCCTGGCCGTCGCGTCCTGTTTGCTCCTGATCCCGCGCGACCTCAACTGCAGTGTGCGCTCTGGCTGCCGGCGGACTGGTCGCCGGCGCGGCGCTGGCCTGTATTTGTTGAGCTGCCGGGGAACGGCGGCTACCGTGATGCTCGCGGAGACGAGTGTTCCGGCCACCCTCAGGACTGCAATCTGGGTTATGGTCTGACAGCGGGCCAGCGCTGGATCTGGCTGTGCCTGCCATTTCTGAACGCCGCCGGCGATCAGCCTGCGCTGACGTGGTGGGGTGACGCCCCGGAACATCGCCCGGAGGCGACATTACGATTCTGGAGACTGGCCCTCGACAGCATCTGCCAAAGATTTCAGGGGGAACCTCGACAAGTGGTTTTGGCTGGTTTTTCGCGCGGCGCGATTGCCTGCAGTGCCCTCGGTCTGCACGACGATCAGATCGCGGGGTTATGGACGGCGTTTTTGCCCTGCAGTCACTACGACGGGGTGCGACAGTGGCCGTTTCCGGGCAGTGACCGGAACTCAGCGGCCGAGCGATTTCGGCGATTGCATGGGCGACCGCAACTGATTTTGGGTGAAGGGTTGCAAACGGCTGAAACTGAACGGTATCTGCGAACGATGTCGGGCGGGGAACTCGGTGACCGCGGGATTACGCTGCTGTCGACGGGATTCGTCAATCATTCGGACGGATGGTCGCTGCGTCCCTGCAAAGCCCGGAAGACGGCTCGGCGCTGGCTGGAAGACATCGCCGGGGACACACTGTTGAACCAGCGGTGAAAACCTGCAGGGGCGGGACCTTGCAAACGGGCAGCGAGGTCGAGAGGATGCGGTTGCGAAACGATTTGTGCTGCAATTTTCCACTGACTCCTGACTGGCGGAGCATCAGGCGGTGCAACGGGAACGACTGGATCAGCGGTGATTGCCGTGCTGTCACCGCCGCGTTATGTCAGTCGCGGGCAGTTGCATCCCCGTTAGGCTGGTGACAACTGGAACAGCATTGCTGCCGGTTGCGCATTTCGATCGGGTTGTGATTGAAGTGTCGTTTATTTCGCCGGTTGATGGTTTTCTGAATTCTGCGATGTTGCTGGGGGGAATGGGGCCCGTCACGATGCCGCAGACAACCGCCGGCAAACTGTCTGCCGGCTGCTATGCGCTGTATTCGGGGCTGCTGTTCATTGTTACGGCGGCCGTCATGGTGACTCCTGTGGCCCACCGTCTGCTGCATCGGTTTCACTGGGAAGCGGACGAATAGCCAGCGGTGAGCGTTCCTGCTGAACCCCGGCAGCAATCCCGGCAGCTCAGGTCTGTTGTGATGGCTGCTTCAGAATTTCCTTCACGGATGTGAATTTCGCGAAGGCGCTGTCATTGAAGTCCGACTTCGCGGAAACTCCGCTGACAGTGAAGGTCGGAGCCTGGGACAGTGTCAGCTGGGTATCGCTGTCGATTGACGCCACGAAGAACGCCTGGCCGTTGATCTGAATGCGCGACCGCAGCCCGAACAGTGCCCCGCGCAGTTCCTCGGTAAATTTCGTCCCAACACCGGTGACCTGAGTGCTGCCGGATGAAGCCGTCACGGTCCCGGTCAGCGGTCGGCTGAATTCGACGAACGGTTCTGTCAGCGGCACTTCGCCCATGGCGGAAGAACCGGTCTGCGATGTGAGGTTGTTCTGATTCAGTGCGGCGATGGCATCAACCACTGTCTGACTGTTGGCGGCCAGACGTCCGAACACGGTATGTCGGCGACCCTCGAAATCATCGAGGCTGGGGTTATCGACGGTGTTGATGAACCACTGGCTGGTCAGGTTGTTCGGGTCTCCGGCATGAGCCATGGAGATCGTGCCCTTGATGTTCGGCCGGCTGGTGGAGAATTCACCGGTGACGGAGGCATCCAGCGGAACTTCCCTGATAATGCCATTGTTGATCGTGAATCCGCCACCCTGAATCACAAAGTTGTCGACTGAACGATGGATGAAGGAATTGGTGTAGCGCCCCTCAGTCTGTCCTTCCTGAGGATTCGTGTAGTTCAGAAAGTTCTCGGTAACTCCGGGAGCCTGCTGGTCGAACAGTTCCAGTTCAAACGTTCCCAGTGCTGAGGTGAACTGGACCACACTGCCGGTGACGTAGTCGATTTCAAGGGATTTGTCAGCACGGGCGGCGTTGCTGATTGTGGAGCGTACTTTCAGTGTGCGGCGTCCGGTGAGTTCATCATTCCCGGTCACGCTGGTGTACAGGTCTTTGCGAGTGACGTTGATGCTGAGTGTGTAGTCTCCGGAGGCATCAGCGACGACCGACGCATCGTCGAAGACACCATCCTCATTGCTGTCCACCGTCACAGTGGCTCCGGCCAGGGTCTTCCCGGAAATCGTCACCTGGGGAACTCGAGTCAGCAGTACCCCGCCGCTGCCCGGGGCGGACTGCGCGGTGGAGGCCACGGCGGTGAGTGGAACGGAGCCTGCCAGGTTGGAAGCAGCGGTATCTGCGGCTTCAGCATCTTTAATCAGACCACCGGTGCCACTGGTCCCGTCGAAACGAGTTTTGATGGCCGCCGGAATCTCGGTGCCCTCAGACTTCACGATATCCTTCGCGGCATTGAAGGTGTTGTTGGCTGCGATGTTCACCTGATCGCCGCCTGACACATCACCAAAATCATTCCGACTGCTCTTGCCGGCATGTATCAGTACGTTGCCGTTGAATGTGTTGGGATCTCGCAGCTCGACCGCATCATTCTGTACGCCGCCGCGCAGAATCAGACTGCCGTTAAGGGTATTGCCTTTCAGCATAAAGGCATCCTGACCGCGCTTGCCGATCAGCACAATATCGCCGCTGCGAGTAGTATTCTGCATGGCCAGCGAATCGTCGTCGATCCCCAGATTGACCCACAGCACACCTGAGCCACCGACGCCATTCAGAGACACGCGGTCCTTGCCACCTTCCATGTGGGCCACGGCCGAACCATCAACCACGGTGTCGGTGACGCTGAGCAGGTCGTCGCCGGTCCCCGCCAGCACCTGCAGCTCACCATTGATCGTGCAGTCCTGGATGCTGATGATGTCATTGGCATCATCACCGAAGAATCCGGCCAGCCGTTGAAAGGTGGAGCCCAGAGCTGACAGGCGATCGTTGCCGTCACCCCCATAGACTCGAAAACCGCGTTCGAAGGTGATGCCCTGAGCGATCACGGCGGAATCGTTTCCGGCATCGAGGAAGATCCAGAGTCGCCCGGACATCTTCGCGCCATCCTGAGACACGGCAAAGACGGCTGATCCGCCGTTGATGGTGGTGCCTTCGAGGCCTTCCACAATGATCTGATCACCATCAGGTCGAACGCGGATCAGGTTGTCGGCACTGTCACCGGTGACGACGGCATGTCCATCGCTGAGTGTTACGAGCACGTTACCGGCCAGCAGGGCGCGGGTTTCCAGCACCTCAGCGGCAGCCGGTCCATTCTGTCTGCGAGAATTCCGGGTTCGCATCAGACCTGCCAGTCGGCCCCACATCGCTACACTCCTTGCAACCCAGTTGAACGCTTCAGCTCCGGTTGGGCTGGCGCAGCATCTGCCTGCGGACCGCTCACACCGGACTTCGTCACAATCGACAAAACCGCTCCAGTCTCCGCAGTCAGAATTCTCTGACACCCTGATTTCCCGACTATTTCGGGGTGGTTCGGCAGGAGTTGCCGGAAGACGGGGTGTTCGGAGTCGCTGCGTTTCTGGCCTGAAAACTGCGATGGTGGGTTGTCGCTGCGTGCCGTTTGGGTACTCTGACGACGTCTTTCACCTCCGTTCACCCGGTTTTCTCTCCAGCCAGGTGATGTACTGTTCCTGCTGAGAATGCTGATGAACCAGACAGTTGCGATTTTCGGATATGTGATGATGGTTGTGCTGGCGTGGCTGATCAGCCTGAACCGGCGACAGTTTCCGTGGCGGGTGGTCTTATGGGGTACGGCTCTGCAGGTCAGTTTTGCCGCGCTGATCCTGAAGACCGCCAGTGGTCGGCGATTTTTTGAGTCTGCGGGTGCGGTCTTTGGGCGTCTGATTGAGTTTGGTGGTGAGGGCAGTCGGTTTTTGTTTGGTGACGGCCTGGGCAATGTGTTTGCCTTCAGTGTGCTGCCGATCATTATCTTTTTCTCGGCACTGACATCTGTGTTGTATCACGCGGGTGTGATGCAGGTGGTGGTGAAGGGGATTGCGTGGGTGATGCAGCGGACGCTGGGGACATCGGGTGCGGAGAGTCTGTCGGCAGCAGCCAATATTTTTGTGGGTCAGACGGAAGCGCCGCTGGTTGTGAAGCCCTACGTCGCGCGGATGACGTCATCAGAGCTGATGGCGATCATGGTGGGCGGATTTGCGACGATCGCGGGCAGTGTGATGGCGATTTACGTCAGCTTCGGCATGGATGCGGGGCATCTGCTGACGGCATCCGTGATTTCTGCTCCGGCCGGACTGCTGATTGCCAAGGTGCTGCAGCCTGAGACTGAGACATCGGAAACGGCCGGATCCACCGGCCAGTCTCTGCCTCGCACCAGCGGCAATCTGATTGAAGCGATCAGCAGCGGGGCATCGGACGGTCTGATGCTGATGCTGAATGTGGGCGCGATGCTGGTAGCGTTCACGTCGCTGATTGCCCTGGCGGATTACTGTCTGACTGAGTTGTCTGTGTGGGTGATGGGGAAGCTGAGTGTGGACGAGGAGCCATTGACGATGTCGCGAATTCTGGGCACTGTGTTTGCTCCGCTGGCATGGCTGATGGGGATCCCGTGGCAGGAATGCCGCGTGTCGGGGCAGCTGCTGGGAGTGAAGATGGTGGCGACGGAATTTGTCGCGTATCAGCAGCTGGGGGAAATCATGAAGCAGTCGACGCCGGCGGTTTCACCGCGTTCGGCTGTAATTCTGACATATGCCCTGTGCGGTTTTTCGAATTTTGCATCGATTGGTATTCAGGTGGGTGGCATTGGTGCATTGGCCCCTGAGCGTCGGGCTGATCTGACTCGTCTGGCCTTCCGGGCGATGCTGGGGGGGACGCTGGCGTGCTGCATGACCGGGTGTATCGCGGCGGTACTGATCTGAAGCGGGGCGGTCAATAAAAATCCGGGACGAGGCCGTCGAAGGGGCGCTGATTTCCCGCAACAACTCGTCAAACCCAGCATTTTTCAAGAAAACGGCGGCGATTTCTGCTGAAAACCGGCAGAAATGACCGGTCTGGCACTGGCCGGGACTTTGTGGCAGAATGCGTTGGATTTCTGTCAGGACGACAATATCGGGGTCATGGCTGACCCGGAGGCCCATGTGTTTTTGATTCGCAGCATCCGCAGACGGCTGATTCTGCTGTTTTCCGTCGCCCTGGGTCTGATCCTGCTGCTGGGCGGGGCCGGTCTGCAGGGGCTGTTGTGGCATCTGGAAGCAGTCGACGATCTGGATTTTCTGCTGCACGAAAGTCCCGACCAGGATAAGCTCAGCCGAGCAGTCTCGCGGATTGGCGAATCCCTGCATACTCGCCTGGATCCTCGTAAACCCGGTGCTGCGGAACAACTGCAGCAAAGCTGTGCTGGCTGCATTCAGAAGGCTCAGGAGGAGCTGTTTGAGTTTCGGCGGCGGATTGAGCATCTGCCGTTTCAAAACGAGGAGGATCTGCGTCAGCGTGAAATTGCCCTTGGGCGACTGGACGCGGTGTACGGCGAGTTGTATCAGCTGCGTCAGTTGAATTCTCAGATTTCCGGCATGGCTGCGACTGCGGAGCTGCTGGCATTTCGAGACTTGCAGCATCGCTGTGGTCTTGCGATTTCTCAGATCCAGCGAACTCTGGAAACACTGCCGGCATGGCAGACGAGACACTGGCTGCAGCAGTCACAGAAGCGGGAGCATGACCGGTCAGCGACGCTGCTGAAGATTGTGTCGTGGAGCACGGCGGTGGGGATTGTGGTGTTCCTGGCCACACTGACCGCCGCGCTGCGGTGGATTTCGGGACCGCTGCGTGAGATTGCGCGAGGTTGTACCCGCATCGCCAATGGTGACACCTCTTATCGCCTTGCGCAGATCTCGAAAGTGCAGGACGAGTTTGCGGATGTGGTGGCGGGTGTGAACTGCATGGCCGATCGGTTTCAGCAGTCTGAAGAGGATCTGCAGCAGAAGGTGCGGGAACGCAGTGATCAGCTGCTGAGATCACAGCGACTGGCGAATGTCGGCTTTCTGGCCGCGGGTGTCGCCCATGAAATCAACAATCCGCTGAGTGCGATTTCGATGGCGGCGGAGACCGTGGAGCTGCGGCTGTGTCAGCGGGATGATGCGGATTCACAGGAGGCGAAGGAGATCCTGCGACGAGTGGCCATGATTCGTCGCGAATCGCTGCGATGTGGCGCGATTACCGCGCGGCTGCTGGACTTTTCACGAGCTGATCGGGCAGTCCGCAGTACCGTTGATCTGGCTCAGTTGATTCGCGAGGTTCTGGATATGGTGCGGCATCTGGGCCAGTTCAGCGATCGCACGATCGAGTTTGAGTGTGAGCGTGTGATCATGGCGGAAGTCAGCGAGGCCCAGATTCGTCAGGTCATTCTGAATCTGGTGGCCAATGGACTGCAGGCCACGGATGCCGGTGGACGAGTCTGCGTGCGGCTGACGGAGCAGGTGGATAATGTGGTGGTGGCGGTGGAGGACAATGGCTGCGGCATGGACCACGAGACTCAGCAGCAGGTCTTTGACCCGTTTTTCTCGAACCAGCAATCCGGTCGGGGTACTGGTCTGGGACTGAGCATTATTCATCGGATTGTGGAAGATCACGGGGGCACCGTGACGCCGTTCAGTGCTGGAGCGGGGCAGGGCAGTACCTTTCAGGTACGACTGCCGCGTCGTGCACGACGCAGCGCGGCCGCCTGAACTGGCACCTGCGGTTCACCATCCGCGGTTCGCCGTAAACGGGCTGGTCAGCGTTTGTCCGGCCCTGCCATGGCCGGTTCAAACAGCACGTCCGATCCGATGCCGAACTGGGCTGGCAGGGGGATGGAGGAGAGGTCGGAGCCGCTGTCCAGCTGCAGTTGCCAGCGACCGGCCAGAGTCAATGTCTGCTGGCCGCAGCGAACAACAGGGGCTTCAGCCAGCAATGACGGGGACTGGCCGGGCTGCAGCTTCAGGACCAGCAGGTTGATGCCATCGGCGAGGACTGCGTCTGCGGGCAGTGGCCAGGCCGTGTCGGCAGCTGTGGGCGGGGTCAGTGGTTTGCCATTGAGCCATGCTGTGGCGTTTGCGTCTGCGGGCAGCTGCAGTACAGCCGGTCCGCCTGTCAGCATGGATTTCGGCAGCCGCACGGTGCACCGCAGCCAGACGGCGGTGTTCTGTGAAACGTTCCCCACTTCAGCGGGCAATGATCCGGGCAGAGTGACCGGGGTCCACCAGCCGCGTCCCGGAGTTTCGGCGGGTTTCCCTGGTGTCGCCGTCAGCACATCGCGTGCGGTCCGCTGATCGTACTTTGAGACATGCGGCAAACCGCCAAGGATCTGATCGCTGGTGATGGTGGGACAGACAAAGCGTTCGATATGCGAAACGATCAGATCATTCCCGGTGAAGTGGTCCACGAAGGGCCAGCGGTGCGGGTTGTACATGCAATCGGTCAGATCCCGCATCAGCACAACATTGAAACCGGAACGGACCTGCTGCCGCAGTCCGAACGGGCGTCCCAGCACGCACATATTCGTGTGGACTCCGACAAGGATCACATTTTCGATGTGCTGATGCTTCAGAATGTTCCAGACTTCGTCACCGCGATCGCTGATAAAATCGCGCTGCGGATCAATGGTGATGGCTGCGTTTTGCGTCTGCCACGGCAGTCCGGGGTTGCGTCCTTCTGCCGCCAGAGTGGCTGCCCATTCGGCATGTTCAGCGGGGTCATCATCTTCACCGCCATCGGACTGATCGATGGGGTAGAGTGCCTGTTCTTCGGTGGGTATGGCGGAGCACCAGAATTCGACATCGGCCGGTCTTCCCGCGATGGCCGGCAGCTGCAGTGTGCGAAGTCTGGCGGGATGCTGCTGGTAGGCTGGCATGCAGTCGCTGGGGGCATGAATGATGGTGGCTCCGCGGCTGCGGCAGGTGGTCAGCAGTTCGTTCATGCGGGGCAGAAACTCGGTCATGCGGCGTACGGCATTGAGGCAATGGTGTCGATCCCAGACATCGCAGACGATGACAGCCGTTTTGGCGGGGTCCCAGTGTTCTGATGTTTCGTGGCGCTGCCATGTGCGGGGCTGGCGGGAGTCTGGTGGACCTGCGGGCGTCTGCAGTCGCAGTTTCAGCTGCCATGGCTGGACGTCGGGTGTATCCGAACCGATTGCGGCGTTGAGCAGAACGCCGGCGAGGACGAGGCAGGAGCAGGAGACGGCGAATTGGCGGTGCATAGCGGGTTGCTCGTGCTGAGATTGCGCTGGGATTTCCCGCAGCTGCTGCTGTGGGTGAACGCTGAGAATAGGCTGAAAAGGTTGAAAAAGCGAGTTTGCAGGAGGTGGCGCCGCCCGGGTGAAGCGTCTTGCGGTGGAACTGCCATTCCGAACCGCGGGATCCGGATTTTTCCCCGTTTTTTTCAGATTCGTAATTCTCAACCGTCGGCATCGCCGGGTAAGATTCAGCACCATGCGATCCTCCCCCGAATCTCTTGTTGCCTCATTGCCGATCGGTACGCTGCTGGGAACCCCGGTTCGACTCAGCGGCCTGATCCTGGTAACGGCGTTTGCCGCGGGGTGGCAGCTGTGGGATCCGGTGGCAGCCGTGCTGCTGCTGACGGGTCTGATTTGTGCACTGCTGGTACAGAACGTGGTGTGGCTGGCTGCTTCCCGTCGTGCGGGCATTTATCCGGGCTCACTGCTGTTGTGGCCTGGCGGTCGGGTGTGTTCTGAACCGCCATTTCCCCAGGACCTTCCGGCTCACTCGCGCAGCAGCCTGTACGCTTTGGGCGCCAGTCTGCTGTCCTGTGTGGTTCTGCTGGGTTTGCTGCGGCAACAGGATCTGTTTTCGGCTGACCTGCTGCTGCCATTGACTCTGCCGTCATCGGCCCCGACGGACACATTTGCCACGCGCTGCCTGCGTCTGGGATTTGTGGTGAACTGGAATCTGCTGCTGGCCAGCCTGTTTCCGGCACGGCCGCAGGATCTGGGCCAGATCCTGTATGTGTTTCTGTGTCGCCGACTGCCGCATCTGAAGGCTCGTGCTGTTTCAGCCCGACTGGGTATGTTCTGTTCCGGCATATGTGTGCTGTCGGGATTTGTGTTCGGGCACAGTTCGCTGACGGCATTCGCAGCATTCCTGACTCTGCTGCAGTATGAAGAGCTGCGGCGAGTGCATGAGGCCACGCTGATGGAACGTGCCGAGCAGCGATTCCGGGAATTGGCGCAGTTGCTGGATTTCGAGGACACTGATGACAGTGAAGAGGACGACACGCCGGATCCGGAGGATCCTGCGGGAATGCTGTTCAACAACAGCTTCAATTTTCATTCCGAGTCAGAGGGCTGGGTGACTCTGACAACTCGTGATGAAGAGTCGCGCCCGACTCGCGACGATCGCGATGAAGCCGAGCTGGATCGGATTCTGACCAAGCTGCATGCTCACGGTCAGCAGTCGTTAAGTGCGTCTGAGCTGGGAATTCTGAATCGCCTCAGCCAGCGATTTCGGCAGCGTAAGGTTCGTCGCTGATCACGGCGGGGTCGCCGATCACAGTCTGCGCAGTCCATCTTCCTTCATGGGGCAGGGGATGGCTTCGTCGATTTCATCGATGCGTTTCAGTGTCGCGGCATCCAGGATCAGTTCAGCAGCCGCCAGACTTTCCTCCAGCTGCTCCACACTGGTGGCACCGACGATGGTGGAGGCCACGAAGTCGTGCTGGCGGCTCCATGCAAGGCTGAGCGCCGTCAGGGTGACTCCCAGATCATCGGCGATGGTTTTCAGTCTGCGTACTGTTTCGCGGGTCCTGTCATTGAGGAACCGATCGGCCAGCCGTCTTTGGCGTTCCCCGAGCCGTCGGTATTCGGTGAAGCGGGCTCCGGCTGGCTCAGCATCCTGATACTTCCCCGTCAGGACTCCGCCCCCCAGTGGTGAAAAGGGCAGCAGGCTGATGTTTTCACGCCGGCAGACCTGAGCCAGTTCGCTTTCGCAGCGGCGATTGATCAGGCTGAAATTGTTCTGCACAGAATCGTATCGGCAGAGTCCGAACTTTTCGGCGGCGGCCAGACTTTTCATCACCCCCCCAGCAGGTTTCATTGCT
>Ga0209972_10002957_pt1 | contig 13544 bp, 10 predicted proteins | sample NOAtaG_7_FD_187302 | JGI IMG/M metagenome (GOLD analysis project Ga0209972, IMG submission 187302) | Freshwater lake microbial communities from Lake Erie, under a cyanobacterial bloom - NOAA_Erie_Diel1S_2200h metaG (SPAdes) (version 2) | ecosystem: Environmental > Aquatic > Freshwater > Lake ... | reverse complement strand
TGTCGCTGGAACTGCTGCAGGAGAGCGGTGGCTGGGAAGTACGGACGAAGGGCCGCCGCAAGTTTGAGTTTAATGGTGGTGCCTGGCTGCTGTGTCTGCCCGTGGTGTTCTTTGGGCTGGCGACGGTTCTTGCGAGTGCCGGACTGATCGGGATGAATCAGGTTCCGCTGCTCAGACTTGCCGATGTGCGTCAGCGGCCGATGCGCGGAAAGGCCGGAGGTGTCGCGTGGATGTATGCAGCACTGTGCGAGGGCTATGTGTTTGTGGTGGAGCAGTTGCCGGCTGCAGTTGGGTGTTTGCTGGGAATCGCCGTGGCTGTGGGCGTTCTGCGGCTTGTCGTTGCGCTGCAGTGGAAATCAGTCACTGACAGTGTCTGGAGTCCAGTCCGTGTCGTGGCGGAGGGCGGCAGCGAGTTCTGATATGGAGTGATCGCAGGTGGGAATCCTGCCGTCGCTTGCGTTGCCGAGTCAGACTCGCGGTTGGATTGAAGAACGGTCAGGAGTGGCGACGTGGAGGGAGTGGTTGCTGGCCGCATCTGTGTGCATGCTGTGCTGGCGGTCTGGACCGTGTTTGCCTCACGCGCAGCTGCGAGGGGGAACGCGGAGCACTGCGGTGGCGCGGATGACGACGCCTGAATGGCTGCTCGGGATTGCGAGCTCGTGTTAAGTCCGTTGCGATTTGCGACGGCACGGTGTGAGGTTTGGGGGCACCACTGAAGACACAGAAGACACGGAAGGGAATTGCGGGTGGCGGGGGGTGTTTTGGGTGGAGTTGCCCCCTCACCCCCGACCCCTCTCCCCCGATGGGGGCGAGGGGAGGCCTGTGGTGGGCTGCGCGATGGAGTACGAGCAGGAAGAGTGGGGCGCGGGTGTTTTGGGGTAGTTTTTCCCCCTCACCCCCGACCCCTCTCCCCCGTTGGGGGCGAGGGGGGCCTGTGGTGGGCTGGGCGATGGAGTGTGAGTACGAAGAGTGGGGCGCGGGTGTTTTTGGTGGTCTTGCCCCCTCACCCCCGACCCCTCTCCCCCGTTGGGGGCGAGGGGGGACTGTGGTGGGCTGGGCGTGATTATGATTGCGAGGAACAGGTGGCGGGGATGCCGCCGCAATCACTGCAGGGCCGGTACGCGGAAGGTTCGTCGCGCCAGTCGCCAGGCTCGGCCCAACAGCGAGGCCGGTTTGGTCGGGATGCGGGCGATCCCTACAGAATACAGCGGCGGTAATCCTGCCACCAACGGGTCGGAGGAGGGCGACGCTGCCGTCAGTGCCAGCTGTGTCGCAAACAAGGGCTGCAATGGACTGCCGTCAGGTTGCGCTGCCACCAGTCCCGCACTGATCAGTTCCCGATCCACCGCCGGTACCGGCGACGTCCCCACAGACTCCACCGCCGCTGCCAGTCGCATGTCCGTTCGCGATAACAGGATCACTCGCGCTGCCGCCCCCGCTGACTGCAGTCGCTCCACGTCCGACTGCTCCGACATCGCCACCACTCGCAAATCCCCGGCATCCCCCACCCAGCACACCAGAGTCTGCGGCTCCACCCACGCGCCAACAGTCCCGGAATCCAGCACGTATCGATCCCAGGTCCGCACGGTTTCCCCGTCATCGACCGCCGCCGGAACATTTCGCGGCTGCAGCACCACACCCGCGCGCGGGCTCCGCAAGGTCAGCTCGCCATACGCCGCTCGCAGCGTCTGATATCGCTCGTCCGCCGCTTTCAGGGATTCTTCCGCTGCCGGCAGCGCCGCAGCCGCAGTCGATTCCGCAAATTGACGATTCTGCAATGATCGGACCGTCGCCTGCCGCTGTGTTCGCAAACCCTGAGCCGCTGCCAGCTGCTGCTCCAGCTCGGCATTCCGAAACTCGGCCAGCACGTCGCCCGCCCGCACTACGGACCCCGCGGCGATCGACCACACCAGCTCCCCCGGAGCTTTCGCATAGACCGCCGCTGCCCGACCCGGCGTCAGGACACACGGCACACTGGCCGGCCACGAAAACGGCACGCACAGCAGCACCAGCACAACGCCCACGGTCACCCACAGACCCCGGCGCGCACGAGCGGGACTGACTGCTTCTGACACACGATTCCGCACCCCAGCCGCCAGCCCAGGCAGCCCCAGCAGCAGGCTGGCCGAAGCCGGCAACACCACCGCCGATTCCAGACCCGCCGGTTCCAGCAGCCGATACAGCACAATCAGCAGCGTCAGAGTCGCCGAAAGTCGCCACACCAGCATGGCTGCCCCCAGTAATGCCAACCCGGCTGCGGCCACGGGCGTGACGGGCAACGCGTCGTCCGCGACTCGCGCCGGACCCAGCAGAATCCGACAGCCCGCACGCCGCGCTGCACCCGCCGCCTGCTGCCACAGATTGGGAATCGCCAGCATATCCGACAGCACATAATAGCCGTCATATCGCATCAGCGGATTGCCGTTGATCAGCAGCGTATTCAAACTACAAAACAACAGCAGATTTAAAAACAGTGAATGCAGAAAGCCCGGATAACTGAGCAGCCACAGCACAGCCGACACCGCCGCAATCAACAGCTCCGCCACAATACCGGCCGCGGCCACCAGAATTCGCTGTGACGTCGGAAAGCGCCGCGAATCACTGACATCACAGTACAGCAGCGGAAAAAACACAATCACCATGACTCCCAATTCATGACACTCCCCGCCAAACCAGCGGCAGGCGATCGCATGACCCAGCTCGTGCAGCACCCTGGCCACCGTGACGGCCACCGCCAGTGCCAGCAGATTGCTGACTGTCAGCAGCGCAGCCAGATCCGGCAGCTCAGACCGCAGCTGCGACAGCGACAGCAGCACCGCGGTAAAAGCCAGCAGCACAAAGCCACACAGGACCTGCGCAATCCGAGGATGCCACGCTCGCTGCAGCCGCGGAACCAGCCAGTTCAGCAGTGGCGTCGGATCCGGTCCCCGCCAGCGAAAACTGAGTCGTTGCAGGCCCCAGCGGGACAGCAGATTTCGTGCCGATTGCCACGATTCGAACCCCACCGCAGCGGATTTCGAACACGCGTGTTCCGCGCCCCCTGCACTGACTCCAAACACGCTCCGTCGCGGCCAGATCGTCCGCAGCAACCCGGCCTGCAATGCACTCCGCTGCAACCCCAGCAAATCCTCGGCCGTAATCTGTTCCCCCGGAAACTCCTGCTGCAGTGCCTGCTGCAGATCGCTGAGTGAACGCCAGCCGTTCAGCAACTGCAGGAAACGCAGTCCCGCCGGTGACACTTCAAAATACGACAGCCGCAGCGGGTCACGCAGCAGCCAGCCGGCACCGTGGATCGTCTGGACCGGCAGGATGTCCAGATCCGGACGCAGCAGCAGCGGAATGCCGCCACTGGCTGATCGTTCCGGCAGCTGCAGCCCGGTCGTCATGGAACAATCTCCAGCAGCACCTGAGCTCCCGGCCGCAGCCAGGCCGGCGGCTGTGGCACCTCCGCCCGCACTCGCACCGCATCATTCAGCGCGTCCACTTCCGGACTGACGAAAATCAGTCTGGCCACAACAACGTCACTGTTTGCAGCGGCAGCCGCGGCTGCTGCTGCGACACGCCGCACCCGCGCCGTTTGACCGGCCTGCAGTCGCTGCGATTCCTCAATCGAAACAACTCCGTCAATCATCAGCCGGCTGGTCTGAATCAGTCGCAGCACCGGCTCGCCCGGTTCCAGCCATTCTCCGGCCGCCTTGCGGCGTTCCGTGACGATTCCGGCAAACGGAGCCACCAGTCGCCGCCGCTGCACTTTCTGCCGTGCAATTTCCACGGTCGTCTTCATGACATCCAGCTGCGCCAGCTCGGCCCGTTCCGTGCCTTCGGCCGTTTCCAGCAGCAGCCTGAGTCGAGCGACGGCCGCCAGCTGCTGTTCAGCAATCTTGGCCATGCTGCGAGCCTTCAGGGCCGCGAGTTCGCTTTCATGCTTTGCCTGCTGCGCGGCAATGACTGCCTGGTCGTGCTGCGATGTGAGTGCCAAATATTCGCGTTCGCTGACACTCCGCGGGGAAGCTCGGCGACTGGCTTCAGCCAGCTCCAATGCCCCGGCCGCTTCCGCTTCCTTCGCCGCTGCCAGCCGCATACTGCTGGTATCTGCTGCGGACAACTGAGCCTGCTGGGCGTCCAGTGCCGCCTGCTCGCTCTGCCGCTCCGCTTCGGCCAGTGCCGCTGCCGCCACCTGCCCGAGACGGCTGCTGGTCTGCTTCTGCTGCGCCGCCAGCAATTCCTGTTCGGCCAGCTTCAATGCCAGCAGTGCTTCGTCCTGATCCAGCTCAGCCAGCACGTCACCCTGCTGCACCACACTGCCCTGCTCCACCAGCAGTTTCAGCAGCGGTCCGCGTTCCGGAGACGGGATATCGGCCGCGTCCCCGGGCTGCACCCGACAGGCACGGGCCGTGATGACTGCTGCAGCGCTTTTGGAAACATTCGCCGGCTGCTGGGCAATCACCGGCAGCGGCAAACCAGCGCAGGCGAGCAGCGCCAGCAGTGACAGGTGACAGGGAATGCGGAAACGGCAGTGCGTCATGATTCAGTAAACTCCCTGCAGCAGTATCGTGCGCCGGGCAACGTCGAAGGCTCGACGCAGCAGTATGTACAGCAAAGGCCGACGGCCACACGAAACACTCGCCTGAACTCCGACCCCCGGTCGCTCGGGCGCCGTCAGCGGAGCGGCCAGAGTGGTGATTCGCGTTTTCCATTCGCCGCGAGCGTTGAGCTCTGCGGCAGTGCCGATGGAGCCCAGTTGTGTGCTGCGTTCCTGTTCCGGGCTGGTTTCCGTAAAGTAGCTGACCTGTACCACTGACTGCGACCCCTGCCGCGATGCATTCAGCACGTGCCGCAGATCGGTTTCCGCGATGTCCAGCTGCAGGTGCCACGGTGTTTCGGCTGCGACCACGTCCAGCAGCACCTGGCCTCGCTGCAGCGGGCGACCGACGAATCGCTGCTGCAGATCACGGCCGATCACCGTGCCGGCCGTGGAAGCTCGCAGCACCAGCGAGTCAAGGCGTCGCTGCAGAACAATTCGCTGCTGCTCCAGCGACAATATCCGGGATCGCAGTTCTGCCTGCTCCGATTCGACAGAAAGAGCGTTGACAGTGGCGGATCCGCGGGCAGCAGCGGTTTCCAGTGCTGCCAGTCGAGCCTGCGATTCTGCAAGAGCCCCCAGCAGCTCAGCCTGCTGCAGTTCCAGTTCGTCGCTGCGTAATCGCACCAGCACATCTCCGGGCCGAACTGCCTGTCCGTCCGACACCGGCAGTTCAGTGACGATTCCGGATTCCGAGGCGTACAGTCGCTGCCGATTGACCGGTTCCAGAATTCCCGTGGCAGGAATCTTCAACTGCAGCGGCAGCAGTGCGATGACCAGCACGACGGCAGCGATCTGCAGTCGACGTTTGTTCCGCACCGCGAATGCTGCGGGCAGGGACCTGGCCGTTTCAGCGGCGGCCGCGGCTGTGGTCTTCGCCGGGCTGGCTGCGAGTGCCTGCAGGCAGTGGTCCGCGTGGCGGACGAGTGCGTTTGCCAGTTCGAGGCGTCGGGGAGTCCACGGGGTGAGCGATTCAAGGCAGAGTGCGGTGGTCTGCTGCGCGATGGTTGAAACTGGCAGTACCAGCGTGTGTGTTGTGCTGGAGGCTGTGCCGGCCGGCGTGTCGGGTGCTGTTTGCCGGAAGTGCTGAGCGACGGTGTTGAGTGTGTGCTGGACGGCGTCGGCACGCTGGTTGAGCTGAGCTCCGCCAGGCCCTGTCAGAGCGATCCACGGTCCGCGTTCGGACTGCTGGCACACGAGTGCCGTGTGAGCCTGCAGCGGGACGGGGGCATCCTGTGCCAGTGCATCGTGGATCTGTGCGGGTGTGGTGGCGAGCGTGATCGACTGGTGCAGCAGCTGCAGTGCGTGCAGGAGTTCGAGGTCAGCGCGGAGTCGCTGATTTTCTGCGAGCAGCAGCTCGGGGGCGGTGAGGTTGTGCTGTGAATTATTCATAGCCGTCCATGGCTGATGATGCCGGGAGTGTATTGAACCACGAATGGGTGAATGAAGGGGGTGGTATTGAACCACGAATGAACACGAATGGGCACGAATGAGGGGGTGTTATGAACGACGAATGAACATGAATGGGCACGAATGAGGGGGCGTTATGAACCACGAATGGACACGAATGGGCACGAATGAGGGTGCGGTTGAGGGGGTGTTATGAACCACGAATGGACACGAATGAGGTGCGGGTGAGGGGGTGTTTTGAACCATGAATGGACACGAATGAGGTGCGGGTGAAGGGGGCGTTTTGAACCACGAATGGACACGAATGAGGTGCGGTTGAGGGGGTGTTTTGGAACCACGAATGGACACGAATGAGGTGCGGGTGAAGGGGGTGTTTTGGAACCACGAATGGACACGAATGAGGTGCGGGTGAAGAGGGCGTTTTGAACCACGAATGGACACGAATGAGGTGCGGGTGAAGGGGGCGTTTTGGACCACGAATGGACACGAATGGGTGCGGGTGAGGGGGTGTTTTGGACCATGAATGGACACGAATGAGGTGCGGGTGAAGGGGGTGTTTTGGACCACGAATGGACACGAATGAGGTGGAGTGAGCGGGGGGACCACGGGTAGACACGAATGGGTGAGATTGGGGGTGGTCGGGGGGGGGATTGTTTGCTGAAGGCGTGGTCGAATTGGATTTGTTGCAAGGTTGGGCACTTCGGTGGTGTCGAGGACTGGAAATTGGGGAATGCGAAACCGCTAAAGGACGATGCGTTCCCATTCGAGTCTGGCATGTTTGAAATTCAGGATGACGCCGACTCGCAGGCCCGTGATACGCAGGTAGTTGATCACCTGGCCACGTTCGTAGTCAGAGATTCGGTCTACGGTTTTGGTTTCGATAATCACACTGTCAAAGGCAATGAGGTCGGGGATGTATTCGCCAACATGGACACTCCTGTAGCGGATTTCGAAGCGTCGCTGCTGAGAGATGGGGATTCCCTGGGCTTTGAATTCCACAACCAGAGCGTTTTCGTAAGGCTTTTCCAGCAGTCCATGTCCCAGGGTGTTCAGAACCGTGATGGCGCAGCCCACGATGCGATAGACTTCGTCCTTCAGCAGCAATTCACTGTCAATCGCATTCATGGAGACAGATCTTCCATGTGAATTCCACGACTGTTGTTTGGGACTGTCAGTTTTCATCGGCCTTCCGGGCTTCATTCGTGCACATTCGTGTTCATTCGTGGTTCTGCGATTTCTGTTCTGAGGTGGGAATGGAGTTTTTGGCGTGGAATTTGGGCAGTCGGGGTGGTTTGTGTGGCTGGTGAGGGTTTTGAGGCAGCGATTCGGGGTGTTTTTGTTGAATTGGGTATCGATCGTGCCGATGAAATTGAAGATGCGGGATATTCCGTACAGGTTTCCGTTGCGCGGGGACTGGTGCGGGGGGCCCGGGAATTTTGTTGATTTTTGACGGGGATTTGATCCATGCGGGGGCACACGGGATTGCTGAGCGGGCTGGTTCGGTTGCTGCGGCGACCGGGGCGGCGGCGTGTGCGGTTCGGGGTGGTGCTGGCGGGTGGGTTGTGTGTGGCGTCAGCGGGTTTGGCGGCCGGCGGTGATGACGACGGTCCTGTGGGGACTGCGCGTCGGGTGGAGCGATTGAGTGCGGCGATTGATCGGGGTGGTGTGGAGGTGTACGGGGATCTGCGTCATCCGCGCCAGCCGGTGTCGGTGCAGGATCTGGAGAAGGGTGAGTGCTGGCGTGACGAAGGGTTATCGGACGTGATGGCGAGGGGATTGCGTACCTCGGGAATTCTGCGGGACATTGGCGGCGTGGTGCTGCGTTCACCGGATGCGGCGATGTCGACGGTGAATCGCCAGTTGCAGCAGGTGGATCCGCGTTTTGGTCGTGAGGCTGCGTTGAGTGCGTTTGATGCGCAGTTGTCAGCGACCGCGAATTTCAATCGCAACGACCGGCTGTACAACAACAGTTTTTACGCGGGTGGCACCAACAGTTTTCTGCAGGATTTTCACGACTACAGGATGGAGTTATCGAAGCGAACGGTGGCGGGGTCACAGGTGGCGGTGCGCAGTCTGGCGGATTTTGACAGCAACAATGCTCCGGCGAACACTTTTCGCAGTGGCTGGAACACGGCTGTGGAGGGTGAGGTACGTCAGTCGCTGCTGCAGGGCAGTGGTGTGGAGTTCAATCGGATTGCCGGTCCGTTATCGCAGCCAGGCAGTTACAACGGGATTCTGATTGCGCGGGTGAACGGCGACATGACGAACGCTGATTTTCAGGCATCGCTGCGTGATTATGTGAGCAATGTGGAGAATGGTTACTGGGATCTGTACGCGGCGTGGCGCAACTATGATGCTCTGCGGAAGTCGCATGCTGCGGTGGCGCAATTATATCATGAGAAGTACGAGCTGGTGTGGCAGGCCGAGCAGCAGCGGGGTGGTCCCAGCAGCATCAATGCGGTGGACGAGGCGTGGGTTCGTCAGCAGGTGCTGCAGTTGCGGAACGAGGTGCAGGAGGCGTTGTACGGTCGGCTGTTGAATGGGACAGAAGTCCGGAACGGTTCTGCGGGTGGCACGCTGCAGTCGGGTGGCGGAGTGCTGGCGGCTGAGCGGCGGTTACGGTTGCTGACGGGTCTGCCGGCGGCGGACGGCAATGTGATTCGTCCGGCGGATGAGCCGACGATGGCGGAGTTTCTGTTCAGTTGGGACATGACGACGGAGGAGGCTTTACAGCGTCGTCCGGAGTTGCAGCGTCAGAATCTGGCGGTGAAGAAGCGAGAGCTGGAGCTGGTGGCTGCGAGGAATTATCTGAAGCCGCAACTGGATGCTGTGGGGCGGTACCGAGTGAGAGGTTTTGGTGACACTTTCGCGGGCGGGGGCACGGCCACCGGGGGGGCTCCTGACACATCCCTTGGCAATCTGGGGACGGGGGACCATCAGGAATGGGCGGTGGGTCTGGAATTCAGTGTGCCGCTGGGATTTCGGAAGGCGCATGCGGCGGTGTCGCATGCCGAGTTGAATCTGATGCGTGAGCGGACGGTGCAGCGTGAGCAGCAGCGGGAGGTGTTGAGCAGTCTGTCGGGAGCGTGGACGGATCGTGAACGCACGTGGCAGGCATTGCAGGACAGTCTTGACCAGTATCTGGCGGCGCGTCGGTATTACGAAGCGATTGACGCTCGGGATGATTCGACGGACGATCGTCGGATCGATGCGGTGCGTCGGATGTATGCGGCGGAGTCGCAGTTTTTTCGTGCGCGGGCTGAGTATGCGATTGCCTTGAAGAATCTGCATTTTGAGAAGGGTTCATTGCTGGAGTACAAGGACATGCGGGTGCACGAGCCGAGCGAAGCGGAGCAGTCCTCCGAGAATGCTCAGGCGGTGCCAGGCCCTGCAGGTGCTGCAGGTGGCCCTGCAGGTGGCCCTGCAGGTGCTTCGCCTGCTGCTGCAGAGGTCGCTGCTGAGGAGTCGGAGGCGGCGGTTCCGAAGTCGCGGGGTGCGGAGGTTGCCGGGGGGCGAGTTGTATTGCCGCAGTCTGCTGCGAAGTCATCGGCGCGGTCTGCGAGTGCGGTTGCGGTGGGGAGTGATCTTCCGGAGGCAGCTCCTGTGCAGCGTCGACCGGCATTCTGGCGAGCGGCGAAGCCTCAGCCGGGCCGGGTGGCACAGCCTCAGGCCGCGACCGGCCGAGCGAGGTTGTGAGGGGTTTTTGAACAGCGAAATGCGCGAGTCGGATTTGCCGTCGCGGCGCGCTGAGGCGGGGCGTCGGTGGGAGCGTGGCGGGAGCTGTTATTGACCACGGATGACACGGCTGAGTGGTCGTGGGCGGTTTGGTTTTTTTTTGTGGCCGGTGATGGACTGGTCGGGGCACGAATGAAGCCGTGTAAAAAAGTGTAACCCGGGCCTTCCTGACGCGGGGGACAAAAGTCGGTTGGCAGTGTGAGGCGGACTTCCTCCGGTTGAAAAACGCAGTGTTTTTGGGGTGGAGCGGTGAGTCAGTTGCCCGGGCTGAAGCCCAGGCTACGGTTTTTGTCCTCGGCGTCATTCCTGCTTGGCCCCATCCCCTGAAAAACACCGGGGATTTCAAGGATGACGAGAAGAAGGTGCCCGGGCTGAAGCCGAGGCTATGGTTTTGTGCTGGGAGTGTTTCCAGTCGGAGACTCCCACTGTCGAGGGCGACGTGGTGAGGTGCCACGAGGCGATGGTGAGGGACTGGATGCGTGGAGTTTGTGTGAACCACGAAAGACACGAAAGACACGAAAGACACGAAATGAAATCGCCGTTTGTGATGTGCTGAAGGGAGACGTCGGCAGGGCTGGGCGGGAACTGTTTTCTGACCACGGATGACACGGATGACTATTCGCGGGTGTTGATGGACAGCACGACCGGGGCTTTTCAGAGGTCAGAGACGACAGGCGTTTTGTGATGTGAAATCGCGTTTGGTTGTTCAGTCTTACCGGTGTTTTTGAAGGAATGGTTCTGGCAGGAATGACGCGAGGGACAAAAGTCGGCTGGGGGTATCAACCCAACTTCCTCCGGTTGAAAAATGCGGTGTTTTTGGGGTGGTGGGGTGCGTAAGTTGCCCGGGCTAAAGCCGAGGCTACGGTTTTTGTCCCTGGCGTCAGGAATGCCCGGGGTACGGTTTTTGTGCTGGGGGTAATTTCCGGGCGGGGTGCAATTCATGGGAACAACGGATTGACGCGGACGAATTGCATTTGGGTGTTCCACGGTTGCATCTGGTCTCAGTTTGACATTTGGTGTGCGCCCATCGACACTGCGAGGGCGATGAATTCAGCACTGCGCCGTGCGGGGGAAACTTTGAATTTTCTCATCAAACTCAATTCGCGGGGCTTCGTATTCTGCGGAGCATTCCTGATCGCCGGCGGGGCTCTGGTGGCGATTGCCTTGTCTTCTCCATGGCCTCTGCTGGCAATTTTCCCAGGCCTGCAGCTTATGTTTCGACTTGTCCGCGACTTGGCGCGGAGCAGGTATGCCGAGTTGGCGAAGTCGGACGCATTGCGTCTGGGGAAATCGTGGCAGGAGATCTATGGCGTTGTGGGGCGTCATTTTGTGGTGGGGCCGATTGAGGATGCCACGATTGACATCATTGAGTGTCTGCTGCAGGGCGATCCTGACGGTGTTATTCTCGACGGCGAAACTGTTACGAATCCGGTTCAGAAAGGGCGAGTGCAGGTCTGGCAGATCGACAGCATTGAACGAATCGAATTCACCTCGGGGAAGAATGCATGCGTGGTGAGTGGCTGTGGCAACAGCGCAGAGCTGACGTTGTCCCATGAAAGTGTTCGCAAGGCAGTGTTGGATATGTTGCACGACAACGGCAGCTGGGTGGTCCGGACGCAGGAACGCCGGGCATTCGTATTGAACCCGGGTGCTGTGATCCTGTGTCTGCCTGTGGCTTGTTTTGGCGTGGTGACGCTGCTGACCAGTGCCGGACTGATCGGGATGAATCAGGTTCCGTTACTGAGACTTGCGGATCTGCGTAAGCGTCCGATACGCGGGAAGGGCGGTGCATTGGCGTTGGGCTGTTCTGTTCTATGTGAGGGTTATGTGTTCGTGGTGGACCAGTTGCATCCGGCGCTGGGTTTTCTTGTGGGAACCGTCGTGACCGCAGGGGTTACATGGTTGATTGTTACGCTGCAGTGGCAGAAGTTTGTCGACACCGTGTGGAGTTGCGCCGGTGATCCCGGCGGCGCAGGAGACGTGTCCTGATGTGATGTGGTGCGAATGAGACCGATGACCGACCGAGGAAACAAGTGTCTCATTGAGTGCCGACTTTCAGGATGGGGAAAACACTTGGGCGGAAACGGGCGTTTTCGTCATGTGGCGTGCGGGTTTGGCGGGGCCGTCCGCGTGAGTAGTGCAGTGGCGGAGAAGCGGCGACGATGAATCAGGCCGGCACAGGCAGCCAGCAGGAGAGCGAATCCCCCTGCAGAGGGCTCGGGCACCTCGGTCGACTGCAGTTCGAAGCTGAAATTGTCTACACCGATGTTTCCGAGTGAGCCCGGTTGTCCATAGAACTTGATCAGCCAGATGTCCGGATGACTGATCGCACCATAGACACCTGGTCCCAGCAGGTTTGTTCTGGCAATGGAGTTGCCTGCCTGATTGAATGCCTCCATGTAGATTTGTGGAAAGCCTTCTGCGTCATTCTGGATCGAGGCGTATGACGCAAATGTTCTGGTTTGGTCTGTTGTATTGTAACCGTACAGCAGGGACATATGGGCTGTAGCTGCCGGGGCACCCCCGGAGTGGGTGCATCTCAGCGGCGTTTGGGGTGCCGTTGGTGGGGGGGCAGGATTCGGCTTTGGGCGGGGTTGGGGCAATGCCGTGTTGGCAAGGGTGAGTACGGGGTGACACAGCGCGGTGGTCTGCATTCCAGCGTGATGTACACTCACTGGAGTTGTAGGATTCTGGCTCAGTACGGGGATTGCCAGCAATGGCCGTGACGTGGAGACGGCCAGTGAGGCGGGAGTTGCTGTCGTGGCAGGTTTTGTGCGCACGGCTGGGTGGCCGCAGGAGAAGCGATGGCGCTGGTCGTTGGCTGGGCGGTCGGCAAAGGGATGAAGGACCTCTCGAGCCAGAAGTCTGAGTCACGTTCGCTGGCGGGATGGGGCGCCACAACGGGTTGGGTGATGCGCTGGCTGAAGTCCTTTGCGTGAGCTATCGGACACTCTGCTTTTGGGCGTTTGCAAGACGTCGCTGGGCGCGGGTCAGACGAGTTCGGGTGGCAGCATCACGGCGCTCTTCAGTGCGGTAAGTGCGCACGAATTGTGGATGTGCGAGCTTCCACACCTCTGGCCGCAGGGAATGATAATCGGTTGAGCCGGCCTGCAGTTGATCGATCGCAGCATTCAGATACGCCCAGACATCGAGGTCATGCCGCAGAGCCGTGCTGATCAATGTGAGCAGCGTCGCGGCGCGATCACCGGCGTCAGGGCTTCCCAGGAACAGCCAGTTCTTTCTGCCTGTGGCAACCTGCTTCATCAACTGCTCGACGTCGTTGTTGTCGATCGGAATGCGTCCGTCTGTGGTATACAGATTCAGCTGCACCCAGTGATTGTTGAGGTACTTGACCGCCTGCGCAAAGTCACTCTTCGGCAATACGCTGGGAAGCTGGACCGCATCACTGTCGAGATACTCGCGCATCCTCTTCAGGACCACCGTCGACATGGTCTGTCGCATCGCCAGTCGTTGCTCAGAGGACAAGTCCTTCGCACGATCCTCGATGTCATACAGTTGACGAAACATCGCCAGCAACACACTTGCCTGCTGCGGGTGACTTGCACGGCACTCATGCACTTTTCGACGCGCATGCGCCATGCACGCGCAGCGAACAATGCGCGAATCACTCCGCAGATGAATCTGTTGAAAACCGCTCCAGCAATCCGCCATCAGAAAACCACGGAACTCGGACAAAACATCATCCGGCCCGTACCGATCACGACTGACAGTGAAGTCGAAGACATTGATCGGAACTGTCACACCGCGATACGCCCACATTCGAGCATTCAGACTGTGTCGATCTTTGTTGATCGCT
>Ga0209972_10002950_pt1 | contig 13571 bp, 9 predicted proteins | sample NOAtaG_7_FD_187302 | JGI IMG/M metagenome (GOLD analysis project Ga0209972, IMG submission 187302) | Freshwater lake microbial communities from Lake Erie, under a cyanobacterial bloom - NOAA_Erie_Diel1S_2200h metaG (SPAdes) (version 2) | ecosystem: Environmental > Aquatic > Freshwater > Lake ... | reverse complement strand
GTGGGTGCAGAACCTCCAGAACTACTACTGGGAGGAGGCCCGCGTGAACGACGAGCTGCGCCGCATCATGGCCAAGGCCTTCGACGGCGTGTGGAGCGCGGCGAGCCAGCGCACCCTGCCGCTCCGCATGGCCGCCTACGTGGTGGCGATCGGCCGCGTGCAGCAGGCCACCCGTCTCCGCGGGCTCTGAAGCGCGGCGGCCGCACCGGCAGCGGGCTCAGGGCGCGAGGTCGTCGAGCGACAGCAGGAACGTGACGAGGTCGGCCCGCTCGGCCTCGCCGAAGTCGCTCGTGACGCCGTGGCGATCCTCGGCGTTGCGGGCGCCGATCACCTCGTCGAGCGTGGCCGCCGAGCCGTCGTGCAGGTAGGGCGCGCTCGCCCAGAGGCCGCGGAGCGTCGGCGTGTCGAGGCCGGTGAGCGGCAGGCCGAGGCGCGCGCCGCTGCCGGACCCGAGCGTGCCGACGTCGTGCAGCACCGGGACGCCCGGCGCGGCGAAGGCGCTGTCGGTGTACCGCGGGCCCGCGTGGCAGCCGGCGCAGCCGCGGGCCGGATCGCGAAAGATCGCCTCGCCGCGCGCCCGTGACGACTCCCAGGCCGGATCGCCGTCCCGCCGGTGGGGCGAGCTCCCGAAGCGGTCGAGGCTCGACAGGTAGGCCGCGAGCGCGTCGAGCTCGGGCGAGAGGCCCGCCTTCGGATCGCCGAGCGTCGTGCCGCGGCTGCCCGCGTGGAAGAGCTCGTCGGACAGAAAACCCGTGCCGCCCTGGCTGCCGCGGATGTCGTGCTCGAAGTCCTGCACTTCGTCGAAGTTCGCCGACCAGTGGAGCGGCCCGTGCGCGGTGCCGGCGCGGCCGACGAGCGGCGTGGTGTTGCGCAGGCCCTCGCCGCGCTGGGTGAAGTCCCAGACGAGGTTGTCGCCCTCGCCGTCGCGGTGGCAGCTCGCGCAGCTCAGGTAGCGGGTGCGGCCCATCCTCGGATCGCGGCTCCGTCCGAAGAGGATGGCGCCCGCGAGCACGTCGGGCGGCAGCGGCTCGACCTCGACGGTGCGCGCGACCCAGCGCGGCGCCGGGCTGCCGGAAGAGAGCGCCGAGACGTCGTAGGCCCGCACCTCGCGGGAGAGCGCGGCGTGCACGTAGAGCGTCTCGCCCACGAGCGCGAGGCCGTCGACCGCGTGCCCGACGTCGTCGATCGAGGCGACCGTGTCGAGCGAGAAGGCGTCGGCGACGAGCACGACCTCGGCGCCCGGCACGGCGAAGTACACGAGCTCGCCCATCGGGGAGAAGGTCAGCGCAGCCACGGCGTCGAGGTCGTCGAGCGGCCGGCGCAGCGAGTCCTCGGCGGGCTCGGCGACGCCGCCGAGCAAGAGCTCGGCGAGCGCCCCGCGGGCGGTGGTCTGGCTGCTGAGCGGCTCACCGGTGCGGAAGAGGCCGCCGACGACGTTCGCCTTCAGCCCGCCCACGAGCGCGCGACCCCCATCGGGCGAGAGCGCGAGGGCCTCGACGAAGGACAGCACGCCGTCGTTGTCGGTGTCGGCGTCGCGGCCGGTCTCGCGCGGCAGGAGCGCCTCGCTCGCCACCCTCGGCGCGCGCGGATCGCCGGCGTCCACGAGCGTGACCCGCGCGGCCGCTTCGGTGCTCCGCCAGTGGCTGACGAGCACGAGGCCGTCGTCGCGCACGGCGAGCGCCCGCGGATCGGGCCCGACCCGCACCCGCGCGACCTCGCGCACCGCGCCGTCGGTCGCGAGCACCGCGAGCTCGCCGCTCCGGAGCAGCGACACGAAGGCGTGCCCGCCGCGCGGATCGAGCGCCACCGCGAAGGCCCCGCTTCCCGCGCCGAGCGGCACGATCGCGTGCCCGTCCGGGCCGATCGCGTGCAGCGTTCCGTCGCCCTCGCAGGCGACGAGCAGCCGCTCGCCGAGCACCGCGACCGAACGAGGTCGGTCGCCGACCGGAACGCGGCGCGCCACGGTGCCGTCCTCGGCCATTACCACGACGAGATCCGCGTCGGGCTCGACCGCGACGATGCGCCCCGCCTCGAGGACGATGGAGCTCGAGCGACTCGGCACGAGGGCCCTCGGCGCGAAGACCACGTGCACGAGCTTCGTCGCGCGCTCGGTCGGCCGCGCCGAGGCGAGCGCGAGCCCGACGACGTAGGGCCCCGGGACGCGGTAGGTGTGGCAGGCCTCGCCGAGCCCGGGCGCGAGCGTGCTCGTCTCGCCGTCGCCGAACACGAACGTCGCGGTCTCGTCCGCCGCGAGCGGGCGGCTGCTCGCGAAGCAGGCTTCCTCTCCGACGAAGGGGAAGTCGGGCCCGACGAGCGCGAGGGGCCCCGGAGCGGGCCCGACGTCGGCGGGCGCATCGAGCCCCCCGTCGGGCGACGCGGTCCCGCCGCAGCCGAGCAGGAAGAGCGCGGCGAAGAGCCACGCCCTCCGCGGCGCCGAGCGCGCGCGCAACGCCCGGAGCCCGCGAGCAGGCGCGCACGCGGGGGTCCGCGCCGGCTTGGGCGGGACACGCGCGGAGGGCAGCATGGGGGCAAGGATAGTCGGCGCCACGGCGAATGACCGCGGCGAGTGCGCCCCGGTGCGTGCCCGGTCACACGGCGGGGTCCGGAACCCGGGCCTCTCGGCGGGCCGCGCCGCGTCGTGCTCGACGGAGCCTGGTTGAGCCGGGGCCCCGCGGGGTACCGTAGTCCGATATCGGACGGACGTGCCCACGGCGCCGCCACCGAGGCGACCCGCACGGTGCAGCTCTCGCGGGCGCGCCTGCGGGTGCTCTCCGTGTCGGTGGTCGCGGGGCCGGACGCGGGGAGGGCCGGGCCGGCGCTCGGGCGCCAGGTGCGGGTGGGCACCTCGAGCGAGGCCGAGCTCGTGCTCTCCGACCGGACCGTGTCGCGGCTTCACCTCGCGGTGGAGATCGACGAGCTCGGACACGTGCTGTTGCGCGATCTCGGCTCGAAGAACGGCGTCTGGTTGTTCGGGGCGCGGGTGCGCGAGGCCGAGCTGCCCGATGGGACGCGCGTGCAGTGCGGGGCGACGGTGCTGGAGATCCGCACCACCGAGGAAGACGTCGCGGTCGAGCGCTTCGACGGCGATCGGCTCGGCCCCCTCCTCGGCACATCGCCCGCGATGCAGCGGCTCTTCGCCCGGATCCTCCGGGTCGCGGCCACGCACGAGCCGGTGCTCGTCACCGGCGAGTCGGGCACCGGCAAGGAGCTCGTCGCGCGCTGCATCCACGAGCTGAGCAGCCGGAAGGAGCGCGGCTTCGTGATCCTCGACGGCGGCGCGATCTCGGGATCGCTCGCCGAGATGGAGCTCTTCGGCCACACCCGCGGCGCCTTCACCGGCGCGCACGGGGAGCGCGCCGGCGCGTTCGAGCGGGCCCACGGAGGCACCCTCTTCCTCGACGAGATCGGCGAGCTGCCGATCGAGCTGCAGCCGCGCCTGCTGCGCGCGGTCGAGGACCGCACGGTGCAGCGACTCGGCGATCGGGAGCGGCGGAGGGTCGACGTGCGGCTCGTCGCCGCGACGCACCGGCGCCTGGCCACGATGGTCAACGCGGGCACGTTCCGCGAGGACCTCTACCACCGGCTCTCGGTGCTCGAGCTCGAGCTGCCGCCGCTCCGCGCGCGCGAGGGCGACGTCGCGCTGCTCGCCCGCGAGATGCTCGCCGGCATCGCGCCGGGCGATCCCGCGCTCGCGCACACGCTCGACGAGGCCCTCGCGCGGCGGGCGAACTACCCGTGGCCGGGAAACGTGCGGGAGCTGCGGAATTTCGTGACGCGGCTCGCGGTGATGGGCGAGGCGCCGGAGGCCCCGACGGCCGCGCCCGTCGCGGAGGCGGACCTGCGGGTGCACGTCGACCTCGGCTTCCACGAGGCCAAGCAGAAGCTGCTCGAGACCTTCGAGCGCCGCTACCTCGAGCACCTGATCGACGAGACGGGCGGGAACCTGTCGGAGGCGGCGCGCCGCGCCGGGCTCTCGCGCGGCTGCCTCAACGAGGTCGTCGCGAAGCTCGGCCTGCGCCGTCGCTGATCACCACTCGACGCCGACCTGCACGAGGGCCTCGGAGGGCCCGGTGCCGGCGAGACCGACGGCGAGGCCGACGACGAGGCCGAGGGCCAGGACGCCGCCCCCGATGGAGAGGCCGAGCACGAGCGGATCGAGGCCGGAGGACGGTGGATCGGCGGCCGGGATCCCACCGACCGCGCGCGCTCCGGGCTGCTCGGCGCGCGCGATCGGCACGCCGCCCGGACCCTCGGCGACGGCCTCGCACGCGTGTCCGTCGTCGTGCTCGAGGGTGACGCTCCTCGAGCGGGGACCGCGTGCGACCTCGTCCGAGCCGCAGCGGAGCACGAGCGCACCATCTCGACCGCGCGGAGCCCCGCGGCGCCCACCGTGTTGCAGCGGCCGCGCGACGAGGCCGCGCACGAGACGACCGAGGTGCGGGAGGTGCTGCCCTCGGTCCCTCCGCCGGCCGCCGAGCCAGAGCCCGCGGCGGGTTCGCTCGCAGCGAGCGCGCCAGCGCCCACCGGACGCGAGGCAGGCCTCGTCGGGCTGGTGCGGCTCGCGCTCGTGCTGCTGGCGGCGGTGGCGGTCGTGTCGCTCGGCGTGCTCGCGATGCGGCAGGGACCGGCCTCCGGCACCCTGCCGAGCCTGCCGCCGGCCGAGGCACCGCCCGCGGATCCGCGATCCGCCGTGCCCCTGGACGCCGGCGCGGCCCGCGCCGAAGCGATCGCGGAGGCGGCGACCGATGCCTCGGGCATCGGTCCCGACGCTGCCGACGCAGGACGACCCGACGCAGGGCGAGCCGACGCAGGACGGCCCGACGCGGGGCGGCGTGATGCTGGACGCCGGCGAGACAGCGCCCCCGAGGAGCCGGCCGCGCGGGGGTTCGGCGATGTGATCGTGACGAGCCCGGTCGCGGTCGAGGTCTGCTACCGCGGGGCGTGCCGGTGGACCCCCGCGGTCCTGCCGCGGCTGCCGGCGGGCCGCATCGTGCTCACGCTCGCGGCCCGGGATGGCAGACGGTGGACCCGGGCGGTGGACGTGCCGGCGGGCGGCACCGAGCGGATCCAGGTCGAGCCGCCCTGATGGCCTGCGCCTTCGTCCGCCGGAGCGGACGACGGATCGGTCGAGCGATCGATCGCCCGGCGCGCTGCGCGAAGTTCCTCGTGTTCCGGGAGGGCACAGGCCTTGCGATGGCCGCCGCATGCCCAGGACGATCGCCCTGCTCCTCCTCTCGCTCGGGTGGCTCACCGCGTGCGCCTCGGGGGGCGCGGCGCCGCGCCTGGCCTCGGATGCCGGCAGCGACGCCGCGCGGCCGTTCCCCGTCGCCGACGCGGGCCCCGGTCTGCGCCCCGATGCGACCCTCGGCGGCGACGCGCCGCTCGGCACCGGCGCCTGCGGCGATGGCCGCTGCGACCTGTCCGAGACCTGCGCCTCCTGCACGTCCGACTGCGGCCCCTGCCCGGATCGGTGCGGCGATGGCACGTGCGCGGCGGCCGAGACGAGCGCGAGCTGCCCGGCGGACTGCGACGGGCCGCCGGTCGGGGCCTGCGGCGACGGCCGCTGCGACGCCTCCCGCGAGACCTGCGCGAGCTGCTCGACCGACTGCGGCGTCTGCGAGCCGCGCTGCGGCGACGCCGTCTGCACCCCGGGGCTCGAGTCGTGCGGGAGCTGCCCGCGCGACTGCGGCACCTGCACCGCCGACCCGTGCGCCGCGCACACCGACTGCGGCAGCTGCGTCGACGACGATCGCTGCGGCTTCTGCGCGAGCACGGGCCGCTGCATGGCGGGGACCCTGACCGGGCCGAGCGGCGGCAGCTGCGGCGTCTGGCTCTGGTTCTCGCTGAGCTGCTGACCGCAGCGACGCTCGCGCGGCGCGCTGCTTCTCACCCGAACGAGGCGCCCGACGAGGCTCCCGCACCGCGCTCTCGTGAAGGAGCCCTGCGCCGCGGAGATGACAGCGGCGCCGCGAGGGCTGTACGCTGGTCGGATGCGCGCTCGCTGTACGGTGTCTCACCTCGCGCTGTGCTTCGCCGTCGCCCTCGCGGCCTGCAGCCCTCGCCAAGACCTCGCGGTCGATCTCCGTACCGACCTCGTGCCCGGCGTCGAGTTCGACGAGATCTACGCGAGCCTCGACGGGGCCGATGCCCCGCCGCAGAGCGCCCGGGTCGGCGAGGACTACGCGCGCGGTCGGCGGGTGGCCGAGTTCGCCGGGACCGCGCCGGGCCTCCGGACGGTGCAGGTCGAGCTGCTGCAGCGCGGCGAGGTGGTGCTCACCCGGAGGGTGGCGATCCGCCTCGACGGCAGCCTCATCGTCACCGTCGTGATCACCCGCGACTGCCGGGGCGTGATGTGCCCTGGCGACGGCGGCGCGACGGCGACGGAGTGCCTCGGGGGCTCCTGCGTCGAGCCGACCTGTTCGCCCGAGAACCCGACGGCGTGCCCCGAGCCCGAGTGCGAGCTCGACGGAGACTGCACCGGGAGCGCGGCCTGCGTTCTGCCCCTCTGCGTGGACGGCGTCTGCCTCGAGGGCGCAGACCCCGACGCGTGCGAAGCGACCGAGGTCTGCGTGCCGGACCGGGGATGCCTGACGCGTCCGAGCGAGGACGGCAGCATCGGGCCGGACGACGACGCGAGCCCGATGGATGGCCCGGACGAGGACGCCGACGAGGACGCTTCGCCATCGGACGACGTGGGCGAAGGCGATGCGGGCGAAGGCGATGCAGGCGAGGGCGATGCGGGCCCTCGGACCTGCGCCCTCGGCACCGAGTGCGACGACGGCATCGCGTGCACCGTGGACAGCTGCGCCGACGGGCTCTGCGCGCACGCTCCGAGCGACGCCCTCTGCACCTCGGGGATCGACCCGCGCTGCGCTCCCTCCGCGCCGGGGGCCGACCCGAGCACCGGCTGCGTCGCGACGGCCTGCGATGCGACGACCTGCGTGGCGGGTCCCTGCGAGACCGCCACGTGCGTCGCCGGCAACTGCGAGCGCACCTCGCGCTGCGCCGACGGCGAGACGTGCTGCGCCGGAGACGTGTGCGCGGCGAGCTGCTCGACCGCCACGGCCTGCCTCGGCCGGTCGGCCGGCACGGTGTGCCGCGGCTCGATCGGCCCGTGCGACGTCGCGGAGACCTGCGATGGAACGAGCTCCGCGTGCCCTCCCGACGCGGTCGCCCCGGCGAGCAGCGTGTGCCGCGCCGCGAGCGATGCGTGCGACGTCGCGGAGACCTGCTCGGGCACCTCGACGAGCTGCCCGGTCGACGCCTTCGCGGCGACCGGCGCGACCTGCGCGGGCGGGACCTGCAACGGCCTCGGCGCGTGCCTCTCGGGCTGCACCCCGGGCGCCGCGTGCGCGACGGGCAACCCCTGCGAGACCGGACGCCTCGACTGCAGCGGCGCGAGCCCGCGCTGCGTCGCGAGCGGCTTCGCGCCAGCCACCACGGTGTGCCGCGCCTCGGCGGGCACCTGCGACGCCGCCGAGACCTGCACCGGCACGAGCGCGACCTGCCCGGCCGACGCGTTCGAGGACGCCTCCACGGTCTGCCGCAGCGCCCGAGGCGTCTGCGACCGCCCCGAGACCTGCACCGGCACGAGCGCGGCCTGTCCGGCGGACGGGTTCTCGCCCGGCACGGTCGAGTGCCGCGCCTCGGACGGCCCCTGCGACGTCGCCGAGTTCTGCGCCGGCACGAGCGCGGACTGCCCGGCGAACGCGTTCCGGAGCACCACGGTCGAGTGCCGTCCCTCGGCCGGGACCTGCGACCTCGCGGAGTCCTGCTCGGGCGCGAGCGCGGCGTGTCCCGCCGACGGCTTCCGCCCCGCGAGCTTCGTCTGCCGCGACGGCGTCGGCGTCTGCGATCCGACCGAGACCTGCTCCGGTGCGGGCCCGCTCTGTCCGGGCGATGGGTTCGCACCCGGCACGACCGTCTGCCGCGCCGCCTCGGGCCCCTGCGACGTCGACGACCGCTGCACCGGCAGCTCGGGCACCTGCCCGGCCGACGCGGTGGCGGCCCCGAGCGTCGTGTGCCGCGGCCCGGTCGGGGTGTGCGACGTCGCCGAGTTCTGCGACGGCGCCACGAAGAGCTGCCCCGCCCAGCTCTACGCGCCGGCGACGGCGGTGTGCCGCGCTGCCACGGGCGACTGCGACCTCGCCGAGCGCTGCACCGGCAGCTCGGAGGTCTGCCCGGCCGACGCGCTGGCGCCGAGCACGACCGTCTGCCGCGCCGCGGCGGGCACGTGCGACGTGGCCGAGTCCTGCACCGGCGCGAGCCCGATCTGCCCGTCGAACGGCTTCGCCAGCTCGAGCACGACGTGCTCCGGCGGGAGCTGCGATGGCCTCGGCATGTGCGTCTCGGGCTGCAGCGCCGGGGCGCCGTGCGCGACCGGCAACGCCTGCGAGCGCGGACAGATCTCCTGCTCGACCGGGAGCCCGGTCTGCGTCCCGATGGGACCTGCGCCCTCCGGCACGGTCTGCCGCGCCGCGTCCGGCACGTGCGACGTCGCCGAGGCGTGCAACGGCACGGCGCTGACCTGCCCGGCCGACACGTTCGTCGGCGCCGGCACGAGCTGCCGCCCCTCGGCCGGCCCCTGCGACCTCGCCGAGGCCTGCAACGGCAGCAGCCCCGTCTGTCCCGCCGACACCTTCGCCCCAGCGACGATGACCTGCCGCCCCTCGCTCGGCGTGTGCGACCCCGCCGAGAGCTGCTCGGGCGCGAGCGCGACCTGCCCGGCCGACGCCTTCGCCCCGGCCACGACGAGCTGCCGGCCCTCCGCCGGCACCTGCGACGTCGCCGAGTCGTGCACGGGCGCGGGGCCCGCCTGCCCCGACGACGCCTTCGCATCCGCGTCGAGCACCTGCCGGCCCTCCGCCGGCACCTGCGACGTCGCCGAGTCCTGCACCGGCTCCGGCGCGGCGTGCCCTGCCGACGCCTTCGCGTCCGCGTCGAGCACCTGCCGGCCTTCCGCCGGCACCTGTGACCCCGCCGAGCTCTGCACGGGGACGAGCGCAGCGTGCCCCGCGGACGCGCTCGCCCCGAGCAGCCAGGAGTGCCGCGCGGCGAGCGGCGCGTGCGACCTCGCCGAGACCTGCACCGGGTTGGCCGCGACCTGCCCGGCCAACGCCTTCGCGCCCACGACGACGGTGTGCCGCCCGTCGGGCGGCAGCTGCGACACCGCGGAGACCTGCTCGGGCGGAAGTGCCACGTGTCCCGCCGACGTCTTCGAGCCCGCGAGCACGGTGTGCCGCGCTGCTGCGGCGGGAGGCTGCGACGTCGCCGAGACCTGCTCGGGCTCCTCGTCCACCTGCCCGACCGATGCGTTCCGGGCCGCGAGCTTCGTGTGCCGCGCCGCCGCCGCCGGAGGCTGCGACGTCGCCGAGAACTGCTCCGGATCGAGCGCGAGCTGCCCAGGCGACGCGGTCGCGTCGTCCGCCGTCGTGTGCCGACCCTCCGCCGGCCCCTGCGACCTCGCCGAGGCTTGCACGGGTTCGGGCACGGCCTGCCCGGCGAACGCGTTCGCGCCCGCGACGACCTCGTGCCGCGACTCGATGGGCGACTGCGACCCGGCGGAGTTCTGCAGCGGCTCGAACGCGACCTGCCCCGGCGACACGCTCTCGGGGTCAGGCACCGTGTGCCGCCCGATCGCCGGGCCCTGCGACGTCGCCGAGAGCTGCACCGGCTCGAACGCGGCCTGCCCGGTGAACGGGTTCCTCAGCGGCGGGACCGTGTGCAGGGGCCCCTCGGCCGCCGGCTGCGACCTCGCCGAGACGTGCAGCGGCTCGAGCGCGGCCTGCCCGACCGACGTGTTCGCGCCGTCCTCGGTCACCTGCCGCTCGTCCGCCGGCCCCTGCGACGTCGCCGAGAACTGCAGCGGCACCGGGGTCGGCTGTCCGGGGGATTCGTTCGCCCCCGCGAGCCTGGTGTGCCGCGCCGCGGCCGACACCTGCGACATCACCGAGAACTGCACGGGCTCGGGCGCCGGATGCCCGGCCGACGCGCTGCGCCCGGCGAGCTTCGTGTGCCGGGGCGCAGCGAGCAGCTGCGACGTCGCCGAGTCATGCTCCGGGTCGAGCACCGCGTGCCCTGCCAACGGCTTCGCGCCTTCGGGGACGATGTGCTCGGGCGGCAGCTGCAGCGGGAGCGGCAGCTGCGTGGCGGGCTGCAACGCGGGCGCGGCGTGCAGCCCGAATCCGTCGAACCTGTGCGAAATCGGGCACATCGACTGCTCGGGCGGGAGCGCGGTGTGCGTCTCGGACGGGCCCGCGAGCGCGGGCACGGTGTGCCGGGCGTCCGCGGGCTTCTGCGACGTCGCGGAGGTCTGCAACGGCAGTTCGCTGAGCTGCCCGGTGAATGCCTTCGCGCCGTCCTCGCTGGTCTGCCGGGGCGCGGCGGACGTCTGCGACGTCGCGGAGAGCTGCACCGGTTCGAGCGCCGCGTGCCCCGCGGACGCGCTGCGCCCGAGCAGCTTCACCTGCCGGAACTCGGGGGGCCTGTGCGACCCGGCCGAGCAGTGCACCGGCAGCAGCGTCTCGTGTCCGGCGGACTCGATCTCTCCGAACGGCACGGTCTGCCGCGCGAGCGGGGGCTTCTGCGACGTGGCCGAGGTGTGCAACGGCTCCTCGGTGGACTGTCCGGGGGACTCCTTCGCCTCGTCGAGCCTCGTGTGCCGCGCGAGCGCGGGCTCGTGCGATCCGCAGGAGACCTGCACCGGCAGCGGCGCGCTGTGTCCCTCGGACACGCTCCTGTCGGCGGGCTCGGTCTGCCGCGGCTCCCTCGGACTCTGCGACCCGCAGGAGATCTGCTCCGGCAGCAGCGCGCTCTGCCCCTCCGACACGCTCCTGTCGGCGGGCTCGGTCTGCCGCGGCTCCCTGGGCATCTGCGACCCGCAGGAGGTCTGCTCCGGCAGCAACCCGAGCTGCCCAGCCGACAGCCGCTCGAGCGCGGGCACCATCTGCCGGGCCGCGTCGTCGGGCGGTTGTGACGTGGCCGAGATCTGCGACGGGAGCAGCGCGGGCTGCCCGGTGAACGGATTCGTGTCGGGCGGGACGGTGTGCCGCGCCGCCTCCGCAGGCGGCTGCGACGTCGCCGAGACTTGCTCGGGAACGAGCGACACGTGCCCGGCCGACGGCGTGCGCCCGTCGGGCTTCACCTGTCGGGCCTCGGCGGGCGACTGCGACCTCACGGAGGTCTGCGACGGCTCGAGCAACACCTGCCCGGGCGACAGCCTGCGCCCCTCGAGCTTCGCCTGCCGCGGCTCGGCGGGCCCCTGCGACCTCGCCGAGAACTGCTCGGGCACGAGCGCGGTGTGCCCGGGCGACGGCTTCGCGGGCGGCACGGTCCTCTGTCGGGGCGCCGGCGGCGACTGCGACGTCGCCGAGTTCTGTCCCGGCAACGCGGCCGCCTGCCCGAGCGACGCCCGCCGACCGTCGAGCTTCGAGTGCCGCGCATCGGGCGGAATCTGCGATGTCGCCGAGTTCTGCGATGGCAGCTCGGTGACCTGCCCAGCGAACGCGCTGCAGCCCTCGACGACCGTGTGCCGCGGAGCCACGGGCATCTGCGACGTCCCCGAGACCTGCAACGGCGGCGGCGCGACCTGCCCCGCGGACGCGCTGCGATCCTCGTCGTTCGTGTGCCGGCCCGCGGCCGACCTCTGCGATGCGACCGAGTTCTGCACCGGCGGCTCGGCGTCCTGCCCAGGTGACGGGTTCCTCGGCACCTCGACCGTGTGCCGCAGCGCCGTCGCCGGAGGCTGCGACATCGCCGAGGTCTGCCAGGGCTCGGGGCCGTCGTGCCCGCCCGATGCGGTGGCCGTGCCGGGGACGGTCTGCCGCGGCTCGGCCGGCTTCTGCGACCCCGAGGAGGTGTGCAGCGGAACGGGCCCGAGCTGCCCCTCCGACGCCCGCTACGGGACGAGCTTCCTGTGCCGCGGCGCGTGGAGCGAGTGCGACGCCCAGGAGTTCTGCGACGGGTTCTCCGCGGATTGCCCGCCGAACGGGTTCCTCCCCGACGGTACGTTCTGCGAGGAGAACTGCGGCCCGTTCCAGCAGTGCGTCAGCGGCTCGTGCGTCGGCGGCGTCACGTGCTTCTTCCCGGAAGTGTGTGTCTGCGGCGGCGATTACTGCGACCTGCCGGGCAGGCCCTGCCGCTGACCCAGTCCCGCGGGGAGGAGGTGCCGGTGAACCACTGCGCTCCAGGCACACCCGCGGCGATGGGCGCGCTGGACGGCGCCCCGGGAGCGAATACGCTCGGGCGCTCATGAAGACGCTCCCCTGCGCCCTCCTCCTGCTCGCCCTCGGATGCAGCTGCGGCGAATCGTCCGAGCGGGCGCCCGCCTCTGCAACCCCCGCCGCGACCGAGCCCGAGCCGGCCGCCGAGCCCGAGCCCGAGCCCGCCGCGCCTGCTCCGCCGCCCCTCGGCACGACGCGCGATCTCGCCGGCCTCCGGGTCACGCCGAACGAGGACGGAACCATCCGCATCGAGGGCACCGACCGCTGGGGCGGCGACGCGAGCGCGACCTACGAGTCGGTGGAGTTCCTCGCTCCGGCCCTCGCCGTCTACGAGCGCTCGCTGAGCGAGGAGCAGGTCGCCGCGCTCCGCGCGCTCGTCGACGAGCTGCGCGGCGGCACGCCCCCCGCGGCCGAGGCCGCCGCGCCGAGCAGCACGCCGTCCACGGGCGAAGCGCCCGCTGATCCGTCCGCCCCCGCGGCGGCGCCGACCGCGCCCTGAGCGCGGGCCGGCGCGGCCGGGACCGAGACCGGGGCCGAGGCCGGGGCCGGGGCCGAGACCGGAGCCGGGGCCGGGGCCGAGACCGAGACCGAGGCCGAGACCGAGACCGAGACCGAGACCGAGACCGGGGCCGGGGCCGGGGCCGGGGCCGAGACCGGGGCCGGGGCCGGGGCCGAGACCGGGGCCGAGACCGCGACCGAGACCGAGACCGAGACCGCGACCGAGACCGAGACAGCGACCGGGGCCGCGACCGCGACCGAGACCGGGGCCGCGACCGAGACCGCGACCGAGACAGCGACCGAGACCGAGACAGCGACCGGGGCCGCGACCGAGTCTGAGACCGCCGACAGCCGCCCGCGGCGGCGGGCCGCAAGACCCGCCGCCGCGCTGCGTTCATCCCCGCAGCTTCCAGAACACCCGCGCGACCCGCGTCCACTCCGCGACGATCTCCGCCTCGACCTCGACGTACCCGAGCGCCTCCGCGACCTCGAGGCCGCCCTTCACCTCGTCGGCCGAGCCCATTGCGTCCTCGAACCGCTGCCGCCCCTTGCCCCGCCCCTGCCGTTCTCCCTCGCGTCCATTCAGCACGACGCTGGTCATCGCGCGCCGCAGCTGCCGCTCCAGATCCTTGTCGTGCTTGCCGATCGCCTCGACCGTTTCGCGCGTCCGCCGCACGAGCTCGATCACCTCACCCTGAATCCGCAACGTCATGCCCTGTCTCCTGTCGAGCACCCGAACCGCTCGGGCACCCCGCCCGCCCGCCGTCGCGCACAGGCGGCGTCGAGACCCGCGAAGCGGCCGCGCGGACCTGCCCGGAGCCGCGCGCAGCGCAGCGAGCACGGCGAGGACAG
>Ga0209972_10002946_pt1 | contig 13582 bp, 19 predicted proteins | sample NOAtaG_7_FD_187302 | JGI IMG/M metagenome (GOLD analysis project Ga0209972, IMG submission 187302) | Freshwater lake microbial communities from Lake Erie, under a cyanobacterial bloom - NOAA_Erie_Diel1S_2200h metaG (SPAdes) (version 2) | ecosystem: Environmental > Aquatic > Freshwater > Lake ... | reverse complement strand
GTCTTACCTATGGCTTCTAGTATAGCAATACCCATCTGCCAATTAGCGCTTCCATAGCGTAAATAAGAGGCTTTTTTGCGATCCATAAGGTTTCCTACCTCAACGCCGTATAAAGCCCTGTAATGGCTTCCTACGCCCTCTGCATAGGCACTCATACCTAGTCTGTGGGTGTGTCCACACAACACTGATTTACCCCATTTTTTAGCCAGGTTGAGAGCTGTGATACCAGCGTGCTGAGACATATTGCCCTCGTCTCCGTGGGCCAACATCCAGCCCGGGTGAAATTCATAAGCAGTCTTATGATAAGTCATACCCATTTCAGCAAATGACATAAATGCTGGGTATTGTAATTCGGGTAGGCTAATTAAGCCAGGGACTTTTAATAAAGTGTTATAAAGGCGATCAGTATGATTACTGCGGATAATATGACACTCTCGGCTGTACTCACTGAGATCCCACAATATCGACTTAGTAAGTTCCCGATCATCGTGAATGGTTTGCCTATAAGCCAAAGGTGTGCCTTCAGCCCATTTGCTAATTGTATTAAAATCAATTTCATCGCCGACCACCAATACTGAATCAAATTTCTCCCGTCTTGCCAACTTGATAACATTCTTTACAGCTACCTCGTGATGGAATGGTACCTGCAAATCACTGATTACCAGGTAACGCTTAATCTTCTTCCTCGTCTGGAGTAGGGATACGTGGGATAATTCCATCATCGCCGACTACCCAGTCTGGCATTGACTCTGGACTATCCATAAGATACAGGGCTACAGACTCACTGAAACCTGCTTTACGTGCAGCTTTAAACATCTCGTGTTTAGCAATATAAAACACCTCTAGCTTAGATAATGGCTCAGGAGACTTACGCACCCTGCGCCGATTTATCTTCTTACGTTTACGAGTTGTGGACATAATCAAATTATCGCTTACTGATTAAAACAAAGAGATCATCGACACGCTGTTCGAGTCTTGTTATCTGATCCTTCATGCTAGATCCCCCATTAGGGCGCAACTCATTAAGCCAACCTCTAACTAAAAAACGTAGTCCTATTAGCACGCCTGATAGCACGCTTATAACGCCAGCGCCAAAGCCAGCCCATTCCCCTGGACTCATTTGTCATCGGCACCGATGCCATAGGCATTATCGGATTTATCTAAAGCCCTAACTGCTGGGCCTGCGAGTGCTGAGATAACCACAGCTATAGCAGGATCTAAACCAAGTTCATTACTTGCTAAGAATGTTAAAAATGAAACCAATACGCCACGTGCGTATGATTTTAGTACAGCCTTTTGCTTCTTGCTTATCTTCATATTTTGCCCCCTAGTAATGGGATCTCAAATGGTTTTCCATTAAGATCGCCTAGCTTTGTGAAACTGCAATGCAAATGTTTTGTATGCGGATTTATGCCGTTGTATTTTCTCCAACGCCAATTTAGTATCTTGCTGGCGATGCGGCCATTATGGATGACGTAAGATATACGTTTATCGGTTTTTGCAGCAATTCGGATTTGGTCAGCCAGATCAGCACTGATCCCCTCGGATGCACAAAGGCGAGCATCAATATCAACTGCTCTGACCCACCCAAGTTTGTCTGGATTATGATCCGATTTTCTGGCGGCGTGACGGCTATCGCCCACCCACCCATCACTGGCAGTACGCCTATCTGGAAACCAGGTATCAACTTGATCTCTTAACTGCACGCCAGCTGCGCATAATTTAGGCTTCAATTTCAATCCAACTTAACGTGTCTTCATCCCAAACATAGTCACCTTCTGGTCTAGGTGTTGGTGGTTGCCAATCAAAATTATTATCTAATGACCAAGATGGATATGGTCGTGGTGCAATAAATACATCTGCATTTGGATCATAAGAATAACCAATACCTGCATATTGTTTGCGAATTTTATTGTTATAGCTTGTTTTAATCCAAGTACCACCAAGATTATCTAGTAACCATTGGTATCCTTCATCACCTGCTGGATCATTATTATCTCCAACTAATATCCTCAAAACAATGTTGTTAGAATCTATTTCTGCCCAGTGCGCCATAATTAAACCGCCGTTTTCAAATAACGAACAATTATCAAACCAGATGCACCAGCACCGCTTACAGTGCCACTTTCTCGGCTTCCGCCACCACCTGATCCTGTGTTTACAGTTGCTGCGGTTGCATTATTAAAACCAAAAGCACCTGCGCTTGCGCCACCTGATCCAGCACTTCCCCCAACACTATCTGCTGCGCCACCGCCACCGCCTGCAATAAATCCACTAACACCTAATGAAGTTGCGCTTAGCCAAGATGACCAAGTATTTTTTCCTGCTCCACCATTTCCAGGTGTATCTGTAACAGTTACGCTTTGACCAGCTGCACCTGATCCACCACCACCAGCTGCTGCAAATCCTTTATTTCCTGGCCCACTTCCACCAGCGTTTCCATAACCTGTTGCGCCACCTGTGTTGCCTTGCGTTGCAGATCCTCCTGCGGAATTGTAATCTCCGCCACCGCCTGATCCACCATTTTTGCCAGCGTTCCCATTGTAGGCTCCGCCACCGCCACCACCATTAGAAGTGATTGTGTCAAAAGAAGAATTTACACCATTATTACCTCTAGCGTTTGTAGCAGTTGCGCCACCGCCACCGACAGTACAAGTTATAGATCCAGCAGTAATTGTTCTGTTTAAGTGTTCAGAAACTCCGCCTGCGCCACCGCCACCCCCGACAAGCGATCCTCCAGATGCCCCACCTGCAATAACTAAAACATCTGCAATTAATGTTCCACCAGAAACAACTAAATTGCTTGTTGAAGTAAATGCACGATAAAAATAAGTTGAATCAGAACTTAGAGTTCCACCTGTTACTGTTGGTTTTTTTGGTTCACCGCTAATAAAACCAACTGATAAATTTCCAATCATTAATTTATACCACCAACTACATACCAAGCATTAGCAGCTGTTTTAATGCAAACCCCCGATTTATATTGTGCAAGGGTGGGAGATGCAGCAGTTGCTCCAGAACTTAAAACTGTGGTAGTACCAGGTGTAACTGCGCTAATTGTGCAAGTACCTGCACCTATATTTAATACTGTAATAACTGTACCTACTGCAAAATTATATGTTGCATCTGTTGGTATTTGAAATGCTATTGCTGTGGCTTTATTCATCGGGATTAATTGCTGGTACTCATCACCACTTGCAGCTGTGTAATCTGCTGTTTTAGCAGTTTGTACTGTAAAGGCTGGTAGTCCATTCCACATAGCGGAAGTAACTACATCACCAGTATTGCCTGGAAAAGTTGGCATTATATCTCCTTAATAAGATAAGACGTTTTGGTCTAAGACACCATAATCTATGTTGCCTATTATAAACCCATCTATGACAGGTTCTAGCGTTGTAAACACCACTTTAAAGCTATTGGGTGTGATGGTGTTGGCTACGCCAAATATCTGCAAGGTTTTCTCCAACTTGGATCCGCCAGGCTGGGTAGTTATAACTGTGATTGGGTCAAAAAAATCTAGGTTTAGGGCTGCAATTATGCCTGTATCGTAATTAGGTGTGTGTAGGTCTAGCTCGATGGCATCGCATCGGATCGTGGTCTCAGCCCTGCTGGCTACATAAGCTCTGGCATAATCTAGGGCTACGGCATCGGTCTGCATTAGTAGATCTTGCAGGTTATAACTATGGATAAAGTACTTGTCAATAGATGGCTGATTAATGGCTGTCTGAGGACTACCGCCTGATCTAGTTACTGTGGCTGAGTTAAAAATTAAATCATCGTTTAGCTTCCATTGAGCGTTAGCGTATGGGATGCCAGTGCCATCATCTGCAAAGACTGTAGGAGTATCACCAATAGAGGCTGTGGCAGTTAGTCGATCTTTAAATACAAATGATCCATCAAAATCAACATAGATAGCGCCATATTCAGACTCTGACACAATTTGCATCGCACCTAATGAAGTACGTGGAGTGCCTGGATCTGCCTGTAATGTAGTTTGACCTGCATCTATTTGCCGCATTGTTGCAGGCCAGTCAATTTCATCTAAGATCTGGTTAATTCTTGTGCCTGACAAGTCGCCAGCAGTAGCACCTGTAACTGTGCTTATCTGTGCATTTTGTGCAAGTCTCATAGCATCTACAGCTGTAATGGTCGTATAGGCAACCTCTGTAGCATCTTTAGGTTGTGTGTTTACATAGGATGTAATAAAACCTGAAAATATGGGGTAAGTAACATTGTTGAAGGTGGCAGTAATTTGTACTTTTTTCATCGGTGTCAATAATCCATAATAAGGCCCACTAGGGTTAGTTGGATTAAAGTCGCCATTCTGATCTACTATGCGTAAGGTGCAAGTACCAGTCTGGAATAAATCTGCTAATGCGCTACGGCCTGACTGTGTTTGTATGTAGTTAATTTGATTAGATACATCAACAATAACAGCTGCGCTGTCTGCCAATACGTTAGTGCCTAATATACCTGAATCAATTAAAAAGGCCTGAGCAAAGGCTGGGCCAGTGCTAAAGTTAATATAAGCGTTTATTGTTGGCACTGCCATTATGAAAGTGACCCTGCAACAGTTATAGATGATCCTTGTTTCTGTAATCTTTGTAATGCCTCTTGCACTGTAGTCAATACTGCATCCTGTGAAATTACTGTGCCTTCTACTGTGAAGTTAGTATTGTTATTAATTACAGTAGGAGCGGCAGCGGCAGCAGATGATGGGATAGGTGCAGCGTTGCCCTGGTAATAAATGGCAGATCCTGCATACATTTGCTTTGTGTAATCGGCCTGAGTGACAAGTCTTAACTTAGCCATAGCATCGGCTGTACTTGATAATTCTGTGCTTAATTTCAAGGCGCTTTTAGCAGCTTCCATCTCGGCTAGATACTTTTTAGCCAAAGCCTCGTTATTGTCTAGGATAGCCAATTTAGCGTTTAGGCGTAATTTAGTCTCAGCATCGGTAGCCTCGCCCAGCGCCTTCATTAAAGCTATGCGCTCAACGTCAAACTTTTCGCCTAGTTTGTCTATTTCTGTTTTTTTCTTTAATTGCTCATTTTCTAGCCTGCGATAGGTTGTGCCTGTTTTAATTTGTGTTAATTGCAACCTATTTTCTCTAGCATTAGCATTTTGTAAATTGCTATTCCCAGAGGATTTGCCAATATCATAAGCAATAAGACCTACAGTAGCCCCAATTAATTGTTTTTTGCCTAAAGTTAATAATGCAGTAAGACCTAATAAAAACTTACCCACATCGCTATCTATAATTTTCTTAACTTCACCAATTAACTCACCCATACCCTTAGTAGTATTGGCAATAGCATTAGCAAAATTATTCATTGAGTTAGCAGCTTGGTCGATTGAATTATCTTTACTTAGTGCGCTTAGTGCATCAATTAAACCTTTACCGATAATTTCTGTAGCGTTAGCAGATGCGACCTTTAATAAATCCATCTTGCCAGCGTAAGTCTCTAATCTAGCTGCGGCTTGGCCTGCAAACTTTTTATCAAGTGCGGCCATAATTTTATTCATATCACCACTGGCTATTGTGGCTTTATCTAACCCTGTGCCTAGCCTTGATAAAGCAGTTGTTGTGCCTGATGCGCCTTTGGCTATTGCAGCGACAACGCTAGCAAGGTCTTTGCCTGTACCTGCGCTAACATTTAATGCGGTTTCTAATGCTTTTTGACTTAGAGTTATTGATCCTGTGGCGTTTAATAATGTTTGAAATGCAGGCCTTAATTGGTCATCTAAAATGCCGTATAAAGATTGTAAACTGGCTATGTAATCTTCTACTTCGGCTACCCTAAATGCATTGCCAGTGTTTTCTAATTGTATTGCTAATGATTTGGCAGCTCTTTCATCGTTAGCAAATGCATTAATAGCCTTTTTGCTAAATGCAACTAAAGCACCTGTAGCAAATAATCTAGTAAGCGATTTGTTTAACGCTTTGGCTTGCTTGTCAAATGCATTTAAATCTTGTTTGCCTTTTTTTAGTGCTTTACCATTCCAGGTGGCTATTGCCGAGACTACTACATTGGCCATTACGCTGCCTTCTTAATCTCTGTTGATTTATTAAATTTTATAGCTGTGGAGTTGATAGCGCCCAAGATTGCATCATAAACTTTGCCACTATCTTGCGCCCAGGCTTTGTAAATTAAACGGCCTTTAGTCTTTCTACCACCACCACGTATGCCCTTAATCTTTGGCTGTGAAGTAAGCCCTGGCATTGATGTCACAAACTGGTAACCAGCAAATGGGTTATTTGATGCGTACTCTCTAGTAGATTTGTTATAGGTGTACTCACGTGCCCTGACTCGACCTTCAAATCCTTGTACTGGCCCAAAGGTTGTATTAGGTCGGCTTGGATCTATTTGCTGGAATGGCGCACGGCCTTGTGGATTTTTACGGCCAGCAGTTTCATATATGCGACCAGGTGCACTCACGTTGTAAACATAATTGCTTACTTTGAAACCATTTTTAAACACTTTATTATCACCTGAGTTATATCCAATACCAGCTTTAACTGTGCCAGCATCATATTTAGGAAATGGCCGATAATTAATTTCTGGGTTAGGCTCTTTAGTCCAGCCTGATAACACCTCAGCATTACTAGGCACAAATGATTTGGCTTTAGCCGCAACGTTACGCATTAAGGGATCAATAGCAGTCCTAATACGATCTTGTAAATCTTTGTCAATAAAATTTAGTCCAGCCAAGACATCTTTAACGCCTACGATTTCTGCTGGCATTTCGGATCTCCTTAGCTCTGTCGGTTAGGACTTGTATGATTGCGGCATACATTTCGCTATCCATATCAATAAACTCTCTAGGCGGTATCCCAGTCTCTACGCTCAGCTGAGCGATGCTGTAAAGTATTGAATCCCGCTGTATTATTTTTTTTCTTCGTCTAACACCTCAACAGTATCTAAACTGTCTATAAACTCAACGCCCCATAAAGGTATTTGAGCGCCAGCCCTGCGTAAGCATTCGTAAGCAAGCCAAAAAATTTCTGTTTGCCTTTCGTGCTCACGCAAGACCTTGCTAATTCCTGAGCCGTACTTTAACTCGAAAGCGTACTCGACACCTGGTGTTATCTTGTGCTCTGATACTTCACCATTAGCCCTTGTTATCTTTAGCTTTGCCATTGTTACTCCTTAGTTAGAATGCCACCGATGGGGACACTGTTATTGCGGAGTTTACTGTAAAGGACAGACTTGATGTTGCAACCTCAGCCACGCCGCCTTGCCCGATTGGGGTCAAGTTATTTACCAAGATTGAGAACTGGTAAGTAGGATTTGTAGCTGATACGGCAGTGCCTTTAACAGTGATTACTGATACTGCTAGGGTCTTGCCAAATGCTGCGCTGAGTGTCTCGTTTACCGCAGATGCTGCCCAGTCATTAATAAAGTCGATTGTAAATGTGCCTGATTGTAGGCCAGCAACAAACTTATGAGATGTGTCTCCCATAGCGGTTACTTCTAACTCATCTACGATCTGGTTAATTACAGCGTTAGTTACATAAGCGCTGATGTCGATTGAAGGTGTGGTTGGTGCAGCATTAGTAGCCAACTTAACACCAACGTTATTATTTAAGTATATTGCCATTGTTATTCCTCGTCTTTCTTAGTTTGTGCAGTTGGTTTTGGTGCTTCCTTGATTTGGCCTGTCTTAATTAAGAAGGCTAAGTCCTCTGTGTGTGTCATTGTTTAACTCCAGCTCGTTAGGATTGATACAGTTATTTCTGACGTTAATAAATCTCCACTAGCTGCATTGGTTATAGCTGGAGCGGAGACACTTGATATGTTGTAAACCAGGGCCGATGCCGCCAGTTTGGTTACTACTGCCACAATAAAATCTTCCATACCTTTTAGGTTGCCTTGATTGTCAAATGCAGGTGTAGTCATTAAAATCTTAAAATTAGCCAAAGGTGCAATAGATGTCTGGCTGTTATTGTTAGGCGTTATGTAGGGATCGCCAGGAGTAACTACAACGCTGTTAGCCAATAGAGTTGCAGGTGGAAAACTAAAGGTTGACCAGACTCCATTGTTTGTTAATGCTGTGGCTAGCGTGCCACGTAGTGTGGTAATTGCTGCCATTAGCCGACCAAAGAATTTGGGTTTGAATAAGGTTGGATGAGACCACGCACTCGGTTAATCAGCTGATAACCCATCCGATAAGGGCTGGCACTGATCCCATCCATACCTACCCCACCAGTCTGACTGACCTGCCTGGCTTGCCAGACATCTACGGCAATTATCATCGCCGCTTCTCTTATAGCTGGGGTCGCACTGTAATCTGTGTCTTTTTTATCTGGGCCTACAACTTTGCCGCTAGGGATAATTCTATGGAATGGATCGTTTGCGTGTACTTTAGTAAATTGAATAAATGAATAACCAGATGGATAGTTAGTAAATGCTAAGTTAGTTAGAAACGCTGTGCCGATTGATACTGGAGTGGTTGTGCCTGGAAATGATCCAGTAATAACGTGTGAGCCGCCATAAATGTTGCCACAATTTTCTACGGCAATAGTTTGACCTGTTACAAATATGCCAGGGTTTGCTAATACTAAAGTTGCTACGTTATTGTTTAGGCTTGCACCTACTACTGGTGCTTCGTTATACCAAAGGTATTGATCTAATAAATCTTGTGCTGTTTGACAGCATTCTTCAACTGTTGCGGATGTGTAAAGAGAGCCAATACCTAAATTACTGCGTAACTCAGCTTCGGTTACATACGTGGCTGGCATCTCTACTCCTTGTCTATAAAAGCTCCCCTGGGGCTAGGGCTACTAAACCCCAGAGGATTATTAAATTAACTAACTTATTAGGTTAGGTTGAAACGGCGTACGCCACCTTGTACCAATACACCAACAGCCATATAACCATACAAGCTAGTCTCGATTTCGCCTGAGGTTGGGATGTTTGTGCTTAGTCGTAGAATTGGTGACTCGTAAATTGATACTGCAGATGGTACAACGATAAACGCTGACTCATCGATTACTGTTGATACAGCATTTGGATCTACGTATAGATCAAGACCTAATACGTTGCCACGTAGTGATCGTGGTGATGCTTGTCCTGCTGCGTTCATTGGTTGTGATGCTGTGTAAATTGGGCGATCAGTTGTATCTTTAGCGCCAATTAACAAATTCCACTGACCTGTGCCTGCAATGTATGCAGTTGCTAGTTCACCTGTTGCAAGATATGCAGCTGGTGCTTGCTCTGCTACGTAGGCAATAAGCCCATTAGATGTTGCGGCTTGTGGGTTAGCTTGTGCGCCACCTGCTGTTAGTGCTGCAATTACTGCTGCATCTGTTGCTTTGTTATAGGCACGTGTCATATTTTCCAACATAGCCTGGAAGAAGTCTGGTGAGCTGCGCTCTAGAACCTCTAAACTGTAGCGTTGTAGTCCAGCATACTTCTTGACTGTCAAGTTTACGTATGAGGATACGATGCCTGTCTCAGATGGTGCAGCAGCTTCTGCTGTCTCTGCAACTGTGCCAGATGTTGTGATCTTTGGTACTGAAATTGTCATACCAGCTGCTGGTAATGCACGTGTACCAATTGCATCTACAGCTGGGCGTGATCCAATAAGTGTATCTACTACTGTAGGTACGAATTGTGTTGGATTAAATGCTGGGTTAGTTGTGAATGAGTCATCGGCAGCAGTTAAATACTTTGCTACATCTGCTTCTGCTTTCATAACCCACTGTGCTGATTCGTGGTTACCTAATTTTGCTTTGATGCTGTGTTCCAGCATATGTGCTTGTGTTCTGATTGGTGAGCGTGGCTCTGTATAGAAGGATGCACTAATTGTAGGGCGTGCGGCTTCTACTGGAGCAGTCTCGACCACTGGTGTTGCTGTTGGCTCGGTGGTGTTTTCCACTATAGCCTCACTTTCCGTAGTTGGTTGATTTGTTGCATCCGCTTCGCCTTCGCTAGCGGCAACTTTAGTTACTTGCGCTTCTGTAAACGCTGGTGACTCAACTAGACTAACTTCTTTAAGTTGCGCCTTAGTTACATAAATATAATCTTTTTTCTGTGATGACTTAATTACATCTACACCGACAGACAAACCATCGATAAGCTGCTCACTTGCAAGCATTAACGCATCTGAGCCTTGCATACTGGCGCTGATTTTGAAACTAGCGTAAATACCATCTTCTGCCTCATTAAACTTCTGCATACGGCCAATAGGCTTATCGTTGCGATGTTGCATAAGCATCTTGATCTTGCCTGGATCGCCTACCTCTATTGACCCTTTAGCAAATACAACTTTGCCAGCACTAGTGTTGCCAGGCACTTCAAATGGCACAATTTTGCCTGCAATTACTCTGCGCTCGCCATCTGCGCTTTCAATCTGGCTACTGAACGTAAGTAACATCAGTGTCCTCATTTCCGTTAGGTGTCATTTGTTCCATTTCTTTAGCTTGCTCTACATCTATTAAACCTAGTGACAACATTTTTTCTATTGCTTCAAGGCGCTTCATTGTGTCAGCTCTCAAAAACGATTCTTCTAGCGCAAACTTAACTACGTGACCACGTGGGGTTATATCATCCATTGATAGGCGATCTTCTATAGCGCAAATGTAAGGTTGTAGCGAATATGCAACAAATTCTTTGCGGCCATCTAAAATGTTTTGATAAGTCATACTGTTATTCATATCTGCTGATATGTAATACGCTGGCACGTTCATAGCCCTAGCGATTTGCGTTGCTAAATACTGTTGTGCCTCTGAGTACATCATATCTTTAGGTGAATAGCCAACAGTTTCATAACTTAGTGTGCTAGTTAAGTATGCTGTTGCTTTATTTTGACGTGCTGATTTCCAAGCTGCTAATAATGCTTGTACTTGTGACTCTGGCATATCTGCACCAGTGTTTTTAATAAATCCTGTAGCCATTGGTGTTTGTGATGCCACTGCGCTGGCTTTTTCTAAATCTAATGCTGATTGTATTGTGCGACCTGCTGTTTGTAATACGCCTTGTGTTAATCCTTGAAATGTAACTAGAGATCCGACACCGACCATAGGCACTTTAGCGCCATCTACTGTGTAATATAAAACTTCTGTACCTAATTGATTTGTTTGTGCAACTACTCGATTATTAGCGATCCATTCAAATCTAGCAGGGCGTAGATCATCTGCATAAACTTCTGTAACTCTCCAAAAGGCTTGACCAAAAAATACAAGTGAGTCCACAGTCCAACTAATTGTTACTGATCGTGGTTGTCTAATATCTGGTTGCTCTAACCATAATGGCTTGCCTAATTTTTCGCCTGTAGATTTTTTGTACAACTCTAAAGGTAAATATCCAATTACACCTTTAATTAAATTTAAGCATCGATTAACTGCTGGCACTTGTGTTGCCAGTGTGCGATCCATTGGGCCGAATCCAAATGTGTTGTAACCAAATTGGAGACTGTTATCGCCCATAACGGCAGGGGCGTATTGCGCTTGGACAGTTTTATTATTGGTTATACCCAAAGCAGACAATAGACCCATATATATACTTTATACCATAAAACGGACTATTGGTGCAAATTAGACAAAGATTTGTGCAGTTTGTTGTGGCTTGGTTAATTGGCTAACCACCATAGCCAGGGATATTGCAGCTGTAACATCGCCTGCTGATTTACGTCTAATAATGCGCCAGCCAGCATCGTTGGTCTTAGCAGCGCAATTATTTAAGTGTTGTACTAGCTCTGCTTGCCCAGAATGAACTACTCGATTATTGGCTAGGCCATCTGCAAGGTCTGAACACGCCTGATAAAACGCCTGGCCCGATACATCCACCATACGCCAGCCACTTTGTTCAAGTCTTGTAGCAATAGTTTGCGTGGCGTACTTGTCATAACAGATTGTGTGTGGATGGTACTTACGTGCCCACTCATTTATATCACTAGACATCTTGATCTCATCTATCGCAATATCACTATGCCAGAGTTGTGCTAACCCGACTGCTATCTTGCCATCTTTGACTTGGCCCATAACGAGCGCCCCAGATCGCCTTGTAGGTGCAATATCAAACGCCATAATTGTTTGAGGGCCGACAGGTATTTCTAGGGTGCTGTCGCTGCACTGCTCGATTGACCCATACACCCAGGGGCTGACAGTGCTATCTACCCACATACAAAGCATTTCGGTCTTTGTAGCTTCTATACTGTTAGTGCTTACAGATTCTTCTAATGTTTGCTCAGTTATTAAATGCCCTAATGCAGGGTTTGCCATAGCCCAAGCTTTGCGATCATTTATTTTAGAATGCTGTGGTGCGCTGTACTCATAAAAACCTAAATTGTCAGGTGGATATGATAGGCAACGCTCTCTTAAATCGTTTAGCACTGTACTAAATCCATCACCAGCATTACTTGTCATTAGGGTCATCGCATTAGGCCTAGCACGTGTAACTGGCAGTGCAGCTGTAAACGATTCTTGTGTCCATTCACGCAACTCATCGATATACAGAAAATCTGCAGTCTTACCACGTGGTGCATCTCGTGTAGCTGCTGCAATTTCATACCTAGCGCCATTAAGTAAGCTGATAGATTCTTGACCATTAGCCAGGCGTATCTGTCTTACTTGATCTTTCAAGAATTGGTTGTCCTCAATTGTGTAAGCAACCTGCCTAAAGGTATCTAATGCCATATTGCGGTTAGAGGACATTCCCAGGACATTCTTAGAGCCCCATAAGAATAAATGTGACAAGATAAGCATTCTGGCCAAGTGAGTCTTGCCATTTTGACGTGCTACAAGTATTAGCGCTGTTTTCTTGCGCCAGGTATGAGCATCATCTACAGCTAGTAGATCATCTAGCACCCAGCGTTGCCAGGGTATTAACGGCAAGCCTATTTTCTCAGCTAGGTCTGCTACTTCTTGCGATTTTGTGCGACCTTTGAGTAAGGGCGTGTGGATTCTAGGCTCGGTACTGCCTATTAGCCCGACCCCTCGTTTGATCTGGCTTACTTCCGTATCATTTTGCATCGAAGTCAAGCGTATCAGGTTTATTAAATGGTGAATCTGGCACTGTACTGGTGGTCTCAGGGAGAGAAGGTTTGAAAAAGACAGGGGGGGTCGCCTTGCTGCTAAAAAAACGCCCACCTTTACTGCTATTACAGCTCTTACACATAGATTGCAAGTTATCAGGTGACCACATATCACCACCCTTTACTCTAGGTATGATGTGATCTACTGTGTGTGCTGGTCTATTGCAGATAGCGCACTGCCATCCATCTCTATCAAGTATGGTAATGCGTAGCTTCTTCCACTTGCCACTACCTATAGCACGCTCACTCATTAATGCCAGCCCTTACGCTTGAAGTGATCTAATGCTTTACACATAGACCCATATCTGTTGTAATTATATTTAATACCCCACTCTACTTGCTTATACCCATCAACAGTAGCCAAGTACTTAGACCTACCTTGTGGTATGCCATAGTGACTACCATTCTTAGCTTTAGGGTTCCACCTACTCTCACGATAATATAACTCATCTAAGCAATAGAACTCAGTAAATGAATGATTAAGCTGTATAAATGCATATTGCTTGTAATGTGTTGGTTTATTAACAGCAACGGAATTAGTCTT
>Ga0209972_10002944_pt1 | contig 13585 bp, 13 predicted proteins | sample NOAtaG_7_FD_187302 | JGI IMG/M metagenome (GOLD analysis project Ga0209972, IMG submission 187302) | Freshwater lake microbial communities from Lake Erie, under a cyanobacterial bloom - NOAA_Erie_Diel1S_2200h metaG (SPAdes) (version 2) | ecosystem: Environmental > Aquatic > Freshwater > Lake ... | reverse complement strand
CATTCGTATTTCTGGAGCGCATCTGGCGGCGGCGGTCGCTAATGAGGGTGGTATTGGAGTAATTTCTGCTGTTGCTTTAGGACTGAATTCACCCTATTTTGATATTACTCAGACTAATGTTGGTAAACGAAGAGAGCAGTTTTTTGAAGCAAATCGACTAGCGCTAATTGACGAAATTCAAAAGGCTCGTAAACTTAGCCCCAATGGTATTTTGGCTGTTAATGTCATGGTTGCGGCTCAAGATTATGAAACCTTAGTGCGTACATCGGCTGAGCAAGGAATAAATTTAATTATTTCTGGTGCAGGATTGCCCATGCAATTACCAGAATTTACTGCCGACTATCCAGAAGTTGCCCTAGTGCCAATCGTTTCTAGCACCCGTGCCGCACGAATTATGTGCCGAAAATGGGAACGGAATTATGGAAGGTTGCCTGATGCTTTTATTGTAGAAAACCCTAATTCCGCAGGTGGACACCTAGGCGCTAAATTGGAGGAGTTAGGCGATCGCGCATTGGAAGCAGAACAGGTCATCCCCGAATTAGTGACCTATCTACAACAGGAACTTGGTAAAGCCATTCCCGTAATCGCCGCAGGTGGTGTATGGGATCGGGACGACATTGATCGCATGATCGCATTAGGAGCCAGTGGTGTCCAGATTGGTACGCGCTTTATTACCACTGATGAATGTGATGCGGATATTCGCTACAAAGAATTTCACCTCTATGCTCAACCTGAAGATGTGGTGATTATCTCCAGCCCTGTGGGAATGCCAGGAAGAGCGTTGCGAAATGCTTTTGTCGAGCAGGCGATCGCAGGTTCTCTCGATCTAGATAGACGATGTTTGGCGAGTTGTCTCCATGTTTGTAAATGCCGCGATGAGCAGAAATATTACTGCATTATTAAAGTTTTAGACAAAGCGGCACGAGGTGACATTGAGAATGGGCTTGTTTTTTCAGGCAGCAATGCTGGAAGGGCTGAGCGAATTATCCCCGTTGCGGAACTGATGGCGGAGTTAGTTGCTTAACACTCTTACAATATAATTACAGATAAGATCGTAGGAAGTTATGAATCAATTTAAAGAATGGGGATTTTCAGCCCAATGGTGGCGCGGTGAGAAGGGCGAGTATTGGGTACTCGGTCAAACAGTTCTCTCTGTTGGATTTTTGCTACTGCCTGTGTATCCCGCGATCGCTCTAGCTAATTTGTCACCGATCTGGAAATATGGAGATTGGGGACTGACGGGAATTTTCGGGCTAATTGCCGCCTTATTATTGCTTTCAGGAAGCTTTGAATTAGGAGAGAATCTTACGCCGTTACCGCACCCCAAGCACGATGGCGAATTGGTAACGAGTGGCGTTTATGGAGTGGTCAGACATCCAATTTATAGCGGAGTAATTTTTCTTGCGATCGCCTATAGTTGTTGGAAATTGAGTCTCGTTCATGTGATCGGCGCAATCATCCTGTTACTATTTTTTGACATCAAAGCGAGAAAAGAAGAATCGTGGCTGAGTACTAAATTCTCTGACTACGATCAATATCGATCGCAGGTTAAGAAACTAATTCCTTGGATTTATTAAGGTCAAAATTAAGGTCAAATAATTATGTGGGACGAACGTTTTAGCGGTTTAGAATACGTCTATGGGACTGAACCGAATGATTTCTTAGTTTCCGTAGCATCAAAAATTTCCCAAGGAAAAATCCTCTGTTTGGCAGATGGCGAAGGCCGTAACGGGACTTATTTGGCAACTTTGGGCTACGATGTGGTCACTGTCGATGCTTCGAGCGTAGGACTTGCCAAAGCGCAAAAACTCGCTCAAAAGAAGCAGGTCGAAATTACGACAATTCACGCCGATCTCGCTGATTTTGTAATTGAACCTCAAACTTGGGATGGAATTGTTTCGATTTTTTGCCATTTGCCTCCAGATTTGCGGGCTAAAGTCTATTCCCAAGCTGTGCAAGGATTGAAGCCAAACGGTGTTTTTGTCCTTGAATCTTTTGCCCCCGAACAATTGCAATACAACACAGGTGGTCCAAAAAACATCGATATGCTTCCTGCTCTATCCACGTTACAACAGGAACTAACTGGTTTAGATTGGGAAATTGCGCGATCAGTAGAGAGAGATTTAGACGAGGGGCGTTATCACGATGGTAAAGCGGCAGTCATTCAAATTCTCGGCAGAAAATAAATAATTGAAATAGAACCAACCTGTGATTGATTCTGTCTAAAGAAGATATAGATAAGATTCATAAAGAGGAAAACGGTGATGAACTCTAAGAAAAAAATTGTTTTGGGAATTGCGATCGCTACTTGTTTAGGTTTAATTCCTGCCACATTTATTTACGCTCAAAGCATGAGCCGTCCTGATGTTGTAGCCAAAGCTTCAACATCTTCTCAAGCGCTGACCAATGCCGAAATTGAAGGCTTGAAGTTTATGCGTGAAGAAGAAAAGCTGTCGCGGGATGTGTACCAAATCCTTGGCGATCGCTGGAATCTTCGCAGTTTCAGTAACATTAACCAGGCAGAACAGCGCCACATGGATCAGGTAAAAATGCTAATGCAATCCTATGGTATTGCCGATCCTGTGGTTAGCGACAAGGTTGGAGTGTTTGCCAATCCTCAACTAGCAGCGATGTATACGAAACTGGTACAGCGCGGACAGACTTCATTGCTAGAAGCATTAATGGTGGGTGCATTGATCGAAGAAACTGACATTAAAGATTTGCGCGATCGCCTGAATGCATCTGCTAATCCTCAGATTAAGGCGACTTATGGATATTTGCTGCAAGGTTCCTACAATCATTTGCAAGCTTTTGTTAGACAGATTGAGCGTCAAGGTGGATCTTATACTCCTCAAGTTCTCTCGCAGCAGGAGCTTGCAGAGATTTTGGCTCAGGGACATCGCTCTGGTTGGCGCTAGTTCTCATATCAAGTTGATGTTGCTGTAGAACCGATCGCCTCAACATTCATCTCCATAAAGCAGATCGCTACTACCATGAGTCGGAATTTCTAGGCGATCGGCTACTTATCGGTTACTTGAAAATACAGCAGAATGTGTCCAAGGTTTGCAGGGAATTCAACAAATTGGGTTTATATTAGCGATTTGAGGAGTTAGGTATAACGTACACTGCAAAGCACTATAAAAGCTTGGAGCAGAGAGGACGATGCTGTAACGCCCTGTTAGATCTTTTTTACAAAGTGACAAAACACAAATTTTTGCGTTGTGCCAAAAGGAGTAGTGTGATTTTCTTTTAATTGGTCTTTAAGAAAAAAATTCTCACCAAACTCAGCTTGCAAAGTTTCTGCGGAATAACGCCTAACAGGTAAGCCACTACATTGAGTTGGACCATCTTCTGAGAATGTAGAAATAATAATATGACCATTTGGCTTGACAGAATGTAATACATTTCTAATGTAAGCTTCACGTTCTTCCAGCTTTGTCAAAAAATGAAAGACTGCACGGTCATGCCACACTTCAAATTGATGCTTAGAAAATTTAGCTTCCGTTACATCAGCCTCATACCATTGGACATTTTCCGAATTCGAGCCAATTCTCTTTTTAGCGATTTCAAGAGCCGCGCCCGAAAGATCAAGAACAGATAGATGTGAATAGCAATTTAGGAGAAGGTCATCTACAAGGGTTGATGCTCCACCACCCACATCAATAATTGGAGCGCTTTTCTCTAAATTTAAATTTTTTATAAGTTTTAAAGAGGTTTCAGCATATTCCTGAAACCAACTAACAGAATCAGAGGCTTTTGTAGAGTAAACCGTTTCCCAATGTTCTTTGCTATCCATACTTCTTCCTAATTGCGTCAGTCTAACTGCTTAATTGAGCATCAAGAGAACTCTTGCTCTCAACCAAAATACTATACCTTTGTCAGCCCCAATGACGGGTTATCCCCCATAGCTTAAATATTATTCGTCTTTGAGATCGCTATTTCTGTGAGTCGTGATTTTTAGGCGATCAGTTTATCTAATTCCCCTAAAACTTAAAATCCTGGGGGACTTTGAAAGAATTTTATTTTCATGTTCGGAATATGAATTATTTACTCAAATGTCCGTCTTCCATGTGAACGATGCGATCGGCGACATCTAAAATGCGATTATCGTGAGTAACTAAGACGATCGTGCAACCTTGCTCCTTCGCTAATTTTTGCATCAGCGTCACCACATCCCGCCCTGTGACACTATCAAGGGCTGCGGTCGGTTCATCTGCTAACAATAATTTCGGTTGACTGACTAAGGCTCTCGCGATCGCCACCCTCTGCTTCTGTCCACCTGATAAATATTCGGGATATTTTTGTTGATGTTCGCCTAAGCCCACTTGCTCTAGCATGACAGCAGCTAATTGATTCATTTCCGCAGGAGCATATTGCTGATGGACTTCTAAACCCATGCGAACATTCTGTAAGGCGGTGAGACTGCCATGCAAATTATGGGCTTGGAAGATATACCCTGCATGGCGACGGGCTTGCACTAACTTCTCTTTATTTGCGCCATGCAATTCCTGTCCGAGGAACTGAAGACTGCCAAATTCAACCGATCTCAACCCGCCCATAAGAGTAAGTAACGTAGTCTTACCAGAGCCAGAAGGTCCCGTCATGATCACTATTTCACCAGCATAAATATCTAGGGTGATATCGAATAAAACTTGTTTGCGCTGTTCTGCTTCACCGAAGTAGTGATTAATTTGATGGATGGCAAGTACAGGCGGTTTAGATAATGAATTCATGGAGTAAACCTCAAAACTAAAACATATCGGCGGGATCGGCGGACTGTAATTTGCGAGTAGCGATCGCCCCTGACAACAGACACATAAACAGGGTTAAAAATAGAACTAACCCAGCACGTGCAAGGGTCATATAGATCGGTAAGGCTGTGGCTTTGGCGGCGAGGGAATATAAACCTAAGGGCAAAATCAACCCAGGTATAAATCCTAAGACTGCCAAAATAATCGCTTCTTCTAAGACGATACTGAGTAAATAGCTGTGGCGATAGCCCATCGCTTTGAAAGTGGCATATTCCTTCAAGTGAGCATTCACATCCGTAGAAAGTACTTGATAGACAATCACTACGCCCACGACAAACGCCATCGCTGCTCCCATAGTGAAGATAAATCCAATCGGGCTTTCTTTGCGCCAATAGGCTTGCTCATCTTCGATAAAGTCTGCTAAGGTCATGACTTTGACATCATCAGGAAGATGTTTTTTTAGAGCTTCCACAATCTGGACGGGATCTTTTCCTGCTTCAATATCAATTAATCCTAAGCTGATACTGCCGACATCACGTTTGGGAAATAGTAAAAGAAAATTTTGATCGCTGGTCATTAAAATGCCATCGGTTCCAAAGGATGCGCCCAGCGTAAATAATCCACCAATATGAATTGTTCTTCCTTCTGCTTCAGTGGCGATCGCTTTTCCTGCATCCACCAGCGCGATCGTTGATTGATAATCACCTCTCGAACCGCGATCGAATAAAACCACATCGGGAAGTTTAATCTTATTTAACTGTTGATTGACTTCTGGTAAGCGAAAGGGAGGATGATCGGGACTAAAACCAATCACTTGAATCGTTGCTTCCCTGCGAGTTTGGGGATTTTTCCACATCAGGTTGTTGGAATAGAGTGGTTGGGCGGCAATTACCCCAGGGATATCCATTGCCTGATAGAGTCTGCGCCGCGTAAATGTCGATAGATTTTGGGTGTTCTTGGCTTTGGGACTGACTAATACGATGTCACTATTGAGGGCGCGGCGAATTTGAGTGTTACTTTCATAGAGAGAGGATTGGAATCCAAGCTGCATAAACAGCAAGATATCGGCAAAGGCAATTCCCGATAAGGCGACTAGCAAGCGACTGCGACTGTGACTAAGCTGCAACCAGCCAAGGGGTGTGCGGCGTTTGAGTTGTTTGATCCATCCAATCATTGGCTTATCTCAACTTGAACTTGCAAATTAGTGAAGTTCGCGGCAATTTGACTAGATGCTCGATCCAGCTTGATATGCACTTCGATCACGCGGTCATCAATATTTTTGCTGGGATCGGTGTTGATTACCGATTGTCGCCGCACTTTGCGATCGATGCGTTCCACTGTTCCCTTTAACTTTTCAGGGATAGCTTCAGAATTACAAAGTACGGATTGTCCAATGCGGATTTTTTGAATGTCACTTTGGTAAACCTCAGCGATCGCATACATCCGATCGATTTGTCCAATTTCCACAATCCCATTACTGGAAATCACTTCCCCTGCGCGGGTATGAATATCCATTACCACGCCATCTTGAGGAGCGCGAACATAGGTCTGCTCTAAGTTGGCTTCTGCTTGTTGGACTGAGGCGATCGCCCGATCCAGTTCCGCCACTAAAACATCGACATCAACGGGGCGAACTTCACTAATTTGATCTAAAGTGGCGATCGCCCGATCAAGTTCTGGTCTCATCGTGGTTTCTAGTCTAGTTAATTCCGATTCAGCCTGTTGCAGACTACGCTGCGCGGTCGCAAGGACAAGTTGTTTACTGTCCCGTTGGGAATTGGAAATCGCGCCTTGATTATAGAGAGATTGATAACGCTGGGCTTCAATTTGAGCATTTTGGACTTCTGCGGCTAAACGTTCTACATTAGCCCGTTGAGAGGCGATCGCTGCTGATTGATTAGCGCCTAGTCGCGTGATTTCCGCCTGTTGCGCTCCCACGGCTCCTGTCTTTGCACCTGCCTCAACTTGAGCAAGTCTGGCTTGGACTACCTGTACATCTCTTTGGGCTTGTTTGAGCGCCGCTTGCAGGCGATCGCGGCTTGCCAAAATCGCAATGACTTGTCCCGCCTTAACCCGATCGCCTTCTTTGACCAGTAATTTACTAATTCGATTTTCTTGTGTGGAAGTTGCCGCCGCTAATTTGACAATTTCGCCCTGTGGTTCCAGTCTACCGAGAGCGGTTACGGTGGTAACGATCAGGGGCGTGGCAGCATTTTGTGACAACTGTTGGGAGATCTGCGCTTGCCGATTGAGGTACAAGCCTCCTGCGATCGCTGCCACTAGAGCCACACCCGTTAATGCGATTCCATAACGGTTTAGCTTGAATAATGGGAACCCACGATTAATTCGTTCTTGCATAGTCGGCAATCTCCTGAAATTGATATAAGCCGATTTATCTTATAGATTATTTTACTACACAGTTTAGTAACTTTACCAAACTGTGTAGTAAAATATTGTTAAGTAATCTTAAATATTTACACAGCTATTCCCATGAGCCTTTTTTCTGTTCATAGTGAAATCGATAAAAGCATCAATGAAAACCGCGATCGCAAATTCATGAACAAATCGGAAATGATCCTCAATAGTGCCATGCAGGAATTTACGGCAAATGGATTTGTCGCAGCGAACATGGATCGAATTGCGATCGCGGCGGGAGTCTCTAAACCCACGATTTATAGTTACTTTAAAGATAAAGAAGGTCTATTTGCAGCACTAATTCAGCAATTATCGCCGAAAGAATTTCTGCTTAATTTTGAAGATCCAATGTTGTTGGAACTACCTCCAGCAAGTTTTTTACGACATCTAGCCACGAACATATTGTCCAAATTTTCCACAGGTCAATCTTTCCTAACCTTCATTCGATTAACCCTTGGTGAGTCAGAGCGATTTCCTGAACTAGCGCAGTCCTTTGTCCGCACGATTCAAAAACCAATGATTGGAGGATTAAGTGCATACTTTAAAAATCATCCCGATCTTGATTATGCTGACCCCGAAATTGCCGCCAGAATGTTTGTGGGGACGTTAATGCACTACGTCATCACGCATGAGATTTTGCATGGTCAGGAGATTTTACCCATAGAGCAGAACCGATTGATTAATGGTTTAGTGGAGATGATTGTCAAGGAAAAATGATTGGCGATCGCTATTACTGTGAGTCGTGATTTCTAGGCGATAGATCGCATCCTGATAGCGGCGTGGGATATAGTGAGGTTAAGGAGAATGGAGATTACAGACTCTATATTATGAGCGATCGCATAACTTCGGATTCATCGCAAGCATGGCAGTTAGGGCAAGACACGATTCTTCAGCTACTAACCGAGCTTGCCCAAGCATCTCAAACTCAACGTGATTGGGATTGGATGTGGCGAGAACATGCAAGTCTTGGTCCCATCTGTTTAAAGATCTTTGTGGACAGAACATCTGCTGAGCTAAAAGAGTGGTTTGCCAATATCATCACCACACGCTTACCGCAAAACAATTTCTATCCATGCTTGTACAGCAATCAATCTGCGATCGCTCAAGAACTAAGAATTCATTTTGAGGATTTAGCAATCACGGAACTATCCGCAAGTGAATTTTATCAATGTGTTGAGGATTTGCAAACTCAGCGTCAAGGGCGATTGCCTCAGGTATACTGCCCTGACAAAGATTATAGTTATGTGGCTAAATCAAGTGATATCCGCACGGGATGGATAGTTTTGCTCAATGGTCTGTTTTGCTTGGATCGTAGCTTCCACACACCCAAGTTCGATCAGCAATCAATCGATGCAATGCTCTTGACGGCAATTATGGCGGGAGAGTTGGGAGAGATTTCTTGGGATCTATTTGATAGTGATTATATTTACTTTGAAGCCACAGGAGAAGGGTTGGAGTCTCTGAGAAGCTATCTTGACCCTAATTCCGATCCCGATCGCCTGCGGCAAAAATTCTCTCGACTGCTGTTTCGCCATGATGTCGAGGCATCATCAGCAAATAATGTTCAGGAGGCTGCCGCACTAATTAACCAACATTTTCAAGTTCCCCTGACTGAATTAGATGCGATCGCGAATTTAGAAGCTTGGCTTCGCACAACAGCGATTTCCCAACTGCCGCGCTATATTACCGTCGAACTTCCCAGAAGACTGGGAAGCACCTATAGGGAAGACCCAGACTATTCGCGTATTACTTCCGCGAATTCTCGTATTCTATGGCGATGGTCGTTCGCATAACTAATGTTCCTCTACCAATCACTACCTGCACCACCACCATCACTACTACCGCCGCCAAAATCACCACCAAAATCATTAGAAGAACTTCCATAATCGCTACTATAAGAACTGTCATAGCTACTAGAATCATTACTGGAACTACTATAGCTAGAATCGCTAGAACTATAATTGCTGGAATCACTGGTAGCCATAATTGCGGATTCGCGTTGATCGTAAGCAAAGACGCAGCCGCAAAAATGACAGCTATAGACCGTTTGCTTTACTAGGCGCGTAGAGGGAATCTTCTCTTTTTGTTGGCGATCGCTTTTTTTGCTATTTTTGTTATTCTTAGATGATTCGATCGCTCTCTCGACGGTTTGCTCGGAAACATCAACCGCATAGGATTTACAATGGGCGCAAACACTGGCGCTACTATCAATGCGTTGGACTAGATAAACCTGTTCTCGCGTTATTGGCAAAGTAAGCTCAGCTTCTCTCCATCCCCGAAATTCTAATTTCCCCAGCGATCGCGCCGAAATTTCCTTTGGAGTTAGTACAGTTTCCAACTCCTGATCTGTAAGTTCTTGTGGAGCCTTGCCTGTGCGATCGCTACGATAATCCCGTTGACGTTTAAAACTTAAATAAGGATTGATCAAAACTGCCCAAACAAATGCAGCTATAGTCGCGACTAAGAACATGACGATAATTCCATTTTCACTCCAAGCTGTCGTCATCAGAAACCCAAAGAAGCCACTCAAAAACGCAAGCAATCCTGCTACCAACAACGATATCGCCACTGAGAGCCAAGGCAAAGCACGGGAGATAATCCGACTAACCAACAGACCATAAAGCCATCCAATACTGCCAGCCATTCCGAAGACAAACCAAATCAGGCGATCGCTTTGCCAAAATTCGGCTTCAGGATGCATCAAGACAAATTGCCAAAATCCATACATCAATCCAATTCCCAATATCCATCCACCTGCCAAGATATTGATGGCTAAGCTAGGGATTTTCTCGTCTGTGCGATCGCTTTTGAGTGGGTAAACTTTGGCAATTAAAGCAGGAAATGAATAGGAAGCTAATAGTTGAGAAGATGAAAACGCATTGGTATTAAATCCTTGCGTGGGGATGGGTATTTGCACTGGAGTGAAGCTTAGCTTCATCACTTGCACTGTGCTGAAAAGCGCCCAAACTGCGCCACCGATCGCAATCAGCCAAGGAATCCACAGAAATATCATCGGCATCCAGTCTGGGAAAATCGTACTAGGGAGTCGTGATTCTAAGCGTTGAGAGATCGCATTTACGCCCTGAACAATTCCCATAGCATATTGCTGAGACCGAAATGACGGCACAATCTCTTGTTGGATCAAATCGCTAACTTCCCCATTGGGCAAGATTTCACCTAATCCCTTGCCAGTAACAATTTCAATGCGCTGATCGTTTTTGCTGACCAATAACAACACGCCATTATTAGTTTCTCTTTTGCCAATGCCCAAGGCGTTAAATAGTTTTATGGCAAAAGCACGGGGGGATTGCTCTGTTTCGACTTTTGGAAGGGTTGCGATCGCTAATTCAGCACTGGTTCTGCCAACTAGCTTGTTGATGCGAAGGTTCAAGTTAAACTCTGTTTGCCAATCTAACAAATCAGCGCGATCGTAAATCCACGGATGTTTCCCTTCCTTTTGTTGTGCATTAACCCAATCATCAATCGATTGCGCGATCGCAAGCGGTTGAACTAGCAGTACGACTACCAAAACTATGCCAATTAATAAACCTAGATTTTGATAGAAGCTTTTGGAAAATGACATAGCATTAATAGTTTAATTATGACTATCCTAGCAATATATTCTAACTGTCTCTAAAGAATCTGCTGTAGCTAGCGATCGCCAACCTTGATACCGCAAAGCCATCCTCTTTGCCAAAAGCGTCAAGATGTAGATTCCTAATCAGATCGGAATCGTCTGTCGTAGCCTCTCGAATTTTCATGGAGTTTCTCAAAATGTTAACGAAACGGGGCTAACATTTGTTATCGTTTTTGCTTATAAGGTACTACATTTTAGTTTTATTTTCGATAATTTACTTTACTTTCAACATTTCTGCCCTAAACCAAGTTGGGAATGTATAAGCATCTGCATACCAATTGGTTGATTAACAAGATTAGCAATTACCCCACATTTGACCTTAAATAAACAAAAGATATTGCTGGGATTATTATTGAGAGCCTCAAAATTTCCCTGACCTTTAGCAATGATCAAGTCAACCTCAGCAAAGAGGCGGCGAAATTCTTCACTGCAATCATTTAAGAGAGTGCTAGGAGCATCGGAACCATTATTAATTACTTCCACAATTTGATCAATCCCCACTGTATGAGCGTCAATCAGAGTTGCATCATTGAGAACAGGCGCACCACGCATCACCAACGTCACTCGTTCTGGCGGAATTTGATTGATTATTTGTTCCACTAGAAGTCGGTCAAAAGCTATTTCTCCAGCATTATCCGCTAGATATAAAACTGATTTCGCATTGGCGATCGCCTGTACAAACCGCTCTTCTTCTCCAAAAAATGGCTCAGTCAGGGCTTTGCTCAAAGACTGGCGCACCTCTGCCTCGGTGAGATTCCCGTTACTGCCCATATCAATCACATTGCCTGCGATCGCCAGACGGGCTGCCATCAATAACGGATTTTTAGCAGCCTTGACTTCAGCCCTGAATTTAGGAATCAATTCCATCGCCATCCGATTTTGCCAGTCTTTTGCATCATGATAGGGATCAGCCACTCCTGTTAGTTCGCGTAACCGCCGATGGATCAGTTGGGCAATTTCAGGAGGCGATTGGTTTAAGTCCATTTCTCCTGTCCAATGCAGAACATCACGGATAATTTGCTCATGAACAGAAGGATCGGGCGAAACTAACCTAGAAGCCTCTAAGGATTGACGCAAAAGACAGGGAATGCAGTCTAAGGATGTCTTCATAGAATGATTGGCAATCTAAAATGGATTCATGAAAGGTATAGCAGTTTTAGTGCCAATTTTCACGAACTTGAGATTCTACATTTTCTGTTGCCTCACGAGCGCAATCTTCGGTTTCACAGTTCTGAGAATTGGGTTTGTAATTAGGATTCTCAATACTATTATTGAGTCCTTCTAGGGTTTTAGCCTTAAATTGCATGGCTTTGCCAGCAGCTTGTTTTTTTGAATCGCCAGTTATATTGCCGATCTTTTCTTTAATCTTGCCCTTGACCTCGTTAATTTTATCTTCTTGCTTCATGGTTGCAATTGGAATCTGTGGTTGGCTAATGGAATCTGTGGATGAAATTGCTGCCCAACTAGATGCCGTACCAAAACCCAAGGAGATGAAAGTCACGAGTATCAATGACAAGCTAATATTGAGAAAAAAGCGACGTAACTGTTGAAGTGAAACCATCTTGCTTGTCTCCTAAAGAATAAATGTAAAAGGTCATATTTGAGCTAATTCGATAAATTACAACGCTTTACGCTAAGGTAAAACAAATATTTTTATTGAATTTAAGAATCTATTGAGTAGAGTCTTAACAAAATCTGACCTCTGAAATTGATAGTGACAGGCGATCGCTTGATTTACTGGTTGAATAGGTTGAGTATAATATTAAACTTCATCAAGTCATATATAGCTATATAGTTACTCTAATAAATTATTAGTCAAAACATCACTAGAGAGAGAATAATCATGGCTCAACTCATATTGATTCGTCACGGACAAAGCCTTTGGAATGCTCTCAATAAATTCACAGGATGGGTTGATGTTCCCCTTAGCGAACGTGGTCGGGCAGAAGCGACGATCGCCTCTTGTCGGCTTAGCAATTATCGGGTGAATGTTTGTTTCACCAGTAGATTAATAAGGGCGATCGAAACAGCGATGATTTGTTTGACGGAACGCGATGACATTTGTGGTGGCAAAATTCCGATTATTAAACATGAAAAGGATGACCAAGTTTGGCATGGCTGGAATAGCTATGATGGCAACCCAGAGGAAGAACTCCCTATTTTTACGAATGAAGCTCTCAATGAGAGATTTTATGGTGATTTGCAGGGCTTAAACAAAGCGGATACTGCGAAGAAGTATGGCGTTGAACAGGTTTATGCATGGCGTAGATCCTACGATGTCCGCCCACCTAGGGGAGAAAGTTTAGAAGATACCCAAATGCGGGTGAATGCTTATTTCAGGAGCCGTATTCTGCCTCATCTTCTCCAAGGTGATAATGTCTTGATTACTGCCCATGGGAACTCTCTGCGATCAATCATGATGATGCTAGATCATCTCAGTCCATCGGAAGTAATAGCATTAGAACTAGCGACAGGTGTACCGATCGCCTATGAACTTGATGTTACTGGAGAGGTGATCAGCAAAACAATCCTGAACGACTAGCGATCGCAATTACCATGAGTCATGATTTCAAGGCGATCGCAACTCTCACATTTAGTCTTAGCTAGTGCAGGTAAATTCAGTTAGAAAAAACAGTTAAAGCGACAGCAGAAATGCTGATTGACTGACAAAAGTAGCAAGAAAGTATACAGAGATTGAATTTGAGTAAAAAAGAGGCGTATGCTGTTTTTTGAAGAAAAAGGAGCATAGGACAAATGACCCAAAACGCCTCACGTATCTATA
>Ga0209972_10002943_pt1 | contig 13589 bp, 16 predicted proteins | sample NOAtaG_7_FD_187302 | JGI IMG/M metagenome (GOLD analysis project Ga0209972, IMG submission 187302) | Freshwater lake microbial communities from Lake Erie, under a cyanobacterial bloom - NOAA_Erie_Diel1S_2200h metaG (SPAdes) (version 2) | ecosystem: Environmental > Aquatic > Freshwater > Lake ... | reverse complement strand
GGTTGGACAGGCACCTCCGAGCGATTCACTACCACCCAGAACGCAAGACAATCACGGCGATTGGATTGAACGGCGAGACTCACCTTGATGGGCAAGTGAAGGACGGCAAGATTCACGCCCCGAGCGAACACCGAGAGTTTCACGGCAAAACACTGGCCGACGTTTTCGGTCACGAAATCGCCCACAAGCTGGAAACCGGAACACCGCAAGCAGCGACCGGGAAAGTGTCGATTGCCGGTAAAGACCTGCATATTGGCGGCATCGGCATGCGCAAGTTTTACGACCAAATGCTTCCGGCTGACACCAACAAACTCATCAAACGGCATGGAGGCAAGGTCGGCCAGTTCGACCTGCACCTACCCGAGCACAGCGACGGCGGCGGCTACGAAGCCAAGCCACCCCGCGCAATCAAGGTCCACGGGTTCGATATTACGCCGAGCATGAAAGCCGAAGCCACCAGCGGCAAGGGCCAGTCGATGTTCAGCGTTTACGAGGAGCCCGACCTGCAAATCGAGCGGTACGAGCAGACCGGCGCAAACCCGCCAGGCTTGCAGCCCCGTTTCCGCATGGGTGCGGGCGAGCAGCGAGCGGCTGAGCAGTTCACCAAAATCCCGAGCACGAAGCCACCTGCAATCTTCAGCTTCCTTGGCAAGGCTGCGGGGCTGGTCGGTAAGGCTGCTGGCAAGGCTGCCGGAATGGCCAAAGGGGCAGCGGGCCAAGCTGCCGACAAGGCTCTGGGCGCGATTCAGCCGACCGCCGACAAGCTGGCCGGTAAGATTGGGGGCGCTGCCGAAAGCCTCGACCGCAAGGGCCAAGCGGCGATGAGTAAAGTCGGGATGGCACCCAAGCCGGCACCGACACCCGCCAAGGCTCCCAAGGCGCAAGCAGGGGCAGAGAAGCCTGCCACCCAAGGCGTCAAGGCTGGGGCCCCGGTAAGGCTGGCCCAAGCCCACGATATTCACGGCAACGGACGCCAGATGATTCCCGAGGGCACCCAAGGCACCTACATCGGGCCGCACAGCCAAAAGGGACACGCCGAGGTCGAAATTGGCGGCATCCGGCACGTCATCCCAACGAAGTCGCTGGGTTACTCGGTCGAACACACCGACCACAAAGCCATCGAGCAGCACAAGCAAACTCAGGCCGAACAGGCCCAAAAGCAAAAGCAGCTCACCGCACGCCAACGGGCTGAAGCGGTCCCCGAGGGCATGGAAAAGGCCGAGCGCAAGAGCCTGCATGTTTCTTCGCACGACCTGCAACCGGGAGACGTGATTCACCACGGCCAACCTGGGGCTCACCCCTACGGCCGAGTGCTGGAAGTCCACCCGGACGGCAAGCACGTCGTTGTTGAAGAAGCGACACCCTCCAAGGGCTCGCCCGATGGGATTGCTACCACTGGCCGGCGATTGACCATCCCGGGCCATGAGAAGATGGAAGGGGGCGGCAGTGCGACCCGCATGTTCCACACCAAGCGGCTACCCGACGAAGCCCGCCCAATCGGCGAGCGGAAAGAATACAAGGATTTTTTCGAGGGCGCGAAACAGCTTGGAGTCCATGACGACGTTGCTCACGAAATGGCGATGCAGCTCTGGGACGATTCCCAAGCGATGCGCACCCCCAAAGGCTTCAAGGATGGGGCAAAGGTGCAGACCGAGGAGCAGATGAAGGCTCCGTTCAAGGCCAACTGGCAGCAGGCTCAAGAGGCTAAGGACGCTAAAAACGCACCAGCTCCGGCACAATCCGCACCAGCCCAACCGGCCGCCAAGCCTCGCCACCACGTCAGCAACCTCCAAGCCGGCGACGCGATTCGACCGCTCAAGGGTTCGGAGTCGAAGGTAAACCTTCGTTACCTTGGCCCGGGTTCCAGCAAAGGCTTCATTACTGTCGAGCACCCGCAGTTCGGCAAGCAGGAAGTTTCAACGAAATCAGTCGGCCTGCTGATGCCAAAGCAAGGCGGTCGGAAGGTGCCGGCAATGTCCGGCCGCGACCAGATGGCTGAGCGAGCTGCCATCATGGAATTTGATGGCGGGCTGAACCGCAAGCAAGCTGCCCGGGCCGCTGTCATCGAACGGGGCCGGCAGAACGCACCCGACCTGCACCAAGTCAAGCGAAGCGACTTTGCCCTACAGCGGCAGGGAGTCTTGGCCAAGGACAAGCAGGGCAACGGCTTCCTGCTCTACGGCGGCAAGCGATACCCGCTGTCCCAAGCCGAGTTTGACGGCAACAAGTTGGTGAGTGACCCAGTAAAGATTCGGGAGCGAATCCACCGTGAGCAGATTAAAGCGCTTGCGTCCCAAGACCCCGCAGCCGTGCCGGCACACGTCAAAGCGGAATACGAGCACCATTTTGACCGATGGGCCGGCAACAGCCCGTTTGCAAAAGGCGGCGGAAAGCAGCCGCAAAGGCAGAGCGCGAAGAATCAGCCAAATGTCGGACAGATGAGTCTGTCACCGGGAATGGCGGTCCAGCCACAGGCTCCGCAAACACCTCCGGTTCTACAGCCTCCGATTGAGGCTCGCCGGCAAGCCCAACGAGTCGTCAATGCCGACCCAAGGGGAATCGACACCGAGATTGACCCGAATCGCCCACAGGCTCAAATTGACCGCCGAGAAGCGGCCAATCGGGCTTTCATGGACGCGATTGCAGCCAAGTTTAATCAGAATCAACCCGCTGGCGGTCTAGCAGCGAGCCCACCGCCTACTCAGCCAGTCGTGGCTGCGTCTGCACCGCCAGCGGTTTCTAATCCAGCCCAGGAGCAAAAGACACCGCTCTGGCAGCTCACCCGCCCGCACAAGATGGGGCGTAATGAGGTCAACGTCCAGTTTGACTCAGCCAAACAGCGCGACCTGCATGACTATGCGGCCAGCGTGGCCAATGCTCGCAGCTTCAGTGGCAAGGCTGGTCGTGGAAAGCCGAGTGGGGCCGAGCAGCAGCGAGCCAAGCTCAAGGCAGTAGCCGACGCCCATTTTGGCGGCAACATGGATGCTGCCCATCAAGAGGCCCTGCAAGTCCGGGCTCACGTCAAGGCCCACATGGCCGGCGCACAAGATGGCGAGCACCGGGTAATTCCGCCTCTGGGCGTCCAACCAGCCAAGCCACAAGCCCCCGAGCAACCAGCCGGCGATGACACCATGCCGTGGGACCGGCCATTCGAGCCCAAGGCATTTAAGCCTGCTTCGCCAGAAAAGGCGCAGGCGCATACTGAAAACGTACTCCGTGGCCACCTGAAAGAGTTTGCCCGGATGGAAGCAGCAAAGACGGAGCGACTGCGGCAGCTCTGGAGGCAGTTTCGGACAGCAATGGGTGTTCCTGGCGACAGGCGATTCTCTGGGGCCCGAAAATTCAAAGATGCGGTAGCGCAGGGAGCCGACCGCGAAGGGACCATGCAAAAGAACTGGGACGTGGTTGCACCTCAGCTTGCCCAGGAAGCCCCATCGCATTTCGCTGGCGACGACCGCGACGACAAGATTTGGAAGTTCCTGTCTGGCGACCCGCCCGAGCCGCTGAAATGGCATGACGAGGAGTTGGCCAAAAAGTTCTGGAAGCGAGTCCACCCAAGCTACGGCGAGAGCCTGGAACAGATGAATCGAGGTGAGGCTCCGCTGGAACGGCTAAACCTCAACGACTTCCTTTCTGATTCAACCGACGACTGGCAAGAGTCAAGCCGATGGCAGGACGACACCGGGCCATACCGAGCCAGCGCAAACGCATTTGTCGAACGATTTTCCGCAGCATGGCCTAATCGTGGGGGAAGTTGTGAAAAGGAAGGTATCAAGCGAAGCCGCAAGTCTGCTGGCCGAAGCGGGTAAGCATAAAGCGCCAAACCGCCAAGGATGGCTGGCAAAGCTGCATCCAGACCAGCAGGAGGCAATCAAAGAAGCCTATCGAGCGATGCCTGGAACTGACGTAATGCTGATTGGCCTGATAAAGGCCATTCGCAAGACCTACAACGTCGCAGCGTCGGAAAGCGCTATTCGGATGACTCTCCGAGGGCTGGATAAGTGAGCGGCAAAGACCTGATTGAATTAGCCAACGCCGAAGCGGCTGAGGAGTCGCGGTACGCCCGTAAAGCCAAAAAAGCCGAGCAGGATTACAAGCGGCTGCAAGCCATTTGCGACCAGCAGGCCGAGCAGATTGAACAGCTCAAGCGGGCTAAGTTCAGTTTTTCCAAGCAGCGACCAGTTAAGCCCAGCAAGACCTACATTCGGTTCATCGTGCCCGATACCCACGGCAGCCTGATTGACCCCAAAGCAGCGGCGGCGATGTTTGCCGACCTAGAACAGATGGGCGATAAGGTTCGGGAGGTAGTGCTCCTTGGGGACCACCTAGAGTGCGGCGGGTTTCTGGCCCAGCATCACGTCTTAGGCTACGTCGCGCAGAGCGAATACACGTTTGCTGATGACGTGGCGGCGGCTAATGCTTTCCTCGACCAGATTCAAAGACTCGCCCCCAAAGCCAAGATTTACTACCTTGAAGGCAACCACGAAAACCGAATCGAACGGTGGATTGTTGACCAAGTGGTCGGTCACTCCAAAGACAAGTCCTACCTGCACCGCATGTTCAGCACCGAAGCAGTGCTCGGCTTGCAGGAGCGCGGAATCAGATTCCTGTCCTCGGGAGGCTTTTATGGGCTACGGGTGCCGGGGGCAATCAAGCTCGGCAAGTGCCATTTCCTGCACGGCTCCAACCACGGCAAAGACGTGGCGCGGAAGATGGCCGCGATGTTCGGCGGCAATGTCGTGTTCGCGCATGTCCACACCCAACAGGCAGTGACGGTTCGCACGGTCACGGCCGGCGAGATTGGTTCTTGGTGCCCTGGTTGCCTTTGTTATCTGCAACCGCTCTATCGGCACAGCGCTATCACTGATTGGGGGCTGGGGTACGCTTTTCAGATTGTTGACACACGCTCCGACGACTTCCTGCACCTGAATGTGCCAGTCGTTAAGGACCGTAGCCTGCTGCGTGGCTTCGCCGGCGTGCTCTAGCGTAGCCCCACAACACGTCCAGCCAGTCGTCTACGTCGTCATCATCGAAGTCGAACATGGCCGCAGCTCCATTGGCCCCCGAGGACCATTTTAAGCCACCAGCCACCCGGTCAAAATGAATTTTCCCGAAAGGGAATATCCTATACGCGGCGGGGGTATTCGTCCCGAGCGGGAAAGCCGTGATTTCGGGTTGTTGCAGGTTGGGAACGGGGGATAATTCGGCAGCTTTTAGCTGTTTGGGCTGTTTTTTTAGAGGTGTTTCGATGGGAGAGGGCTCTGAAATGGAGCGTGAGGGAATTTTAAGTGCGATGAACAGCGCTTACGGCCCCTACGCATTTGGCGTGGCGAGCCTGCTTTTAATCTGGTTCACCATCGTGCAACCAGAGCTACGGGCCAACAAGTTGGACTTTGAGACGTTCAACAAAACGTTGGTAACGATGCAGCAAATCAGCACGCAGCAGGAGACTATTTCGCAAGCACTCAGCGTCAATGCCAAGCAGTTGGAACGATTGATTGACAAGCTAGAGGCATCGAAGTGAAGCGGGTTTGCCACAGAGCCAGACAGCACGCCAGGTGCGAGCCGTGTAGTTGGGTTTCCATTATCCAAATCACGCTCCTTGCAGCCGTATTGGTGTTTGTGGCGTGGCGGCAGCCTAGCCGAGAACGACTGGATGAGGTTGCCGAGCTGACCAGCCTTACTCAGGGCCGGGTTCTGGTGGTCGAAGAACGAATCAACAACGCTTTGTCGCTGGTCGGGGAGATTGAGCGGCAAATCAGAGACTTGACCGCCCAGGTGGTCGCACTGCAACACAAGCAACCGGGAGCAAACTGATGAGTTCGTATGCAAAATACTGGCAATCACAGCCGCTGTTGACTGACAAGAGTTTCACCGACCTTCAGTGCGACGAGCGCGGGAATCTTCGGGTTGTCGGCACAATCAAGCCCTACGCCGCGACCGGGTCAACATTCAACGCCAGTTTAGCGCTGTCCACGACTACTCCTGCTGCCATTCAAGCGGCTGCTGGCGCGGGCCTGAAGCGGCACCTGACGGCACTGCAAGCCATCAACACTGGAGCGGCCGTTACGGAGCTAATCATCCTCGATGGGGCAACCGAGCGATGGCGGCTGACTCTGCCGGTCAATGTTCCGGTGGCGTTTGAGTTCCCCACCGAAATCCTCACGACGGCCAACACGGCCCTCAATGCCAACCTGTCGGTCGCCGGCACTGTCCGCGTCAATTTCCAGGGCTACACCGGGGCGTAAAGGAATTCATGAATCGCCGTTCCATCTTGCTTGTTGCTGTCGTTTGGCTGGCATCGTTCCTGCTTGCTGCCGAGGGGTTTTCGCAAACCTACTACTGGGCCGTAAACAGAAACGCAGCGGCCTTTCGTTGGCCAGGTCGAACGGAGGCACAGACCTCCGCATTGGTCAACGAGGCGCTCGCCGAGTTCAACAAACACTCCAAGCTGCAAATCAAGCCTTGGAGCGGCAAAGGCCCCTACCACATCGTTTTTGCATTTAATCCCAAGGTCGCTCAAAACGCTTTGGGGACTGCGGAGACAAAGAACGGGCGGGCGCTGATAACGATAAACAGCGTCCGGCCTGTGAGCGACAAAGCTGCTCGCAGCGTCATCCTGCATGAGCTTTTCCACGAACCGCTGCGATACAAAGCCAGTCCGCCTGCCGATAAGTGGGGCCATCATCCCAACCAGGGCTGTGTTTTCAACATCAACGCCAGCAGCGACAAGCTCTGCCCAGACGAAATTGCTTGGCTCAGGAAGAAGTACGGGGCTCGATAAACCATGCCAGACCTGACAGTAAGCACAGTCGTTGACAACTTCATGCAGGCCACGACCAAAGTGGAAATGCAGAACGCTGTCAATTTGGGTACAGGTTCAGGTGCGTCGGCATTTGGCTATAGCTGCACTGCCAGCGGTAACTTTTGTTCAGCATTTGGCTACAACAACACTGCCAGCGGCATATACTCCTCTGCATTTGGTTACAACAACACTGCCAGCGGCTCCAACTCCTCTGCATTTGGTTACCTCAACACTACCTCTGGAAGCCGTTCTTCTGCCTTTGGTTACCTCAACACTACCTCTGGAAGCCGTTCTTCTGCCTTTGGTTATCGCTGCTCCGCTTCCACCCTGAATTCAGTTGTCGTCGGCCGTTCCTGCTTTACCCACACGACGGGTCTTGCCTCGGTCAACTTCGGCATTCTGAACAACCAAACTGGCGGGACGTTAAACACAGCTACCGGAGCAATTACTGGCACGCCATCAGCCCTGACCACGCAGGGTGGTTTAACAGTGGCACTTGGAATTCGGAACAACACACCTGGCTTGCTTTCGACAGCAGCGGGCTACAAGAATACATCGAGTGGAAGTTACTCCGCTGCATTCGGCTACTTCAATACTGCGTCGAATGAAGGTGCTGTTGCCGTTGGTGCAATCAACACGGCTTCTGGCATGACTTCCGTGGCCGTAGGTCGTTCCAACAATGCCACCGCCATAAATACGTCAGCTTTCGGTTACTCCAACACAGCCAGCAGCAACGGCTCCACAGCGTTTGGTTATGGCAACACTGCCAGCGGCTCTAGCTCGTCGGCATTTGGCCGTAGCAACACCGCCAGCGGCAATCAATCTTCTGCTTTTGGATGTTACGCGAAAACGACAGTTGCGAACACGGCTGAAATTGGATACTGGCCGACCTCTTCTGTCCGAGGCTCGGCAATCCGTCTTGGTGGCGGCATGGCGGCACTGCCCGTCGTCGATTCTGCAACCGAACCTTCTGACGGTGGAGCGACCGCAGGCAGCGAGGCGGCTGGCGCATTGCCCCGTGGCATGTGGTCTATCCGTCGCAATGGCCTGAGCTTCATCCTCGACTACAACGACGCGGGAACAGTCAAGAACCTGACACTGGGGACGGTATCATGATTCGACTGTTTTACAACTCCTCGATGCCTCGCTCTGGCTCGGAATTGCTGCAAGTCATCCTGCACCAGAACCCAGAGATTTACGCCTCGGCAACCAGCCCGCTACTGGAATACCAGTTTGCGGCGCGGGGCAATCTCCTGCTGCCGGAAGTCCAGTCGCAAGACCATGAACTGATGGAGATTGCCTTTCTCTCGATGTGCAGGGGAATGGCCGAGTCGTATTACCGGAACCTGACCAATCGGCCTTACATCATCGACAAGAATCGCGGGTGGTCGCATTACTGGGAATGGGTAGACCAGTGGAACCCAACCCCCAAGATGATTTGCATGGTCCGCGACCTGCGAGCAGTTGTTGCCTCAATGGAGCGAGTCTACCGCAAGTCACGGCATCTGCCGGTCGGTCCTGACAATCCCGCACAGATTCAAAACATGACCGTTGCCGAACGGGCGCAGTATTGGCTCGGGACTCAACCGATTGGTCTGGCTCTCAAGCGGACGGCAGATTTGTTCCAGCGAGGACTCGCCAGCAAAATCCTGTTTGTTCGCTACGAGGACTTGTGCAATCGTCCCGAGGAGACGATGGGCAACGTCTATCGCTACCTGGGACTGAAGGAATTCACCCACGACTTCGGGAACCTCAAAAAAGAAGTTGTCGAGAATGATTCGGTTTTCGGCCCCTACGGTTCGCACAAGGTCGCGCCATTTTTGACCAAGGCAAAATCAAACTGGAACGAAGTTCTGGAACCGGCAATCTGTAACCAGATTGTCGCTGCTGCTCCTTGGTTTTTCAAAGCATTCGAGTACGAGGTTTAGCAATGAGCATTTTTGAAGTCGGCAACCAGATTACGCCAGAGGTTCGGGCCGCTCGACAACTGCAAAAGGTCAACCAGCAATACGACCGAATGGTCGCAGAAGCAAAAGCAGACTTCGACCAGTTTTGGCGAACGGTCGATGGTGCCACTCCGGTCCAGACAATCCAAGCGATGGGCACGAAGGCACAAGCCTTTTTCACGCTCGCTTACCTGCGGGTCCAAATGCTGATTCAAGCCGCACAACTGATGGGCAAGCCGGAACTGATTTCCGAATCGGACCTGCTGCCCCCGTACACGTTGACCTTCAAGGCAGACGGCAGCTTGGATTCTGCCGTTCCCCGATAACCGTTTTCCCGAGGAACAGCGACATGGCAATTCAACTTTCTACTGGCATCCGCAACGCTCGGCTCGACACCATCGAATCGACCAGCGGCACAAGCTGCTCGCTGGAGATTCGTTCGGGTTCGGCCCCGGCAAACTGCGCAGCGGCCAGCAGCGGAACGATTCTAGCGACAATTAACCTGCCGTCTGACTGGATGGCGGCGGCATCGAGCGGCAGCAAGGCCAAGTCAAACACTTGGGAGGATACGTCCGCAGACGCGACGGGCACTGCTGCCCACTTTCGCGTCTATAACTCCCAAGTCACCAAGGACGGAACTACCTGCTTTTTGCAGGGCACGGTGACGGCCACGGGTGGTGGTGGCGACATGACGCTCGATAACGTCAGCATTGCCTCGGGTCAAACCGTCACGATTACGACCTTCACCCTTACCGATGGAAATGCCTAGTCATGGCCGACAACGTCACACTTCCCGGTGCTTCAGAAGTCATCGCTACGGATGAAATCGGCGGCGCACAGTTTCAGCGAATCAAGCTGATTCATGGTGCCAACGGCATCAACGATGGCGACGTATCGACCGTCAACGGTTTGCCCGTGCAAGGTGTGGGCGAATTGATGGAGGCGATTGAGGCACTGCGGTTGGCAGTGCAATCGTTGACTCGAAGCATCGGGCTGGCGACTGTTGATGTTACTGGCCGAACAAGGATGCTGGCCGAAAACCCGACTGCCGCCAACTTGCAGGCGACCGTATCCATTAACTCGGGTCAAACACTTGGAACTGTGACGACCCTAACTAGCTTGACCAACCAAACGCAGATGGGCGGGTTTGCGGCAAACGACCAAATTCCGGCTTTGATGCACTTGCAAGCCGACAATCTTCGACGAAACATTTCCGTGACCTAACGAGGACAACATGCCAACTACAAACGGCAACCGCAAGATTCTGGACCTGAAACGCTGGGAAATGGTGACACCTGCACCGCAGGCGACCGCAGCAGGTCAATTCATCGTGTCGTCGCGGCATTACCGGCAGCAGCAACTGCTTATCACTGGCAACACCGGCGCGCAGCTTTACAATCCCAACGAAGATGGTTGGGTGAATTTGCCTTCTCCTGCCCTTTCGGGAACATTCGGTGGTGGTGCGTGTGGTGTCGCAGGTTCGTTCTCCACTGGAACGACTGTTGGCGCATCGTTTCTCACGGCGACTGCCGGGAACACGACCTCAATCACGACCAATCAAACGCTCGCCCGCGACTTGCGAGGCTACTCGGTGTATTTTGTCGGCGGCACCAATGCGGGCAAACTCAAGACGATTGCCTCGAATACCATCGGGTTAAACTCTGTCATTACGTTTACTGACGCAGAAGCGGTGGCATTTGATGCAACCTCGCAGTTTCGTCTCAAGACACCGGTGTTCTTTGTAACTGGGTCGGCAGCAATCTCGGCTGGTTCTTTCCGCAAATACTGTTACGCCACGAACACTTGGACCACGTTGTCCCAAACCGGTATGCCAGCATCACTGGCGACAGATGGAAAACTGTTGTCAACTCCTGCTTGGATTGACGCTGGGTTCAAGTCCTTCGCCACTGGAACGGCAACGGCAGGTGCCAGTACGACGCTGACCAATTCGGCCAAAGCCTGGGCAACCAACCAGTGGGCAAATTGTCAAATTCGCATCACGGCAGGCACCGGCGCGGGGCAAATTCGTACCGTTGCCTCGAATACTGGCACCGTGATTACAGTCGGCAGTGCATGGACCGTGACACCGGACGCGACCAGCCAATACAGCTTAGAGGGAAATGACGACTTCATTTACCTCATGGGCAATGCTGCGGTCACGCTCTACCGATATTCAATCAGCGGCAACTCTTGGACAACTCTGTCTCCCGGCTTGGCTCGGGCTGGTGCCCCTGGCGCAGGAATGTCAGGACACTGGGTTCATAGCGTCAGTGCTTCCGATTGGAACAATGAGAACGCGATTCTAAACGGTCGCTACATTTTTTCTTTCCGTGGTGGTGGTTCGGCAGCACTCGACCGCTACGACATTGCCGCCAACACTTGGGCAGCACTTTCTTATGCACCGGCAGTGGAGACGTTTACGACCGGGACAAAATATGCGTACAGCAAAGACGCAATTTACATCGCAAAAGAAGCGACTGGTCGTTGGTTCCGGTTTGACTTAGCTCAGTCCTCGATGGACGGTTGGACCACGATGCTTTACCCGCAGGGGGCAGCGGTTGCTGGTGACACAGCTTTCGACGTTACCTACAAGGACGGGGCGACCGAAATCGACTACATCCACATGGTTCTCAATACGTCCAACATCCACCTTCGCCAAATGGTGATTTAATGACAGTGACTCAAATTATCGCCATTCTGGAACGGCGAATTGCCAATCTGAGCCAACTGAAAACGAGTGCGGAGCAGTTGGGCGACCTGGAACGTGCCGAGCAAATGGCGACCGAAATCGAGACGACTGAGACAACGCTGAGCCAACTGCGACACCTGTAGAAAGTTGACCGATGAGCCTTCTGCTGCTTTTTAATTCATCAAGCACTGGAGGCGCAGAGCTTTCGCAGACGCTTGGCGGATTGACCGCAGTTTCAGCGGGCATCGTTCGACCGTCGAATGTTTACATTCGCCCTGACGGCACCAGTTACTTCCACAGACCAGATGGAGTCTCGTACTACATCAGGCCGGGAGCCGGGACCAGCGGCTCGCTGACCTCGACACTCGGCAGCTTGACGCTTTCGGCAACGAGCACCTTGCAGGTCAAGGCAGTTGCAGTTGTCACGTTGGGTAGCATCGAGGTTGACTGTAAAACAGCGGTTCGCGTCCAAGGCAGCTTGACCGCTACGCTTGGTGCGCTGACCTGCTCCGCGACTTCCAAGCCGACAAGTAACGGGAGCCTGGCGGCAACGCTTGACTCCCTGTCCTGCTCGGCCACAGCCCAACTGCGGGTGCAAGGTGCCTTGTCGGCCAGCCTCGCAGCAGTCTCCGGTTCGACAACCGCCACGGTATCGGTCCAAGGCACGCTGGCGGGCACGCTGGGAAGTTTGGGTGCAAGCTCGACTGCGACCAATCGGGTCAGCGGGAGCCTTGTGCAGAACCTTGGCTCTCTGACGCTGAGTGGTCAGGGCAGTGTTCAAGTTCGCGGCAGTCTGGTCGCAGGACTCGCAGACGCCACGGTGGCTTCGGCGGGATTGGCAAAGGTATCCGGCAACCTGTCGTCCGTGTTGGCTGGGGTAACGGTTGCCTCGGACGGCACGGTGTTTGGCGGCAACGCAAACTGGTGGATTTATTGGTACTCGTTTGAGGTAATGACAATGCAAAAGAATCAAGCCGGCCAATCCATCACGATGCTTGCCATCGACACTGCAACGGGCAAGCCAAAGACCGGAGACGCGGCGAACCTGACTGCTTACGTCAGTAAGGACGATGGAGCGGTGACGGCGCTGGGGGATGCGTCGGCAGCGGAATTGAACGCGACAAACGCGAAGGGACTCTACACTTGGACACTGACTCAGGCAGAGACCAATGCCGACAAGTTGGTGTTCTCGGGCAAGAGCACCACGACAAACGTGGAGCTTATTCCGGTGACCGTCTACACAACGACCGATGTGGACACAGGAGCGATTGCATTGGCCGTTCGCTCTGAGCTTGCCGTGGAGCTGGCTCGAATCGACGTAGCGGTTTCGACCCGGACTGGTGGTGGAAGCGGCGGGACAGCCTATTCAATCACGGTCACCGATGGCGTTTTGCCTTTGGATGGCGTGGCGGTCTGGGTGACAACCGACGAAGCCGGCACCAACGCAATTGCCGGCCCGGTTTACACCAACGCGATGGGTCAAGCTGTTTTTGCCCTGGAGCCCGGCTCTTATTATGCTTTCTGCCAGCGGTCTGGCACGAATTTCACGAACCCCCAGCCCATCACTGTAGCGTAGGTGCCAAATGACTCTAATTGTAGGTTCTCCAGCCGCTGGCGGCTTTAATGTGACTGGCGCAGATTTGATGGCCAGGTTCGACCCTGATTCGATTGCCCGTCTGGCCTCGGACGACCGGGCAGCTTCGCTCAGCCGAGCTGATGTGGCCGCTCACCCAAACGTAACCACGGCCGTCTCGGACGCGAAGGGAAGGTTTTTGGCGGCTGTGCAATTTGGCGGGCGATACCGCTTGGCTGACCTGAACAGCTTGACCGCGGAGTCGCTCGAATACGCCAAGCGGATTGTCTGCACGCTGGCGATGGCGATGCTGATGGGCCGCAGGCTCGGCAGTCACGCTGAAGAACGGCAAAGACTCATTCAGGAAGCCCAAATGGCCTTGGATTTTCTGTCGGCCGGCAAAGACGTGTTTACGCTCGAACAGCAGCTCGACGCGGGATTGCTAGAACATCAAGAGGTTTCTGAAACCGTCCTGATTAACCGGAACCTGCGAGTAGAGCAGCTAAAAGGCCATCTGTTCAGCCACTAAATTTCGGGTTGCGTCATAGGTAGCTACCTTTAGAATCGCGGGCGTTT